>Ga0209542_10005517_pt1 | contig 25179 bp, 23 predicted proteins | sample RifCSPhighO2_01_FD_184028 | JGI IMG/M metagenome (GOLD analysis project Ga0209542, IMG submission 184028) | Soil microbial communities from Rifle, Colorado - Rifle CSP2_plank highO2_0.1 (SPAdes) (version 2) | ecosystem: Environmental > Terrestrial > Deep subsurface > Rock core/Sediment ...
GTCAACCCGGTTATACCCCCGACTACCCAAGAGTAAATACCAAGCTTCTGTCGAAACTTAAGCACCAGTATTAAAGTTAAAACCAGCAACACCCCTAAAAAATTAGGATCCAATATCGACCCAATAGCCCGGTAGTAATGATCATCCCACCCCAGCCACTTTAATTCTCGCGTATCCGGAAATAAAAGATATTGGCCTATACCTCCGAGAACCCAACCCCCTCCTACTCCCAAAAGCAGGGGATACAAAGACTCTACTAAATCCTTTTTACGAAGCTCTACCAAAAGAGGCAAAAAGCTAATATAGACACTAAACCGCAGCCAGTAGAGACCGGCAAACCAAGTCATTCCCTCCTGAAAAATATGTACTACCAACGATAGTCCCGTCACCCCAATTACCGCTATCACCGACCACTCCAAACTCCAGATTCGTCGCTTGCTAACAAACCACTTAAAAAGTAATAACCCCATCACCACCTCATGAAGGTAAATGGCAATGGTCTGTGTTATTTGAATTCGCTCTAGTTGCCCCAAAACTATTAGACCGAAAACCACCCCTACCCCCACCTGCCACCAATTTAGCCGTTGACTTTTAACCTTCGACCGTTCCCAATCATTTCTCATTGTTCTTTGCTCATTATTCTCTGTTTCTCAAACCATTTAGCTCTCATCATCAAGGAATGCAAACTCATCATCGTGGCCATGACTAGACCAGGGAATCCATCCCACCACCCCAGTCTCACCACATAGTTAAATACAAACTTCCCCATTGGATAAATCAAGATCGCGGCCATTGTAGTCTGCTCACCCTTTTTTAAACGATAGTCTGCCTCTATCGTCGTGTAACGATTAATATCATCCAAAAATAAACTTAGTTGGGGATGGCTAAAGTGAATTAACGGCGAATGCAGTTTACCAACTCGGTTAATTTCCCACACTTCGTGCACTGGCCGCCGCCACCGCCCAGCACTCCTCTTTCCCAGTCTGACCAAAGCGGTAAAACCAGTCTCGCCATACCGTAACCGACTCCCCCAAAAAATATCATGCCTGGGAATTAAAAATCCGTCGTTTTCTCCGGCCTTTATCGCCGTTACTATCTCTTTTTTCAACTCCTCGCTCACCCGTTCGTCGGCATCCACAAACAACACCCACTCATTCTTTGCCTGATCCAAACCGAAATTCCGCTGCCGGGAATAATCATTAGCCAGTTCATGAGTAATGACTCTCGCCCCTGCCTTTTCAACGATTTCTCTGGTTTGATCGGTTGACCCGTCATCAACCACCAAAACTTCCTCCGCCCAGCCAACAACCTGCGGCAATAATTCTTTTACATCACCGGCCGAATTGTGAGTCAACACTATTACGGTAAGCATCTAAAGGTATGGCTACGGTTACCCCATCAAAAAAATATGAAGTCGAATCAACTAAAAACACCTCTTGAGCCTGCGCTCCTCTTAAAAACCAGACTTCCCTTCCTTTCTCTGACTCGGTTATACCCCGCTGCCCCAAAAGAAATCGATAATTATCCATGTTCGAAGCAAACTCGCTGCCTGGTCCATACGATCTTAGTCGTACCCCTTTATCCGCCACCTTAGCCTCCACTAAACCTACAATTAACCTCTGCTCTCCCAAACGAGGTACATGAACGACGCTAAGGGTTCGGCTGGTCGCAGCTTCTGTCAAACCTCCACTCGTGAAAAAGAAAATCGCCTGGTACACTGCCAGTCCCGTTAATCCCACTGCCAATGGTTTTTTCACCAATTTAGGCAGTTGAAACCAAGTCCATCCCAGCCACCAAACAATCGGTACAAATAATGCCGGAAAGTACGCTTCCAAAAGCGCTCCGTGCCAATAAAAAGCTGTTAGCAAAACCGTAATTCCTAATCCTATCACCACCATCGGCTTATAATGTTTAATTAGTTCATGACGCTTCTGCCAAAATGCTATTAAACCCGATCCCAGTAATAAAAGAACCAGAATTGAAACGAATAAATTACCACCAAAGAATTTACTCCCCTGTTCGACAATCGAGGCAGTCACCCCGCCCAGCCTCTCGCTGCTAAAACCGTCTTCACCGCCAGAAGTAAATAATGCCACCAACCGATAGAAAAACCAAGCCACTAAACTGTCTCCCCAAGAAAAGGGCTGGCTAAAAAGATAAATAATTTGCGGCCCAAGACCAACAACCAGACCCAACCCGGCCTTAACCGCCGTTAACCATCCCAACTTTTCCCGCCTCAAATAAAAAACGAGGGGAATCAACACTACCAAAGGCAAAGTCGCTAGCTCAAATTGAAACAAAACCCCCCACCAAAAGGCCGGCCAAAACCAATTCGGTTTCTTTGCCTGCAACCCTCTTATCAAAGCTCCAAAGTAAGCTAGGCTGACCAGAGGAATATAAGCACCATAGAACGGCATTTGACTCGTTAACACCGCCAAGGGACTTGTTGCCAACATTAAACTCGCCACTAACGCCGCCCCCTCTGTTAACCACCACCGACCAACGATATAGACCAAACCGACAGCGACTAAACCACTGCTTGCAGCCAGCAAGCCGACGTTGACGGGATCAAACCCAAACCATTTAAACACCCAGGCCGTCAACCAAACATTCACCGGCCCCTGCCGAAATCTGGAAATGCTGCTGGCAATGCCTAAGAGCGGTACTTGACCAGTAACTATCATCTCTTTCGCCGCCAAAAAATCACGTCCCTGATCACCAATAAACACCATCCGACTTTCCAACTTATAAAATCGTAAAAATGCCGCTACCGATAAAATGGCTAAAAACACCAATTTAGACCAAACCGGAGATTTACTAGACTTCATCTACCTCTTTTAATAAGTCTATAATCTTCTCAAACCGTTTGCCATAAGTATGTTCCCGCTGTGTCCTTCGATATCCCGCCTCTGCCACCAGTTTACGTCGGTCAGGCTGATCAAGAAGGTTGCTAGTAAGCTTTATCAGTTCTTCCAGCGATCGAAAAATAAATACTTCCCGCCTATCTTGATACCACTCGGGTTTACACCGTTCCGCCAATTCCACCGTCCCGCATCCCGGAATTTCAAAGGTTCGTAAATTTCCGCCTATCGGCATGTGTTTAGGCACAAAATTAATCGCCATCTTCGCCCCATTATAAATTTTAGCCGCCTCTTTCCCCCAAGCCTCACCACCATAAACCTGCCTTAGTGCAGCTAATAATTCCACTCGTGGCGGTAAGTAGCCAAACACCCTGAGTCGAAACCGGGATACCAATTGAGCTAATATCTTTTGTCTATCAGTCAACAAACTTCCAATAAATACAACGTCACTCCCAAACTTTCCTCGCTCGCCGCTTGTTAATTCATATTTTCGATGCACCGCCGGCTCAATTCCGGCATACGGAACGGCTAAGGCTCGTCTAGCTTTAAGTTTTAACCAATGCTGGGCGTGAACCGGATCATTAGCGACGATAATATCAAACAACTTTACTTGCTGTCTCTCAAAAGCCGTCGCCGAATTCAGGGGATCCTCTCCGGACAAAAGAGCTAACTTGACTCCTCTCGCCTTCGCCCGCCAAAAAGGAAAAGCCACCAACTCAGACACCCCGCTGCCGACAATGATTATTTCCGGTCGAAACGACTTGATCAGTCTCCATAGTCGAACTGCCCTCACCCAATTTTCTGGATTGAGTCTATACCCTCGATTAATAACCTGTCGGAATTTATGGTAGCTCCCGGTCCACCGCCGTTCCCACCCCAGCTCACTTTTAATCCGCCAGTCGTTAGGGAAAACTACGCTATCGGTATAGCGAAATACTCTGACTGTCTGCCCCAACCGTTTAAGCGCTTGCAACCAATACACTTGAAATTGTCTGGCCGGAATCACCTCGTCATTGGCCCGAAATTGATCAAAATAAGGCGGTACTCTAAGCACTAACAAAATTCTCATGGTTATTAGCTCACTTTTGTTAAACTGGAATAAAGCTGTTCTCTAAACCGCGTCTGTTCAAAAGCCTCATAATTTTTTTCGATTGTCAAACGAGCGGCCTTACCCAGTCGAACCCAGTCTTCTTGATGATTTAAAAGGTAAACCAATCTCTTAGCCAACTCTTCTTCGTCAGCCTCTTTGACCAAAAATCCATTGGCTCCATCCTCTATTGCCTCGGACATACCGCCATGTCTGGTTGCCACCACTACCATCCCTGCCGCCATCCGTTCCAATAGTGAATTAGGTAAACCTTCTTCTACTCCGCCAGCTAAAGTCACCGATGGCTGAATAAAAATATCATACTTATCAACCTCCGCTAACAACTGCACATGCGGCATAAACGGCTTAAATATTACTTTTCCTACCAGGCTAAGATCGTTCACTAGCCGTCGCAGTCGCCCCTCTTCCGGACCGCTACCGATGATAGTCAGTCGAGCTAAAGAAAACTGAGTCAACACCGAAGAAAAAGCCTTAATGGCAAAGTCAACACCTTTGATAGGAACCAGTCGACAAGCAATTAGCAGTCGCGGTCGTTTCGTTGGCAACCGCTGCTTAAAGATAATTCTTGTTAAGATTAGTCCCGCATCCAATGGCAGAATTTTCCGACCGGGACAACCTAATCTTATCAACCGCTTCCGCATCAATTTACTCTTAACGATAATTCTACTGGCTTGACGAAACAGCTGCCGATAACGCCTCTGCCATAACCACTGTGGCCATGGTAGTCGATAAGCATCCGTTCCGTAAAAACTGACTATCAACGGCACCCGTAATCTCCCAGCCAAAGGCAGTAACCGGTAACCGGCCGCCCCGTAGTGGACGTGAATCATTCTGGCTCCAGCTTTCCGACAAATATTCTCATAAAACCGTAAATCTGGCCGACCCCAATCCGCTAACCGCTGTAAGCCTGCCAACGTTTTTCTAAATAGCAATTTTCCCCCTCTCACCCCGGCCATCCCGTCAGTTAACAACGGAAACTTAAACAGACCTCTATAAGGAAATTGCTCCAAATTTCTTTCGTTTCGACATATCACCATTGGCTGCCACTGCCGATGACTGGTTAACTGCCCATATAACCACGGCTCCGAAGGGTTAAGAAAATCCAACATCCCATGAACGACCACTGGCTTTTTCGACACTTTCCGACAAACTGCTACTACTTGATACCCAAAAACACTTGGTCTTTTTCTACCGATAAAATTCTGAAAAGACTTCGGTAACCTGGAAAACGGTTGAGGCAATACAAAATCGCCATCCACCGTTTCTATAAAGAATCCATTCTTAGTCAAAAGTTTCTCTAACGAGTCAAGCGTATAGAAATGTATGTGATCAAAATCACTAAAAGCGGGCGACTCGTCGATAAACTTACCTCGCATCAAATCCCATCGGTATTTCCACCAGGCCGTATTCGGAAACGAAACAATAAATCGACCATCATCTGTCAAGTGTTCCCGAGCGAATCTAACCAATCGCTCCGGGTCAATCACATGCTCAATCACCTCCAAAGCTGTAATTGCCTCAAACTTTTCCGGCAGCCAACCTATCTCCAACCGGCTGATATCGGCTTGAAAAATTCTGTTGTAATAAGGCCTGGCCAGTTTAAGCGCTGTTTCCGAAATATCCAATCCCACTACCCTTCGCTGAACTTGTTGTCTAAGTAAGGCTTTACCCAAAACCCCATCCCCACAACCGATATCAAGAATGGTAGTAAACTCCCTCCCCAAATAGGCCAATGCGACCTTAACCCGTGTCGGTAAATCAGCATAGATTTTGCCGTATGAAAGCCGATGACGCCAATATCGCTGGTAATAGTCAACAAAAAAGTCGGTAATGATGTGAGGTTTTCGCTGCATTAGCGCTTGAGAAGATGATAGGTCTTAAACCACAAAAATGGTTGGGTCAACAAACTGGCTAAAAGAACCGACCCAGCCGTTCCCTCAATCCCCCATCGCCGAGTCAAAGGCATTATCAAGCTAAACATCACTCCGGTAAATAACACTCCGTAAGTAGTGATGTAGTTGGGTTTACCTACGGCTTTAAACAGTGGTCCCACCGCCGTTGCCACCGACCGAATGGCACCATAAATAGAAAGTATTTTGAGTGCCGGCACCAGTGGCAGCCACGCTTCGCCCAAAACCAATCTGGTTAAAGGTTCGGCAAATCCAAAAATTACTAATGAAGCCGGTAACGTCAAGCCAGCTGTTACTCCGACTGTTTTAAAAAAAGCTCGCCGAAGACGCGGTTTATCTTCGATAATAGTTGCTAGGGCTGGAAAACCAACCTGTGATACTACGCTGGTAATTTGAGTAGCCGGCAAGGAAGCAATCTTGTAGGCATTTTGATAGAACCCTAAAGGAGCTGCTCCCAGCACCCGTCCCACCACGATATCGTCTCCCTGATTGGCAATATAGGTTAAGATACTTGATCCCCACAACCAACGACTGAAACGCATCAGCTCTCTGACGCTCTGTCCTACCGGCCTCATCAGCCGTACTCCCCGCGTTAACATAAATGACAATACCGCTTCGACGGCCGCTCCTCCAATTCCGGCCAACACAAATGACCAGACTCCCAATCCCCCCACCGCGGCTCCAACCGCCACCATTAACTCCGCCAAACTCGCCGTCATTCTCAAAACAAACTCTTTTTCCAACCGTAACTCCTTCAAAAAAAATATAGTTCGTGAGTTCCTAAAATTTCGGATCAAAGGAGCTAAAGCCATTACCTGTAAATAAGGTGTCACTCCTGGTTGTTTGAAAAATATTGCCACCAATGGTGCACTAAAAAATAACAGCGCTCCGATAGTTACTCCCCGTAAAACCGAAATTAACCAAGCCGTTGACAAATCTGCCTCAGTCACCTCTTTCTTTTGCACCAAAGCTTCAAACACACTCGTTTCCGAAAACGTCTCCAAAAAGGCCAAACTCAACCCCACAATGCCAAAAATACCAAAGTCTTTGGGAGTTAAAATTCTCGCCAAAACTACGGTCTTAACTACCCCCATTAAACGAGCCAGGGCGTTGTAACTTAAAAGCCAACTCCCGGCAAAAATGGTTTTTTTAGTCAACTGGAGCGGTTGTCTCACCTGCATTGGTTAATTGTACCATCTACCAGGCTAACTTTCTTCGAAACCAAATGAACATTCCGCTTAAAGCCCCACTCATTACTCCTCCATCCGCCACTAACTGAACCAAAGGTAAATAAAGCCATGCCTTCGGCTTTGACACTCCTCTCCAGTGTTTAGCTAAAGGAAACAATACAATATAGCCCAAAAATAAAACCGGATAAAAATAAAACAGCACGTACCGACCAAAGATGGTTGCTATTTTGACAACATGTGGCCAATACCACCCTTCCATGTCTCCCAAAGCATAACCAAAAATCTGCCAAAAGAATTCTTTAAAATTACCTGCCAGTTCCCATTCGACTTTTGCTTCTGGCTCTACCACCATGCCACCTGTTTTTTTTAGTTTAGAAGCAAAATCTAAGTCTTCGCAATTATCCATTTGCTCGTTATATCCTCCTATTTCTTTCCAGGTCTTTTTTGTAAAAGCCAAAGACCTCGATGAAGGCAAAAACGTCTCAGGGTTAAACCTCTCTGGTAACACGGCCACAAAGGGTGCCACGGCTTGCTGCCAAGCAGATTTTGTCCGTACCTGATAATAACCAGCCACCGCGTCAACCCTCTCTTGAATGAGCGGTCTAATCAATCTCTGCAGCCACTTTGGCTGTGGTGTACAGCCTCCGTCGGTTACGACAATAACGTCGCTTGTGGCTGCCTTAATACCTATATTTCTGCCCTTGGCCCGATTCACCCTACCGATAGCGATGGTTCGAACGGAAAGTTCTCCAGAAAAATCCTTAATCTTTTGGACCGTCTTATCGCTCGACCCCCCGTCTACGAGAATTACCTCATCCGGTTTTCTCGACTGCTTTTCTAAGGCAACCAGCAACCGCCCGATGGTGGCCGCTTCGTTTCTGACTGTTACCACTACTGATACTTGAAAGTCTCTTTTCCGTTTTTCCATAACTGCCGATATAGTTTCACTACCTGTTGCCAACTTTGCTCCTTAACCCAATTATGCGCCTCATCCACTCGGCGCCGCCACTTTCCAGAGTTTAAATAATAATCACTGACAGCATCTGCCAACTCTTTCTCATTTTCAGAAATCGCTATCGACTTGGCTTGAGGATGACACCGTAAATAATCTTTTTTAATATCGTTGTTATAAACCGCAAAGATGGGTCGCTTGACCTGCATGGCTTCGACTATCGCTAAATAGCGCGACACAAAAGCTAATTCGAAATCTTGATAATGATTGATCACCGTATCATCATATCCGCGAAATCTTACTGCCAACGAATTTGTTCCACTGTACCGCTCTGCCTCGGATTTCTGAGGCCCATCGCCAAAAACGGTTAATCTTATGCTAATTCCCTTATCCCTTAAAAGTTTTAAAGCCATTAGATACATCATTATGCCAGAATCCTCACTCAACCTGCCGACATAAATAGCTGTAGCTTTAATAGTTTTCCGGTTACCAACCGGTCTCTTATCCACCGCGCCGTAGGTGACTAAATTTGGCCTCGCTCCATACCACTTTCTCATATAATCGCCGACACAAATCGTTCCCGAAGCCAGCAACTCTCCCACCTTCCGTTGCCCAATGGCTGACAGAGTGGGCGATTTATAACCCTCATAACCATGGTAGGTTAAATAAAATCTTTTTCTAAACAAAAAGGGAATAAACCAATAAAAAACATCGTGAATGTGAACAATATCAGCCTCAAAGATTAATTGTTGGTGTGCTAATAACCACTTCCAAATCAACCATTTTTTGCTTTTTTCTAAAGTAGGGAAGACCGGTATTCGAAAAATCCTAATGTCTCCATAAACCTCAAACTCCGCTAAATCTTTCTTAAATCCTTCAGTAACGATGCTAACTTTATTACCCGCTTTTATCAGTTCTTCACTCACTCGCATCACATGCTTCTCCACCCCACCGATGTGAGGGTAGAAAAGACGAGCAAAAAATATAATATTCATTTTTTAACAGTACATCGATAAATCACTACATTTGGTTTCCATCTTCTTTTCAATATTTTTTTTGCAATCAATGTCTTTACTAAGTACAAATTTGGAAATGCAAACAACTCTTTTTTATGGGTTATGTAAAACCCATTCGTATTTATTTCTTTCTCAATCTTACTAGGTGTGTATTTCTTAACGTGACCAACAGGGTGATCCTTCAAACTTCTAGCTTCGTATACGGGAACAGATATAATCAGTTCCCCCCCAGACTTCGCGACTCTATTAAGCTCTTTATATGCTTGAACCGCATCTTTTTGCTTTATATGCTCAAGAACCTCCATACAGTAAATTGTGTCAAACATCCCACTCTTAATTGGCATGCCTACAATTGAACCTAAAACAGTATTTGTGTTAAATAATTTTTTTATTCTTTCAAGACCCTTTAAAGAAATATCCAGAGAATAAAAAACTACATTCTTTTGTCTAATTAAATAAAAAAATTGATTTTCTAGAAAACCCTGTCCTGAACCTACATTTAGAATTAATCTACTTCTTCCTCTGTTAAACCTCCATCTCTTGGCGGTTTTAATCCTATCTAAAGTCATCGGCCCTTCGTCTTCAAGATATTCATCAGCAGTCAAGAGTTGATCCCATCTTTCAGGAGAATTCGGATTCTTCTTCATTTCTCTAACCTTTTTTTCTAACCCTACTGGCTAAAACTAAAAAAAATAAATAAATTGATTGTTGACATTATCTTGGTACTTTGCGATTTTAAAAGTATCTACTATATTGGATTAATAATGAATCATTCAGGAACAAGAATAATATTATTAAAGTTTATACTGATTTCAATAATTTTTCTTGCTTTTACTTCACTCCCTCAAAAAACGTACGCCACATCCTTCTCTGAAAATTTCAACGACGGCGTATTGGACGGATGGATTCTTTCACCAGAACCTGGTAGAATTCTCTGCTCTACACCATGGCAAATTGCAAATGGCACTTTAAGAATCTCTATTAATCAATATGATTGCACAACAAACTTAATGCCAAACGATAATATCTGGCCTTCAGGAATGGGTAACAATTATATTATAGAACTCGACATGTGGATGGTCGATGGCATTGACCATAATGTTGCCTTCAGGTTTAATCCAGGAACATCGCAAGGTCACTATTATGAAGTCCATTTTCAATCACCCGACTTCGTTAATCTCGCCATACCTCAAGGTTCTTCAAATAGAAGAATAAATTATCCAGTACCGAATAAGTCTACCCCTTACCATTTAAAAATTATCGTTGATAATGGCCTTTTAGAACTTTCTATCGATAATAATTTAGTTGTTCGACATGAATATAGTCCACTTGGTGAAATAGCTCCCACAGGAAGATTTGCTTTGCGAGCCGGAACCGGAGTAATTCCAATATCAGTAACATATTTCGACAATATTAACATCACCTCAATACCAGAACCACGACCTATCCACTACCTCTCCCAAACCGACCCGCTGTGGGAAAACGAAACCTACGATTCTACCAACTACACCATCAGTGATTTAGGTTGTGCGCTTGCCTCCGCCGCCATGGTCTTAAATTATTGGAACCTCACCCCTCTCCCTGACGGTTCAACTCTCACTCCGCTCTCTTTAAACCAATGGCTAGTCGATAATGATGGTTACGACTTAAATGGCAACCTTAATTTCTACACCATCGCCAATCTTTCCGAAGAGATTACTAACATTGCCAGTCAATCAGGCACTCCTTTACCATTTGAATCTTTGGAATACTATCGTTTCGATACGCCCTTCTCTTCCATTGAATATGAGAATCTCGTTGACGACTTTATTAACCAAAACCACCCTTTAATTTTCAAAGAAAGCGCCGCGTTAAGCTCCTCCGGAAATCATTTTGTCGTCGCTAATCAAGTCATTACCAGCGGTCAAGAGTACGGCATACTCGACCCCATCAATGTTGATAGAAACCGCTTTAACCAACCACCTGATCAATTATTGAGCGTTCGCTATCTTGCCCCTTCCTTCACTAACTTAAGTGGCCTTTTAATCCAAACCAATGAAGCCGTGGACCTAACCATCACTGATCCAGATAACCACAGTGCTGATAAAAACCAAAATGCCATTCCTGATTCCCACTACCAGTATTCCTTGCCCATAGCCAATTATAATAATCCGCAATTAGTCAGCGGCCAACCGATTTGGGAATTCGACAAAAAGCACCCCGCTTCCGGCCACTATCAAATCACTCTCTCCGCCGTCAACCCCGGCTGGTACGATTTTTGGCTCTTTGCCTACAACCAAAACGGACAAGACTGGGTTTATAAACAGAAAGTCCTCGTCGGTAACCAACCATCACCCTACCAATTAAATTACGACCAAGAATCTGAAACCGACTTTGCCGACCTAAACAAAATCGTTACCTTCCAGAGTCTCACCAACGATATTACCACCCTAAACCAATTGAATTTATTAGATTTACAAGCAAAAAACATTCTAACTAAAAACTTGGAAACAATTAATAAACTCTACCAAACCAATTTTCTCGCCGGCCAACATCTCCTTAGTGTCTTTATCACTAAGCTCGAAGCTTTCACCCCTAGCCTTATTGACCCCCAAGCCACCCTTTATCTAACCGAAGAAACCCAACTCTTAGAAAATTCGCTGGCTAATGCCAACTAACCCAGCGGCGCCTGACCGTAGATAAATATCTCAGTTCCCGGATTTTCTTCATCAGCGTAAACACTTTTTCCCCCTTTTAAATTCGGTTGCACCCAATAGTACAATTGTTCCGCTTCTTCAGTCTTCATGTTAATGCAACCATGAGACATGGGGTGGCCGAAATTACTGTGCCAGTAAGTACCATGAAGGCCATACCCCCGCCATTTAGGTATGTCCTCATTATAAAAGTACATCACATACGGCACATTCGGTAAATAATAATAGGTTCTTAAGGCTTTCGACCCACCCTCCATCTTCGTTGCCCTAAGTTTCACCCAAATCCTAAATCTTCCTGTCGGTGTCCTCCCCCACTTACCCGAAGAAATTAAAAAACTGTACTTCAACTGGTTATTCTCAAACGCCAACAACCGTTGATTGGTTAAGTCGACTTCGATCCGTTTCTGACTAGTCTCCTCTCCTAAAACGCGGGTTGAGGGTTCGGTAATCATTGGCAGTGAAGGTACGGCCAAAACCCTGCCCTCGTATTCGGCTCTGGCTTCGCCGGTCTCCGACTCCAAAACATTGTTAACATTAATAGTGTGCTGGGGCGAAATCGACAAGATGGGAATCCACCACGACCGGGACATCCAAACAACTACTGCCAACAGGGAAATAATACTTATTCCTAACCACCGCATCCCTAAAGCATATACAGACCAAAAAGGAGAAACAAGAGCCAACTACTCTGTTAGCAAACCAAACCCAATATCTCTACGTTCAGCGTCTCATCCAACTCGAACGGCCTAAGTCACATCAGTAATTTCCTGCCCATGAGAATCATTCTTACGTTGAATATGCTTTGACAGCATCGGAAAGTGCTTGAACCAAATCCTTTTTTGTTGAAGGGACACCAAAGATATCCGAGCTACCGCTACCGTCTAAAAATGTTCTACTCACACCGATGAGAAAATGAGTATGTCCTTGATCCTCATAGACAGATAGTGTCAGTTTAAATAATGAACTAAATCTCGATGTCCCACTCGGTCTATATAGGCTCCACTCTCCCAACGAATTGAGCGGGTTCACGATAGCAGACCACCCCGTTGCCTCCACAAGTTGAAGAAGAGTTTCTGTAACCATATCATCAAGTGGTTCTGCCAGTCGTAAAGCTTTATGTCTGCGGGCCTCTTTTTCAAGCTTTTTACGATTCAATTCTTTAAAGGGATTGTTTTTGGGATAATTTTCATTAGCCATATTTGCTTTCAGGATTATAGCATATAACTACTTCTTCAGTGTTCCACTCCCTTTATCTCTCACAACTTGATATAATAGATCTTAATTCTTACACTTTTTCCATTTTTACTCCACGTTTCGAGTACCTATAGCATCTAAAACTTACCGATCCTTACGACAGTATATTACCTGGTTTTTGAAGCTATATTTAGCGCTTTTGAGACCGTTGGTTATACCTGCCTGCGCAGACATATCGGAGAACTTCGCCAGCAGTGGCTTGAGATAAAGAAGCTATTAAAACGATGACTACCGGATACGCTTCCCACAGAAATTCGTGCTACTTAATCAAACTCACTCATATGATTGCTTAATCCAATCTATAAGCTCTTTATCAATATCTTTGGACTCTTTTACGTCTACAAAATATGCCCACCTTTCCCTCTGAAAATGCTTAACCTTGTTGATTCTGGGGCTTCCGAATTCCTTGCGGGCAACAAATTCAACCATTATCTTGGTTGTTTGAATGTGAATGGCCGCAAACACCAGGGTGTGTATTAAGCCGATGTAAGCTTTCCCGATTTTGTATTCAAAGTCGATTTCCTTTTGGAGTTCCTCAATCAAATTATCAAACAAGGGTCTCATGGCAACCCTCTTGCCACGGAAATGATAGTCAAGGGGATAGGTGGACTTACTGTTAACCTTAATCTTCACGATTTTTAACTTTAATGCCTCGCTTATTAATCTCTTCAAGTATATTTCCATGAAGAGGCCGACAGGCACAATTTTCAGCATGCTCAACATGCCAATTTACTCTTTGGTCTAAAGTTGGATTTTTAGGCATCTTGTTAGCCAAATGCCAGTCAGCGTTAATTTTCATTGATTTGAACTTTAGTACTCCCCGCACTTTTTTACTGTGGTCGCTGAAGGGCTCGAACCTTCGACCTTTGCAATGTGAATGCAACGCTCTACCAGCTGAGCTAAGCGACCATGGTGACATCGCAGCAATTGTATCACGCCATCTGTCCCTTGTCAGAAATCATCTCATCGGGCATAATAAATTCCATGATCCTCAAACTGATTGGCGGATTTTTTTTGGACATTATCGAAACCGTAGTCATTGCCCTGTCGATATTTCTCATCGTCTATCTTTTTATCATGCAACCCCACCAGGTCAACGGCAACTCCATGATGCCTAACTTCAAAGACGGTGAATACTTAATGACCGATAAAATCTCCTACCTTCGCGGCCAACCCAAGCGCGGCGACGTCATTGTCTTTCACTCACCCCCTGAAGCCAACTGCCCCAGCGGCACCAATTGCGATTTCATCAAACGCGTCATCGGCTTACCGGGAGAAACCGTGGAAATTCGCGACAGTAGCATCTATATCGATGGTCAAAAACTCGATGAGCCCTATTTACCGGCCGATACTGTGACCATCTCCGGCCAATTCACCTCCACCGGCTTGCTGACCATACCCCAAAACCAATATTTTGTCATGGGCGATAACCGAAGTCACTCCAGCGATTCCCGAGCCTGGGGCTTTATCACCAAAGAGGAAATCGTCGGCAAAGCCTTCTTCCGCTATTTTCCCTTCTCCCGCCTCGGCCTTCTCTCCACCGTTCCCTCTAATCCTTAACCTTAATTGCTATCAGCTGACAACCGCCGGCGAATCTTTGCCAACGCCGGCTCAATTTTGTCCGGCGAACCCTTAAGGGTAATGAATATCCGCGTCTCGACGCGCGACTGCTTTAATACCACTCCAGCACCATCACCTAAAAAGTTTTTTATATCCTCCTGCATCTTATCCAATTCCTCAGTCAGAATAAGATTCGGCTGAAACGAAATAGTTTTTGACTTCTGTCCAGCTTGATGTTTCATCCGTCGAGCTAAATCCTCGGCTCGCCGCACCGACCCCGACTCTTTAAGAATCATTTTATAAGCCTCTATCATCAGTCGGGTATCATCGATCGCCGCCAACGCCCGAGCATGCCCCTCGCTAATAACGCCGCTTAGCAATCCATCCTTGAGCGCATCCGGAAGTTTGAGTAAACGTAGGGTATTACTCACATAAGCTGGTGATTTACCGATTCGTTCGGATATTTCGTTATTGGAAAGATTAAACTCGACCAATAGTCTCTCAAACGCTTTAGCCCTATCAATCGGGTTAAGGTCAACCCGCTGCACGTTTTCGACCAAAGCCATCTCCAACATGCCCCTCGGCGTCGTCTCCTTGATGACTGCCGGTACGTTGGTAAGTCCAGCCAATTTTGCTGCCCGCCACCGCCGCTCCCCGGCTATAATCTGAAAACCTGCCGGCGTATGAGCCACCACTAACGGCTCGATAATGCCGTGCCTCTTAATCGACTCCACCAACTCATCCAAACTTCCGGAAACAATCGACCCTCTCGGCTGCAAAGGGTTTGCCTGAAGTTGATCAATCGTTATCTGCTGAACCACCTGATTATCCGCCATAACAAGATATAAATAGTCACTTCCTTAGCGTTACATCCAACGCAGCTGTTTCTAACAAGATATAAATAGTTACTTCCTTAAGGTTACAAACTAACACATCCGCCAGCTGGCCGACCGTGGCAATCTATATTAGACAACACTCACTCTCTGTTTACCAAAACGAAAGTAGAACCGAACCAGGCCTTCTTTGAGCGAAAATAAGGTATGATCTCTTCCCATTCCCACTCCTTTACCGGCATGAAAAGTACTGCCTCGCTGTCGAATTAAAATCATCCCCGTCCGCACCTTCTCCCCACCGTATACTTTTACCCCTAACCGCTTACCGGACCGATTAGTCCCTTGTCTAGTTTTACCTGCTTGTTTAGTTTTTGCCATAGAATCAATCCTTTAGAACATCTTCATTCTCAAGGCAGTATAGCCAATGTTTTCACGACTGTCAATTAAATCCCAATCGTTTTTGAAGCTTTTCTACTCAGTCTGGGTTTAGGTGCTGTCGCTTCCTTAGCAGCGGTTTTAATCGCCACTACCTTTAACTTTGTCATTGCCGGACGCTGACCTTTCACCCGTCTGTATCTCGACTTGGCTTTATACGTTGCTATCCGAATTTTTTCTCCACTACCATGCTCCACTACTGTTACTGTTACCGCTTGATTAACTGTCGGTGTCCCAATCATCCGTTTCTCACCATCAACTGACAATAACACCCGCTTAAGTGAAAAGGTTGCACCCACCTCCTCCTTCAACCTATCTACCATCAACTCATCTCCTATAGAAACAAGATATTGTTTGCCTGCTATTGTCACGACTACGTATTTCATTAAATTTCCCTAAAAGTTTATATAGGCTTGATTGTATCAACCAGCGGCTTATTTTGCAACGGAAACGTTAAACTACCCTACTTACTTAATTTCTAACTTCGCCTCAACTGGCAATTCTTCCCTAGCCACACTTGCTACCAGTCCTAATGCTAAAAAAGTTGCCACCAACGAACTCCCTCCCGCCGACATTAAAGGCAAAGTAATTCCCGTCACCGGTAGTAAACCTATATTCATCCCAATGTTGATAGTAACTTGAGTTAAAAGGTAACTAAAAACACCCAGCGCCAAACTTCGACCGGCAAAAGTGCGACTCCGACTGGCTATCTGACTGATTACCCACAACAACCACCCGATCGTTACTACCACCAACACGCACCCGATAAATCCAAACTCTTCGGCAATGGTAGCAAAAATGAAATCTGTCTGCCTTTCAGGCAGAAACCGTAGCTGCGATTGCGTCCCATGACCCAAACCTCTACCAAAAACCATCCCCGACCCTACGGCAATTACCGATTGGATCGCATTATAACCTCCGCCTAAAGGATCAGCCGCCGGCTGGAAAAAATTAACCACTCTCTCCCGTTGATAAGACTGTAATCCCTGCCACATAAAAGGCAGTGATAAACTTATCATTAGGGCACCAATCAGGTAGGCTCTCACCGGAAAACTGGAGGCTACTACCAGTGCCAAACCGATTGCTAAGATAACGACACTACTCCCTAAATCAGGCTGCAAAAATACCAACGCCACTGGAATCAACAAACTAATTAAATATCCCCCAAATAACCAAATTGTCCGCCGTTTATAACGCGACAACAAACCCACTCCGTAGAGAATAATCAGTGCCTTAGTAAACTCAGAAGTTTGAAACGGTAACCCTAAAAAATTGAGCCAGCGGGTGGCACCGCGGCTAGCTTCGCCAAAAATTGAAGTCCCAACTAAAAGCAGTATTATCAGGCAGTACCATAACCAAGGGTAATTAATTATAATCCGGTAATCAACTCTCCCAAAAATTAAAAATATCCCTAGTCCTACCACGGTAAATATGACTTGATCCCAAAACACTTGAGTATCAAGACCGTAAAGCACCAACAGGCTCAAACCCACCAAAACCACACTCGGCAACAATAACCACCCTATCCTCGCTTGATTCACAACGCTATTGTAACAAACCTGAAAGTCGTTTAATTTGAAGCTTTACTCCCTTATCAAGTTTCACTGCCAATACCCGCCGCTTAATCTCTTCTGTCCAGTTCCTGGGCCAATCTGACAACTCCACTACTACCTTTTCAGCTAGTCCCACCCCGGCTTTTTTTCGTGCCTCTTGAATTTGCCGAATCAGTTCTCGCGCTTTGCCTTCAGCGGCTAGCTCATCAGTAATAATCGTATCCAACTCAACCGTCAACTCCTTCCTTTCACTGATAAAAGTCAACCTTTTAACGTTTGTCTCTTCAAGGATTAACTGCCAAAGGCTAGGCGTCCCAAAACGAGGCCCCGACACCTTTACTTCGGCTAACGGTTGACGAAGTTTGATACCGGCTACCTTTCGCGTCGCATGTATCCTTTCTACCACCTCCCTTACCTTCACCATGCTAGCTTCCAATTCCGGTTGCTTAAAAGCTGCATCAAATTTCGGCCAAGCGGACAGATGCACCGATGCTTCTCCGGTCAAATTGGTGTAGATTAAGTCCGTCATAAACGGCATCACTGGAGCCAGAAACCTTGCCAAAGTAGTTAACACCTTATACATGGTGGCGTAAACGTCGGTTTTGTCCCCCTCGTCAATAACAGCCGGACCGATACGATCTCGCGACCGCCGGATATACCATACAGAAAAATCTTGAACAAAAGTCTCAAACTCATTCGTAACATGGAATACATCGAACCCATCTAAATGCTTTTCTACCGTTTCCCCAAGGCCTGCCAACCTTGATAAAATCCACTTGTCTAATATCTTTGTCGAAGATTTTTCCCGAATCTTCCAATTCTCGACAGCGGCGTTATTGGCAAAAAAGCGATACGAATTCCATAAAATCAGATGAAACCGCCGTTTTACTTCTGTGGCCGTGGTATAGCCAAACAGCAGGTTATTAGGTGGGTTTTGCCGACAGTAAAGCCAACGCATCACATCCGCCCCAATCGTGCCCGCCCCCTCATTAAACTCAATCATATTTCCCCAACTTTTATGCATCGGCCGTCCGTCCTCGCCTAAAAGACTGGCAAACCCCAACACCGTCTTGAATGGACGTGAATCCTCCAGTACCGTCGCCATGGCAATCAGGGCATAAAACCAATTCTTAAATTGCCCTGGAAAAGATTCAGTTATAAAATCAGCCGGAAACCACCCTTGCCAAGCCTTTCTGTCACTCCCATACAAGGGTTCACCTTGATTGTTATTTTTAATAGTAGAAAAAGGTACAATCCCGGCATCTAGCCACGGGTTCCCGACCGGCTCGATCCGCGCCACAATTGCTCCACAGTTACTACATTTGATTTTAACCGCGTCAATCTGCGGTTTATGGGGACTCTTACCATCAAACTCTGACCAACCAGCTATGACTCTCTCTTTAAGTTCTTCTTTACCTCCCATCACCTCGAAATTACCACAGGCATGACACTCCCAAATCGGCAAGGCCAAACCCCAGTAGCGATTTTTCTTGCTGATCAGCCAGTCATGCATATTGGCCAACCAATCTAATTCCCGTTCTAGACCAAACTCTGGCAACCATTTAATCGTTTTAGCCACCGCTATCATCCGCTCCCTTAATGTTTTTCCTTTAACTTTTAACTTTTTATTACCCTGAGTATTACCGAAGGGACCTTTGACTTTTGACTTCGATGGCTTATCCATCGCTATATACCATTCGTCCGTCACCTTCCACACCAGTTCCGTCTTACACCGCCAACAAGCCGGATAGCGATGGCGATAATCTTCGATCAAAAACACCCAATCTTCGCCAGCCTTTTTGTCTTGCTCGACTAAGTAATTAAGAATCAACTCGGGATGATCTTTGGCATTTTGGCCGGTCAAAAAACCTAAACCAGAAAGATAGGTAGCATCGTCAGCGATCACCGGAATCATGGGTAGGCCATATTTCTTTCCGAGTTTAAAATCTTCGCTGCCGGCACTAACCGCTGTATGGACTAAACCGGTGCCTTCTTGTGTTGTTATCGGTAAGATCAAAGGATCAGTAGCAATTACGGCATGAAAAGTCTTAGGATTCTCCTTTGCCACCGCCGCTACTGCCGGCAAATCATCAAAAGGCCCTTTATAGCGTAAGCCCACTAACTCTTTCCCTTTTATAACCTTACGGACTGCCTGCTTGGCTCCTCCAAAAATACGATCTATTGCTTCCTTAGCCACCCAAAAACCATCACCGCTCGTTCCTTCAACCAAGGCATATTCAAGTTTGGGATCGATAGCTACGCTAATATTGGCAGGAATTGTCAACGGCGTCGTCGTCCACACCAGCAAAAACTCCCGCTGCCGTCCCTCAATCGGTAATTTCCAATATATGGCCTTATGTGTCACTTCCTTATAATCTTCAGTCAGCATTTCATGTTGAGAAATCGCCGTTTGACACCGGGGACACCAGGGCACCGAATCGTTACCTTTATAAAGCCAACCGTTTTCATAACACACCTTCAGAAAATGCCAAATCATGTAATTATTTTCATCGGCCAACGTCAGGTAGGAATTTTCCCAATCCATAAAATAGCCTAAGCGCTTACTCTGCTCTGTCTGTATTTGGGAATACTTGGCTACTCGCTCTCTACACTTGTCGTTAAACTTGGCCACCCCGTACTTCTCAATGTCTTTCTTACTCTTAAATCCTAGCTCCTTTTCTACCTCCACCTCCACCCACAAACCTTGGGCATCAAAACCGTTTTGGTAACGCTGCCGGTAACCCTTCATGGTGTAATATTTTTGCCACAAGTCTTTATACGTTCTGCCCCAACCATGATGCACTCCCATGGGGTTATTGGCCGTTATCGGCCCGTCCAGAAAGGAAAACCGCTTTTTAGCCTTGACGTTTTTCTTGAGGTACTTCTCGACAACACCCGAGCGATACCAATGTTTGAGTAACTTCTCCTCTTCCTTGGCAAAATCAGTGATGAGCGGCACCGGTTTAATTCGATGACCTTTTTTCATACTCGTATTTTACTATGAAGAAAGATAAATGTGTGAAGACTATTCTACCTTCAAACCCAACCCCTCAATAGCCAATACACCCTCGTCAAAACGCTATATCTATCTTCCCTGCCTCAAAAACGCCGGAATATCAAACTCATCATCAAATTGACCCTGGCCTTTACCGCCATCACCGTCGCCCTGGTCATCGTCGGCCGCCTGCTGTTGGTCGCTGGCCGCCTGCTGTTGGGAAGTATCGTCGGCCTGGGCAGCGACAGCTGGTTGCGGTTGGGTTCCCCAAGGAATAGCCGGTCGCCGCGCGCTAAATTCAGACAGTTTCAACCGCTCCTCGTCAAAACCGGTTCCAATCACACTAATTTTAATCTGATCAGTCATTTTCTCGTCAATCGTTGCTCCAAAAATAATGTTGGCATCCGGATCTGCCGCCTGCGAAATGATGGTGGCCGCTTCATTCACCTCATTCATGGTCATATCCGGTCCACCAATGATGTTAAATAGAATCCCTTTCGCCCCCTCAATCGAAATTTCAAGAAGCGGAGACGAAATTGCCATTCTTGCTGCCGTTTGCGCCCGATTCTCTCCCACGCCTTGACCAATACCCATCAAGGCCGATCCCGCATCCGTCATAATCGTTCGCACATCAGCAAAGTCAACATTAATGAGTCCCGGCGTAGTAATTAAGTCAGAAATTCCCTGCACCCCTTGTCCCAACACCGAATCCACCACTTTAAACGCCTCCAGTAAAGTCATCTTCTTGTCAATGACGTCCAACAACCGCTGATTAGGAATCACAATCAGGGTATCTACCTTCTCCTTCAAGAATTCAATCGATTCTTCGGCTATTACCTGACGTCTCGTGCCTTCAAAGACAAAAGGCTTAGTCACTACTGCCACTGTTAACGCCCCACTTTCCTTAGCTAGTTCCGCGATAATTGGCCCCGCTCCCGAGCCAGTCCCCCCTCCCATACCGGCCGTAATAAAAACCATATCGGTATCAAACAGGAGATCTTTAATTGACTCTCTTGATTCTTCCGCCGCTTGCTTACCAATCTCCGGATCTGCCCCCGACCCCAAACCTTTAGTCAAATTCTGACCAATTTGTATTTTGGTCGGTGCCTGATTGGTCAGTAACGCCTGCACGTCGGTGTTAATCGCCACAAACTCCACTCCTTTTATTTGCTGGGAAGTTACCATGGTATTAATCGCATTACCACCGCCGCCCCCAATACCAAACACTTTAATCTTGGCAAACGTATTTAAGTCAGGCTTGACTAAAGCCATATCACTACCTCATCTTAAATTGTCGCACCTTCCGGTCCGACCTGGGCAGACTTGCCCTCCGTAGTCCCTCCGCAGCCCGCCAGCCGGCGGACGAAGGGGGGACGAAGGAGGTTCATTATCAGAAGTTAATTTTTCCCCTCTCAAAAACGTGCCACCATCATAGCCTATTCTTCGTTTCTTGTCCAATCATTTTTAAGGAAGCAGTGATTTTAACAAGGCAACCATTCTCCCCACCGCTCCTTTAATAGGAATTTTACCGACCCACTTACCAATCCCGCCACTAAGATTAACCCTCTCTCTCGATGTCGGCGCGTGCGCCGCCCCATATAAAACCAGGCCTGTCACCGTGGCATATGGTGAAAGCTGAATTTCTTCAGCCAAACCTCCCAACCCCTGAGGATGACCCACTCTGGCTGGCAAAGATAAAGTCCGTCGACACGCTTCCACCGCCCCGACAGTAGCCGCTCCCCCACCCGTGATTACCACTCCCGCCGGCGTCAGACCCGCTAACCCCGCTTGTTTAATCTCGGTTCCTACCAGAGAAAAAATCTCATTCAAGCGTGGCCTGATAATGCCGTCAACCAAGGTTTTACGCGAAGCTGCTTGAATCTCCTCTTTCAAACCCAATTTTGTTAAATCAACCTTATCATCCTCTCTCTTTTTCTTGATGGCATCTTTATTGGATCCGGCCTCGGGTACCACCAATTTGGTAGGCTTAGATAGCTCTAGCTTGATTTTTTCTGCGCTGTCCAAACTAATCCTCATCCCGATGGCTAAATCATTGGTAATGTTCCGCGCCCCCACTGGCAAAACTCCAGAATAGGCCAATGACCCCTCGATATATAAAGATAAACAAGTCGTTCCCGCACCAATGTCCACTAAAACCACTCCTAATTCTTTCTCCGTTTCCGATAGCACTGCCATGGCTGACGCTAAACCAGAAAACACTAATCCACCCACCTTAACTCCCACCTCTTCCACACATTTGACAATGTTACGAACTGCTGTCGTCGCCGCAGTTATCACGTGTACCTCCGCTTCCAACCTCACTCCAGTCATCCCCAAAGGATCTTTAATCCCCCCTTGCGAATCAACCATATAATCCCTGGGAATTACATGGATAATCTCCTCGGCTGACGGTAAAGACAAAGCTCGCGCCGCTTCAATAACTCGCTCAATATCAGCCTGTTCAATTTCTCCCTGTGGTTCAGCCACTGCCACTACCCCCTTTGAATTTTGTGATTTGACGTGAGGACCAGATATTGATACAAAAGCTTCGTTGAGAGTATATCCTGCCATTCGCTCAGCCGCCTCAACACTTTCGGTAATGGCGGCAATTGTATCTTCTAAGTCAACGATTTGACTCTTCCGAATACCATTAGAAGGTTGAGAAGCCACTCCTATAACATGAAGTTTACCTGTCTCTTCCGCCTGCCCGGCGATGACGGTACAAATTTTATCAGTTCCTATGTCTATTCCGGCAACAACTCGACCCCGCGGCATAACCATCCACCTCGTCTAGTAGTTAGTAATCGCAATTTCTTACCGATCTTTTGACCTGTTTCTTCCCTGTTTATCTTAACACAGGATGTTCAAATCTAAGATCGATTTCCCTGTACTTGTCAATTGTAGCCTTGGTTAAAATCAGTTGTAAAGAGGTAACTTGCCTGGAAAGATCACTTCCCGCCGAAAATATCGCTATTTTCCCCCCGGGAAGTCTCAACCGTATCTCACCGTTTACTACTACCTCCAAATGCTCAAAAGTCATCAACCGCTCGTTAAGCTCTTGTATCAATACCAACGCCGCCAAATGGGTTGGCTCTTTAATAGTGTTTCCTATGACAACTTCATCCAAGACTGGTACCGTTATTATCGGTAACTGACTGGTTGAGGACTTTTCCATACCCACCACCTTACCTGTCTCATCGACTACCAACCCCTGTTCGTTTCCACTAGTTACCAACATCGCCGCTGCCTGGCTATAGTTAATGTTGACTACTAGGGTTTGAGGTAATTGAGGCTCAACTGCCACTTTGGTAAACCTGGGGTTTACCGATAGTAGCCTCTCCTCTAAAGCTTCTGGTTTTAAAAGGAAAGTGTGGTGTCCCAAATACTGTTTGGCTTCTGCCCAAACCACCTCCGAACACTCGCTTTTACCAGCCTCTTTGCATTCTATAGTTTGTATCCTTAGCCAGGGCGACCACCATAAATAGCCTACCAGAAAAATCGTCGTCATTACCAAAAACCACCTAAACACGTTTCCAACTCCGATAATGTAATAACGCTTCCGCCTTCGACTGGAAAGCCCGTATCTACTCCCTGTCGCATCAAGCCTTCTTTTTCGCATACTTAAGAACTAAATCATATAACTCTGCTGCTGCCTGGGGATTAATATTCTTTTTTAGCTTCCGAGCCGCCAGACCATAAGACCGATAATTTCTCCCTATGTTAGTAATTTCTTCCAATAACACCTCTTTGCTCAATCGCTTCTGTTCCAATACTCTACCAGCTCCTCCCCTAACCGCACTTTGAGCATTGATAAGTTGCTCATTCCGATAAGCATGCGGTAAAGGAATAAATAAGGTTGGCACTCCGACCGCCATTACTTCGCTGACTGTATTTGCCCCTGCCCGAGCAATGATAAGGTGGCTTCGTCGAAATAACCATGCCATTTCGGCAGAGCTAAACCAACTTCTCACCAGATACTTTTCTCTTCGCTCGGACGGTAACAGTAACCGTTTATGGCTAAGAAAATCAAAAAAATCACTTCCGACTCCGCCGCACTGATGCACAATCTGATACCGCTTTGTCAACTCTGACAAAGACTCCGCTACCACTCTGTTAATGGTTTGCGAACCCTGATTTCCTCCCGTAATCGTCAACACCCTCTCCGAAGTCATTCCTTCAAACCAACTCGGCCTCTGGCCTTCGCTCTCTTCAAAAAACTCGCGTCGCACCAAATTACCGATCACCACTGTTTTTTCTTTAGGAAAATATCTACTCGACTCTGGCCAGGAAAGCGCTGCCTTTTTCGCCCAACGGGATATCACCTCGTTAGCAAGTCCCGCTCCCCGCGTTTGCTCATGAGTAATAATTGGAATTTTAAGCATCCTGGCCGCAATAGCCACCGGTACCGCTAGATAGCCTCCAAAAGTCACCACCACGTCTGGCTTAAAACTGGCTAAATGCACCAAGGCTTGAGTTACTCCCACCGCCAGCTTTGGCGCTAAAAAAAGCGATCTAGCCCGCATCAACCTATTCAACTTAGCACTGGTAATAGTTACAAAACTTGCCCCGAGAGTCTCCGCCTCAGACTTTTCATGGCTTTCAATCCTGTTAGCTTCGCTCGAAAACCGCCGCCCGAAAAATAGGATTGAATCCTTATGCAAACGACATTCCTGTAAGAACGCCAAGGCTGGCGTTAAATGACCTCCGGTTACCACCAATCTCATACTCTCCCCACTCGACTTTCCTAAGAAAGTTAATTGTACAAGCCGTCGCTTCTGTCTCTAGTCGATTAGCTGTAGTCTATTTTTGATCTCGACTG
>Ga0209542_10005518_pt1 | contig 25175 bp, 25 predicted proteins | sample RifCSPhighO2_01_FD_184028 | JGI IMG/M metagenome (GOLD analysis project Ga0209542, IMG submission 184028) | Soil microbial communities from Rifle, Colorado - Rifle CSP2_plank highO2_0.1 (SPAdes) (version 2) | ecosystem: Environmental > Terrestrial > Deep subsurface > Rock core/Sediment ...
TGATTGAAGAAATTCCTCCCGAATCCAGAAGAACTCCAATTGGTTTTCCTTCCTCAAAGGCATTAGTAAACTCATTCAAGGTACCGATTCGACCGCCAATCACAATCACTGCTTCGCTACTTCTAACCATCAAAAGATTTCTGCCAGAATAACCAAAACCAGTATAAACAATCAAATCAGTGTATTGGGTAGGAAGGCGGTATTTTCGCTCGTGTTCAAGACGGGAAATTGCTGGCGAAAAACCAATACTTATTCCATCGGCTTTCTTGGCTCCGATCGCGGTGTGGTGAGGAATGCCTTTTGTCGCTCCGGTAAGAAGCACACAATCTGCCTTAGCAATTTCTTCGCCAATGATCCTTGCTTTTTCTAAAACAGAGTTGGTGAGAATCGAACCTTCAGCCGCACCAGTTACACAAATTTTAAACCTCATGTAATTTTAGTTTAAACTTAAACTTTTTTTCTTGCAACTAGAAAAATTTCGGCAAACCAATAAAATTGACGAAGAAAACGGCCACTGTTCCGATAAGAACTGACCCGAATAAAACCCTTTCCACACTGATATCAAAACTTGAAGCGAGGAAAAAAGTAATTATTGCGGCAACTAGGAAAACAACTAGGTTTTGGACGGTTAAAATTCTTCTTAAAAATTTAATTAGAAAAAGTTTAAAGGTCAGCATCCTTAACCCAAGATTTCTCTTTTTTCTTCTCAAGAAAATTTGAATAACGCGCCAAAACAAAAAGTAAGTCCGCTAATCGATTTAAATAAGCGGGTAAGTTTGTTTTAATACCCTCTTTTTTTAAAAAAGCAATTAAAGATCTTTCGCAGCGGCGGCAACTTGTTCTGGTAATGTGTAAAAGAGAACCCGCTTCTCCCCCGCCGGGCAAAATGAAGGTTTTTAGAGGTAGCAACCTTCGATCAAATTTATCAATTATTTTTTCAATAGAATTTATTTTTTCTGGTTTTATCGCTAGTTTATCTTTGGGATTAGCAATTTTTGCACCAATGTTAAATAATTCATTTTGAATTTGCTCCAGTATTGTTCTTATTTCTTGATCTTTAATTTTGGTTAAAGCAGCTCCAATTACCGAGTTTAGCTCATCTAAATTACCGTAGGTTTCTACCCTTAAATTATTTTTTAAGACTCTAACACCACCGATTAAAGAAGTTTCCCCACTATCCCCGGCTCTGGTGTAAATCCTAGTCATAGAGGGTTATTATAGCACTCTCCGTAACAAAATTCGTTTGCTAAAGCAAAAGTAATTTTGGTACTCTCGAGTGCTGCGCTTCGCTAAACATCTCCGTATATAAATTCATTCGCTAGTCGCTCAAGTAATTTATGTACTATCGAATGCTGCGCAATAAACTAAGCACGCTTCGTAACCTCATCCAAGGATTCGGGTACTCTCGCGTGCTGCTTGTCCGGCGTACTTCGTACTAAGAAAGGCGGGTGACTGAAGCTAAATAATTTTTTCGATCATTTTAGCTATTTTTCCCGCCAGTATTTTGTAACCTCTAGCGTTAGGGTGAAGTTCGTCGGCCATTAGGGTTTGGTTGCCTGTTATTCCTTCTAGGCTATTCAAGAGTACTTGTGCTTTGTATTTTTTGGCTATGTTTTCAAAACCTTCTTTATATGTAGCAGAATTTCTTGGGAAATTAATGTGGATCAGTATAACGGCCGCGCCAGTTTCGTAGATTTGACGGACGATAGAATCAAGATTTTTTATTGTCTGGTCAGCTGGTGTTTGCTGTAAAAAATCATTTCCCGAAAGCTCTACCACTACTAAAGATGGGTTTTTGGCTAAAACATCGGTTTGCAGTCTGGCTAGTGCTGTTGTGGTGGTATCCCCCGCTATACCAGCGTTTATAACACTAGTGAGATTTAATTCCTTAGCAATTAAAGAAGGAAAATCATTTCCCTCGCTTGCTCCTACACCAGCAGTAATGCTATTCCCGAAAAAGATAATCGGACCTTGTTTAGTTACTTTTTCCACCGAGTTATTTCTTAGAAAGAAAAACCAAATACCAAACAAACCTATCAATATCAAAATTATCCCGATTAATACCCTATTCATCAATCTCTATTATAGCTAATTTAACATGCTCTCAGTCTTGTTTAGAGTCAAAAGGTTGGCGATATATAGAAAAGAGGTTAGGAGTTTTTGTCCTAACCTCTCAAAGTTGATAGAGAAAAAGGTTAATCACTTCGTGGAGTGGGTAGTTTAGGTAGGTTAAGTTTTGGCAGCGGTCTCGTCCGACCTCTCCTACAGGGACAAGGGCAGGCTACACCACCCATAATTATATCTCCTTTCGAAAATGATCGGCCACTTGGCGACTTTTTGGATGCGCAAGACTCGTGCAGCTCCGCTTTACAAGTGGGACAAGGTTCGGTTAACACCCGTACCATCTCTCATCTTCTCCTTTCAAACACACCACTCCGGCGGTTCTTCGTAATTGAATACGAGGCTGTGGTTTCGGCACTCGAAGCGGTACTGAACAGGTTGTCCGCATCGATGAGTTTTGTCTAGGCGGTATCTAAATGCTATTTTGGTGATATTTCTACACCAAATTATGCATCGTAAAAATCTAATTGCGTACCAAAACCCTTTCAAAAGACTGCGTCTTTGGCTTTGAACTGCCTGCATTCTCTCTCCTAGTGCCGTGAACGGGTTTTTGTTTGGTTCCCATCCTAGCACATAGAAGGTTAAAATTCAAACGAAATCTTTTGAATAAAGTTTTAAGTTAGGAGTTTTTTGGGTTTTAGGAGATTGATAAGTAAAATACCGCCGACAAAACCGCCGATATGGGCAAACCAAGCAATTCCTCCACCGCTAGCGAACCCAGCAACAACTGAAGCAGCACCCGAGAAAAGTTGCGTTACGAACCAATACAATAACATCAAATAAGCCGGAACAGCGGTAACGATTGGAAAAAGCCCAAGCGGAATTAAAACATCAATTCTTGCTTTTGGAAAAAGTATAAGGTAGGCACCTAAAACCCCAGCAATCGCTCCACTGGCGCCAATTTGGGGGATATCACTGCCCGTTAGTAATAAATATTGAGTGAGAGACGCAATGATTCCGGCAAAAAGGTAAAACACTAAAAATTTTATGTGACCAAGAGCGGCTTCAATATTGTCTCCAAAGACCCACAAAAATAACATATTTGAGCCAAGATGAATAAACCCGCCGTGTAAAAACAGCGCGGTTATAAAAGGGTAAAGAGAATCAAAATTCTTAAAATCGATAGAAGCAGGAACTAGGGCATATTGATAAATGAAACCTTCAATTGAAGAAGCAGTTAATTGTAAATAAAAAACATATAAATTAAGCGCGATTAAGGTGATGGTGATAAACGGAAATTTATTTGAAGGATTGTGATCGCGAATCGGCATTCAATTACTTTCAAGAAAAGTTTATCACAGAGAGCAAAATTGAAAAACCTACTCTTTTTTGTTAACATAAATTTATGCCCGTTTTCCGCGTAATTTTAATTATCATAGTTGCCTTGATTTTACGAGTATCTATTGGCAGGTCTGTAGATACCCTTGTTAAGGGGGTTTCGGTTGGTTCCCTAAAAAGTCAGAGGCTAAGCACAGTAAGCAGTCTTTTGAAGGCAGCTTTAATTACCATAATCTGGGTAATCACGTTTATAATGATTTTGAAGGAAATTGGTTTTGATATTACGCCAATTTTAGCGTCTGCTGGGATTGTTGGTTTGGCAATTGGTTTCGGCGCGCAAACTTTAGTTAAAGACGTTATTAGTGGTTTTTTCTTATTAATTGAAAATCAATTTAACGAAGGGGATATAGTTTCGATTCTCGACAAAAAAGGAGTAGTTGAAAAAATTTCGCTACGGACAGTAACGATCAAGGATAAAGACGGAGTTTATCACCTAATTCCAAACGGCTCGATTATTACAGTTTCCAATTTCTCCCGTAAGTAACTGAAAGCTACTTTACTACTACGGTAACTTTTCTTTCCCTTGGACCATCCAATTCTAGAAATAAAACTCTCTGCCACGTCCCCAAGGAAAGGGCCGCGTTTTCTACTGGCATCACAAGATCCGGTCCAAAAAAGCCGCTAAAAATATGGCTCGGAGAGTGGTCCGGGTTATGAGCGTGTTTAAAAGGTCCTTTTGGTTTAAGTTGTTCAATTCCGCTTAAGATATCGCCATCAAGACCATCTTCAAATTCCGTCATAATAATAGCGGCGGTAGTATGGTTAGTGAAAACCAAACACAAACCCTCGCTTACTTTGGATTTGCCGACAATTTTCTCGACACTATTAGTGATGTCAATTAATTCTTTTTGTTTGGTACTCTCTATTTTGAAAGATTCAAGCATTAATTTAGTTTATCTAAAAAATCGCTTAAAGTTCAAGCAGCTTTTTAAAAGATAAGGTGGCTACTTTTGCTAAGCAACCACCCTTAATGAGGCTCTCTCTTTAACTACTGTTTTACCCAGAAATTGGGCAATTTGTAAATAAGCCTGAGGGTTAAAAGCCAAACCTAAATGGGTACCGGAAACTCTAAAATTAATTCCTTCACCATACGGCCAAACTGTACATTGCCACCTAACTACCTTATCTTCTCTTGTGTAAATTGCCGCAGCAGTAACGTCTTTGGGTAGCCGGTAGCGCAGTGTTTTTACAAATCGGCACTGACAACTATCGGTGTAACAATTTTCCAGTCGGTTTCCTCTTGTTCTAATAAAACTTCCTAAAACCGAAGCTGTAACAAAAACCAAGGGATTTACACCGGCACTGTGTATTGGTGAACCTAGCGTAATTATTTTTGAGATCTTTCCAGAATCTCTAATAGCCGCACTAATAGCTATAGTTCCACCTAAACTGTGTCCAAGCAAGACAACTTTCTGGAAAGTTTCCACATGGACTCTATTTATCGTAAAAAGTAATCTCTCAACTAAGATTTCAGGACACTCACTATTACGACCAATACCAGCAAAGTAAGGTCTATATCCAATTCTTAAGAGCCAGCCGTAGAGATCATTTAAATAGCTGTCGTCACCTAAAAATCCTGGTATTAAAATTACCGGAGAACCATCTCCTTTCGGTAACCTTATCCCTTTAAAAACTGCACTTTTTCGCAGTCGCAGCCACTCTTGCGGTGCTCTCAACTCTGTCCAAACACCCAAGAGTAGGTGGAGAGCTGGCCGCAGATAAACCTGCCTTTGGACAGCCAAGGGACCTCTCCTTTCGGTGCTAGGTCGATATAGTTTATTTTATTGTGCTTAAAATAATTGTACGTCTGTTTGCTTTGCTTTGCAAATTAAAATAAAAAAAGAGACTTTCTGGATTTCCCAAAGAGTCTCATTTCTTGTCACTAACTAGGTCGTCTCCTTGGACCTTTTGGTTCTCTCTCCTTAAGTAAAGCTTCTCTAGATACTAAAGAAGGTTCATAAACATATCCACAAGCAAGACAAGTAGAAAAAGATCCCCAATGATCTCTTTCAACGATCATTGTCCCGCCACAACGCGGACAACCATTTAAGGGTTTTCGCGACAGCGTTTGTCCATTCATCTCTCTACTCCTTTAGCTTCCGAAGTTAAACTTAGGAACTAGATTAATTTGCCTAAAAGAACTGATCCGACTGCTACAGAGGCAGTGCCAACGAGACTACCAATAAACCAAATACCGATATGGCGTTGGTTTAAAGCACATAGCTCTGCCAAGACCTCAAGCTCATCCCTCTCATACTCATCTAAGCGTAGTATTAGTATTGGCATGAAAAATGGCCCTATTAATAAGATAGCTCCGATAACGATAAGGGCGATAGCGAACATAACGACTAACATCTCCTCTCCTCCTTGTTTGAATGGAGCTTACTTATCCTATAGATTTTAATACTTTCATTCTGCCTAGTCAAATTTTTGCAAATTAAACAAAAAAGAGGGCACTTTTCTAAGTACCCTCAAAAAAGATAAACTCTTTCAGTTAAACAAGCAGCAATTATAAATAAAGCAACTGCATGGGGTAGAGAGAAACCTTTTGATTCTACCTTACCTTCTAGGTTTAGGTGTTCCAATGCTTCTTCAAAATAAGAAGTAGCCGTTCCTATATCTCCTAGTTTAGTTAGTTGCGCACTAAGAAGTGCCCAACCGCTGGGACAAACAAATTTGTCATTAGGGAATCTTGCTAAGCCTTCATTCCTCTCTAAGTTAGATTCCACTCTTTCAATTAGTTCTTTGGCTTTTTCTCGCCGGACTAATTCAAGCGGATAAATGCTAATAATTTGAGCCAAATCAACCTCTCGGGAACAATTTTCATTACTAATTTCATAAGGAAACAACGACCAAAAAAGATCAGCTCCCTCTCTAATAAAATTATCAGAAATCTTAATCCAAGGTAGAACTCTTAATCTTTCAAGAGAAGCTATTTTAGAAGCAACAGAAGAGGCGCGCAAGTCAAAACATTTTTCTTCCCAACTTCCAAAGTCCGGCCCATAGCCTAAAACTTGTGCATAATCTACAATATTTTGTAAAAACCTTGCCTGCTCCCCTGTCTTGACAACCTCACGGCCGCTTTGGTATAGCTTTCCGATTAAAAAACCGATAAAGTAAATATCTTCTTGTAACCATGGCCAAGAATACTCAACCACTTCCTGACCATCTAAGTGATATTTTTGGTGCAAACATTTCCAAGTTTCGAAGATATTTGGACGACCTTCTTGTTTTAAAAAAGTCAATTTTCGTTCTAGGTGTGGAGCCAGAAGATCAATTAAATCTCGAAGAATGAAAATTGCCCGGCCACCAAAAACCAACCCCTCAAGCCGTTTGCCTTTTGCGAGTAACCATTCACTTAAGACAAAAAAAGCTAAAGCGACCCAGCAGTTACTGCGAACACTTAGTAAATCATCTTCCTGCTTGTAAAGATGAGGAAATGGTTCCCCCCGTAATCTTAGAGGGGACAAATTGACTTGTATAAACTTGTTAATGTTCAACCTACCGTTAAGAGTAACTAAAGAATTATCAACGGAAGTCATCTGGTTCCCTCCTTTCGTTCTGATTGCGAAGAAGCTGTTTCTTATTTAGAGTACAGGCAAGTCCTTGTATCCTTATTTTTCTCCGTTTATTATGTGTTTGTCAAATAAAATAGGAATATCATACCGATTGCCAATATTTGTAAAGATTGGTATATTCCAATAAACAAGCAAGGGAGTTGAAAGGAAGAGAAAAGTGCGAAACCAAAGGATTGCGGTAGTAACAGACAGCACCGCCTGCTTATCTCTGGAAATAATCAAGATGTATCAACCGACGCTTACTGTTGTACCTTTGACGGTTTTTCTTGACGGCAAAACTTATTTAGATGGTACTTTAACACAAGAAGAATTTTTCCAGAAGTTAAGGGTGAGTCGAAGTGCTAAAACAAGCGCTCCTATTACCCAATCGTTTATAGAAACCTACGAAACTGCCATTAAGCTTGGGAGGAAAAGTATAATTTCAGTTCACGTTAGCACTTGGGCAAGTCCAGGTACAGAGACTTCTGCCAAAGTCGCCATCGAAGAAGTTCGTAGAAATAATTCTCATGTCAACATTAGTTTTTGGAACTCCCAATTTGTTTCTATGGCACTAGGGTGGCAGGCTATTGTTGCGGCGAATTTAGCAGATCAGGGAGCAGACGTAGATCACATATTAGAAGCGCTTTCTGATCTAAGAGCGAGAACACGTCTGATTGTGGTACTTGATACTCTTGAATACTTAAGAAGAGGTGGTCGGATTGGAAAAGCCCAAACTCTTCTTGGTTCTATACTTAGTATTAAACCGATACTGACATTGGATCAAGGTGAGATCTTGCCTTTAGCTAGAGAACGTACTCTTCCCAAAGCATTTAAGAAGATGGTTGAAATTGCTGACTCTTGGGGTCCGCTTGAACAAGTGGCAGTATCTTCTGGTGATACTTTGAAGCGTGAGGAAGAACTAGTAAAATTATTGACCGAACGAGAAATCTTTTCTGGAGAGATACAAAGGGTGTCAATATCGTCAGTAATTGGTGTTCACGGTGGACCTGGGCTTGTTGGTATCTTGGCTGTGAAAAAGAGGAACTAGATTAAAGATATAAGGTGGGAAGCTTCTGGCGACCCACCTTTATTTATATGAAAGATAAGATTTTAGATGCTTTCTGTTGCGAATGATCCTTGTAACTCACTTGGTAGAAGCTGGGCTATTTTATAGAGTATGAAGTGAGTATGACTTGCCGACCTTTCACTTTTTTGCAAACTATTTTCCGGCAAGCTAAACGGTTTGCCAATATTTACAGTTATAATTGGTTGTCTTCCCCATTCCCAAAATTTTAAGAGAAAAAGAGTAAAACCAAACGGATTAAACAAACCTTTTGTACCTTGAATCGCGATTGGTATTACTTTTACTTTTGTTTGCCAGGCAAGAATAGTTGCCCCGACGTGCCCAGCCTGCAAAACCGGTACTTGCATCTTATTTCTAGTCCCTTCGGGAAAAATCCCTATCCAATCACCTTTTTCAAGTGCAGGTTTTGATTTTCTTATTGGCGAGAGATCAACCTTATTTCTGGTGACAGTTATTGTATTAAAAAGAACTTTTACCAACCAAACTAAAATAATATTAAATGGACCAAGCGGCATAATATCAGTTTTCATCCAAAACCGTACCGCCTTTTTAGTTATTAGCCAGATTAATATTGGATCAATATAACTACGATGGTTGCTGACCAGAACGTACCCTCTATTATCAGTTGGTAAATTTTCTCTTCCTATTATTTTGATCTCTTTAACTCTTAATTTAAAATAAAAACTAGCTAACCAAGAAACAAAGCCAGTTGCTAGTTTTGGCATCTCCTTCCTCTCCTTTACTCTCTCTTTCCACAGTGTAAAATAAGATGGACGAATTTACAAGTCTTTAAGCTAATGAGACAAAAAATTTTTGGGTTTTTGCTTCTACTCTTTATTCTTCTCGGCATCTTTAGCTTATCCAATTTTGCTCCTGCCTCTAAAGAAGAAGCTATTATTGATAAAAGACCTGATTCGGTTGTTTACGAGAACAAAGATACTTCAGATTCTTCAGTAAAAGAAAACGGAGTAACGAAACTAGAGAGTATTTTGGTTAAACGGGTGATAGATGGCGATACAATTGAACTGGTAACTGGACAAAAAGTTAGATATATTGGAATTGATACTCCAGAAACAGTAGATCCAAGAACAACAGTCCAATGTTTCGGGAAAGAAGCCAGCGCAAAAAATAAAGAGCTAGTTGAAGGAAAGACTGTGAGATTGGAAAAAGATGTATCCGAAACCGATAAATATGGCCGTCTGCTACGCTATGTATATGTTGACGATTTATTAGTCAATGAAGTCTTGGTAAAAGAAGGATACGCCTTTTCTTCCACTTACCCTCCTGATGTAAAGTACCAAGATTTATTTATAGAGGCAGAAAGACAAGCTCGTGAAGCAAACGTAGGGTTATGGGGTTCTTGCGGTGAAGTTACGGGAAAAACGACTGCCCCAACAACAGACTGTGTAATTAAAGGTAATATTTCAAGTTCGGGCGAAAAAATTTATCATCTCCCCGGACAAAAATTTTATGATAAAACAGTGATAGATGAAAATCGTGGAGAAAGATGGTTTTGTTCTGAAGAAGAAGCGCAAAAGAGTGGCTGGCGAAAATCCAAAACCTAAAAAAGAAAAGCCCTGCTAGTCTCTGCGGGTTTTAACCAAGCAGGGCGTAACTTTTCTACTCTTCCCATTTCCGTAATACTAATGAGGCATTCACGCCGCCAAATCCGAAAGAGTTCTTGAGGACTATCCTTGGATTGGTTTGGCGAGGACCAGTAGTTACATAATCTAAGTCACAGTCTGGATCAGAGAATTCCCGATTAAGAGTTGGAGGCACAATACCAGTTTGTAGAGTTTTAACTACGGCTACAGATTCTATTGCCCCAGCTGCTCCCATTCCGTGACCGATATGACCTTTGACAGAGCTTATGGGAATTTTGTAAGCCCTATCGCCGAAAACTTCCTTGATTCCTTTAGTCTCCGCTCTATCACCATTTGGAGTACCAGTGGCGTGAGCGTTAATGTAATCGATGTCGGAGGGTAGAATTTCTGCCCACCGCAACGCTCTAACTATCGCTAAAGCGGCTCCCTCACCAGTAGGGTCAATCATATTACTAGCATCAAAACTAGTACCATAACCAATTATTTCAGCGAGAATTGGTAAACCAAGTTCTTTGGCCAAAGGCAGTGTCATTAGTACTAAAACCCCTGATCCTTCTGCCCCAACAAAACCGTCACGTTTAGCATCGAATGGTCGGGAGGCTTTTTTGGGTTCGTTGTTGTAGTGAGTCGATAAAGCCTTAAGATTTCCAAAACTAGCAAAAAGAGTTCGCAAAATTCCTGATTCACAACCTCCCGCAATAACAACCGGCATAAAACTAGATTGTACCCAAAGAAAGCCTTCGCCAATAGCGTTTAACCCAGTGGCGCAGGCCGAAGCTGGAGCAAAACCCCCGCCTTGGAATCCGAAACGGATAGAGACTACTCCGTTGTGAGTATTTGGCATCCCCCTCATTGCTACCTGGGGGTTTACTCGACGTGGACCTTCACGACTTTCTGTTATAAAAGCTTCACCGATAATGTCCATTCCTGCCATGTTGCTGCCGAGGAGAACGCCGGTGTCTTTACGGAGGTTATGAGGAATTGGATACTGGTTCAAAGCTTCTTGGACTGCCACAACAGCGAGCAGACTGTCACGACCAATTCTGCTAAGCTCTCGATCAGACGCATAGGCGGATAAGTCAAGACACTTGACCTCTGCCGCAACTTGTGACTTAAGATTGGTTGGATCGAAAGCTTGGATTCTTTCGACGCCGCATCGGCCAGTAAGAAGACCTTGCCAAAACTCCTCTACGTTATTGCCAATTGGAGTCACAGCTCCCATTCCGGTAATTACTACGCGTTGCCACTTTGCCATGCGACCGCCTCCTGTTAAGGTGCTTTCCCTCCCCTTATCTACTTTGAGCCTTGTGGAAGGTATGTTGAGAATATAGTTGGTAGCTTGATTATATCATTATAAAAATAATTTTCTAGTTTGATACATTTTGTCCGGGTTGACTTTTTCGGATTATTTTTGGAAGATAAAGCTATGACTCGGTCCTCTTGGATGCACCTAGATTTAGATGCTTTTTTTGCTAGTGTCGAACAGAAGTTGAATCCTTCTTTAAAGGGTAAACCGATTTTAGTTGGTCGAGTAGATCCTCATGGTCGCAGTGTTCCTCGAGGTGTTGTTGCCACCGCTTCTTATGAAGCAAGGAAGTTTGGTTGCAAATCCGGGATGCCCCTTTTCCAAGCACTAAAACTTTATCCAGCTGCAATCGTAGTTGGCGGCCACTATAAAGAATACATCAAAGCTTCCGATGCTGTTTTTTCTATTGCCGCCCGTTACGCTCCAAAAATAGAACAAGTTGGTATTGATGAGGCTTTCCTAGATTTTTCAGGAACAAACCTTATTTACCCAGACCTGCCTGTCCGTCCGGGAGACGGGTCTGCCAGTAGGCATGGTTTAATTGAAGTAGCAAGAAAAATTAAAGAAGAAATAAAAACAGAAGTTGGGATTACTGCTTCGATTGGTATTGCCGCAACAAAAGTCTGCGCTAAAGTCGCTTCTGACTACCAAAAACCCGATGGGTTGACCTATGTGCAAAAAGGAAAAGAAAAAGAATTTCTCGCTCCCTTGCCTTTAATAGATCTTCCCGGAATTGGTAGAAAAATGGAAGAGTATTTCCACCGACTAGGTGTAAAAACATTAGGAGAATTAGCAGCGGTGCCGTTTGAAAAAATAGAAGCGTGGGGAAAATTTACTATTAACCTTTGGGAAGCGGCAAATGGCGTAGATAATATTTGGTTTGTACCGCGTGCGCAAGTAAAATCGGTTTCGCGAAGTGAAACTTTCGCTAAAAACAGCAATGATCCAAAATTTATTTTAACAATGCTTCAATACTTAACCGAAAAAGCGGGAGAAGAATTAAGAAGTGAGGGTTATTTCGGCCGCTGTGTCCACGTAACTATTCGCTACAACGATTTCCGTACTCTTTCCCGTCAGCGACTACTTCCCTACTCAACCGCCTCTACCAAAGAAATTTATGAACTTGGGGAAACTTTGTTAAAAGAACTTTGGGACGGCTGTACGCCACTTCGACTTGTTGGAATCAGCGTTTCCCAAGTTGGTGAGGTAATACAACCCTCTTTATTTGATAGCGTTCGCGCCAAAAGATTGGAATTAGAAAAAAGAATCGACCGTCTTAAAAGCCGTTTTGGAAAAAATGCGCTGGTACCCGCTTCCCTATTAGCTGTGAAGGGCCTTACTAGATAACAACTAGCAGACATCATCATTTACTATGATACTAGGAAGTATCATATTAGGTTGTAATTTGTGGGAGGGGGAGGTAATTATCTCTTGACTGATCTTCGTTTTGCCCTCTTCTTTAGTTGTTTGCCAACAAACTGTAGGACTTCAAAAGGATCAATTCCGCCGGCTGGTGGTTTAAGTAAATCTCTTTTTCCTTCTAACCTTTCTTGTTTCTGTTTCTCGATTTCTAACATTCTTTCAAGAACCGGATCGAACCCCCCATCGCCGTAACTTAACTTACTATTCACGCTAGCAATTGTTCCGGGCGTTACTTTTAAGAAAGAGGTGATGGTTTGATAATCGTAACCATCGGCAAGCATTTTTGCGATTGAAAATCTTTTACTAAGCATCCGGATTTCAGTCGGTGTAAGTAGTTCTTTTAAAAATGCCTTAATCTCATCACGATCCTCCAAAAGAGTAATTGCGTCCCAGAAAAGTTCAATAACTGCCCTTTCTTTATTGGGATCAAGGTAAATTCTGGATAATTTTGTCATACTTACTATGATACTAGGAAGTATCAGAGAAAAAGTCAAGATAAGGAAAGGATTTGGGTTTATTGTTGGGCGAAATCGGTCTAATTTTAAGTTTAGAAAAGAAGAACCGGCAGGAGCGTTGAAGCTTCAACTGCCGGCGAGATTCCGTTGGCTGGAGGCGAGTCGGGACACCCATCATTTACGGGTCGGGATACACACGGATCTTCCAGCCGAGCCAGTGACGCGGCAAAGAACCTCCTACATCGACCCATCGGAGGCTCAATCCCGATCCCGCCACCAAGCTCTCTTTTTAACCCAGCGGCCGCTTGCGTTTACCCTTTGAAGGTGGGGAGGCACGCTAGCACTAGCCTTGATTCCCCGTAATTAATGCCACCGCTGGGCGCCCTGCAGAACAAACTAGGTTCCAACTACCTGAAACCCAAATTGTCCAGCAGGACCTTTCTCTCAATTTTCTAAAAACGAAGAAAATTATAACACAAGTATAAAGTCTTGCCAAGTACTATAAGCTAACTACGCTTTTTAGCTCCGGGGAGGACAACGGGGCGGATTTTTTTCCACCAGGGATAATCTAATTTTTTTAACGAGGTAAATTGCTCTTTATAGATCTCTTCAAAATAACTGTTTCCCGCTTCGATTTCTTCAAAACATTTGGCAATAAGTGAGAGTTTATCGGCTACTTTTACAATTTGCGCTTCGATTGTTTGTGACGCTTCTTCTTCCAACCAAAGTTTTACGTAAGCGCGGGCTAGACTCTCTGGCAACCCCTCAAAACGCAATTTTATTAAATCTTTATTTAGCTCGTCTATCGCTTCAGAGATTTTCTCACTGCCTCTTTTTGTTGGCGTAATAATATCACCAGTAAGGGCTTCTTCTTGGTCATGCAAAAGAGCCATAGAAATAGCGCGCAGAGCATCAATTTTTATTTTTCTTACGGCTAAAAGATCACAGAGAATTTGGGTAAAATGAGCAGTGTAAAAAGAATGCTCGGCGACATCTTCGGGGAAATGCTGCGTCATTCGGTTAAAACGGATGATATGGCTTAAAGTCCGATCAGAAATATATTTAAAAATTCTCTTCATTATTCGCTTATTTTATTCCTTAAGTCTGAAGGTTGCAAATAGCCACTTTAACAGCTAAAATAACCCCTGCAAAAAAAGGAGAGAAAAAAGAAGGTAAGAGAGGAGCCAAGCGTGGCTAAATATCGTCAAGATCTTGTCGTGGCGGCCTTTAGAATAATGACTGCCCTTGCAAAAGGAAGAGTTGATTTCTTACCTATCTTAGGAGATGACGTAATCGAAATAAAGAAAGCCTTTCGAATTCGACTTCCTTTCAAGACGAATGATGCGCAAAGGCGAAGAGGAAGAGACAAAAATCGAATGACTATTCCGATTTGTTTTTTGTACAAACGATGGGTTGGGTTTTATCCGGCTTCACCACTTTGGTACTTAACTACTTTGCTAAAGGAAGAAAGACGCCGTAAAGGGATTTTTTACAATCAAGAGGAAGAATGTTTTGAAATACTAACTTATGAGGTTGTCGAAGATTATTCCCATCTTTTGCGCATGCACATTCATATTTGGGCTAATTATCAACGAGAAAGAACGCGAAACGAATTGATGAGACGTGAGGTTGGGGAAGTGGTTACCTCTGCTCAAATTTGGGGACCGTCACTTTCACGTAGCCGGCGGGCGGAGATGGAAGCGTTTCAAAATTGGCTTGGAGATCGGGAGCGTGATATCGGCCATATTACTGGAAAATTAGGGGCAAGAGGCGATCTAGCTTATTTTCACGCGATAAAGACAGCGCTCGATTTAGATTCGATTGCTAAAAGTTTAAGGGCTGATATTGCTAATTTGCGGCGAAGGGCAATATTCAACCTTGAAAATTTTAAAACTCATCTTAGAGATATTTCGGAGAGGCTTAATAGTGTTGTTAGTAAAGAGATACGTTTCTTTAGGCGAGCTTGTCAAAAGATTCTGCAAGCAGCAATTAATTCGGTTGATGGCGGAGATAGAATTTCGACAATCCTTTTTCTGCAAGTAGCCGAAAGCCATCTACAAGTGGCTATCTTAAAGTTGCAAAATTGGGCGGAAAGTATAACGACTGAAGAAATGGAAGAAGCAGATAGGTATAGACAAGTTGTCGTTCTCTAAAACTATAGGATTGACTTTTTGGGTGTTTTAAGGTATAGTTACTCTTAGAGAAAGGAGACGAAATGGAGTGCTGTTTCTGTGGCGACTGGGCGCTTGTTGCCTGTCGAGTCTGCAAGCGCGCAATTTGTGACCGTCACCGGGTAGGGTTGGAGTGCAAAGATAAAAGAGAATGTGATTTAGTGACTGGAAAAATCAGTATGCCCCAACTCTATGCCCCTTTCGGTAACTGCCCAAAGTGCAAGTTGCCGCTTGTTAAGGGGAACGAGGAACCACCGTTTTCACCTCCTCATTGTCCGGTTGATGGTTACGTGACTGTTAGTAGACCGCCTTAGAGTTTTGTACAAAACTTTCAGGCGGTTTTTCTTTTAAAAATTTTTATGTCGCACAATGTGGTATAATATTAAAGCGAACTCGCATTTGTCTCTTGGCTTAAACTGTCGTTAAATCGCCAAAGATCCAAACGCTTCGCTGCTTTATTACTTATGAAACTGTCCAAACTAATTACTGATTTTTTAGAATATTTAGAGATAGAGAGAAACGCTTCTCAACTAACAATCCGCAATTACGATCATTACCTGCGGCGTTTCTTAGGATTTGCTGGCGATATTTCCCCTTCCCAAATCGATTTAAATCTAATCAGAAAATATCGTGTTTTTTTGGCTCGTTATGAAGACGAAAAAACTGGTTTAACTCTGAAACGAGTTACTCAAAATTATTTTATTATCGCCTTGCGAGCTTTTCTCAAATACTTGGCAAGGATCGATATCGCAACATTGGCAGCCGAAAAAGTGGAACTTGGCGAACAAGAACCAAGACCAATCAAAGTATTGGACGAAGATCAACTTAACAGACTGCTTAATTCTCCAGAAATTTCTACCCCCGAGGGTTTACGGGATAAGGCGATTTTAGAAACGCTGTTCTCTACTGGCTTGCGAGTTAGCGAACTAACAAAGCTCTCTCGCGAAAAAATTAATCTTGATAGAGGCGAATTTGGAGTGGTTGGTAAAGGCGGCAAAGAAAGAGTGGTGTTTTTATCGGATTCGGCGAGGGAGTGGATCTCTCGGTATTTGAAGATTAGGGAAGATAATTATTCTCCCCTCTTTATTCGCTACAGTGGCAAAGTAGATCCTTATAAAAATGGAGAAAAAATGAGATTGACGGTACGGTCAATTGAGCGAGCTATTGAAAAATACGTTAAAAAAGCCCGGATCCCGATCAAAGCTACTCCCCATACTCTGCGTCATTCTTTTGCAACGGATCTTCTGATAAACGGTGCGGATATACGATCCGTCCAAGAAATGTTAGGTCACGCCAATATCGCCACCACCCAAATTTATACTCATATCACCAATAAGCAACTGCGCGAAGTCCACAAAGCTTTCCACTCCGGCAACAAATAAAAAAGCACTTATCCCTCCTTTGCGTTTTGACCGCAGATGTGCTAGTTTGGGAACTACCTCTAATATGAATTCTATCACGCAAGATAAAGAATTGTATGGTTTTATAAAGAAAGAAGAAAAGCGACAAAGCGAAGTTATTAACCTTGTTGCCAGTGAAAATTACGCTTCGAAAGCGGTAAGAGAGGCACAGAAAAGTGTTTTAACTAATAAATATGCCGAAGGTTATCCTAGAAAGCGCTACTATGGCGGCACAAAATATATTGATGATATTGAACAACTTGCAATTGACCGCTGTTTAAAACTTTTTGTACCAACTAATCAAATAAAAAATTGGCACGCTAACGTCCAACCATATTCCGGCACCAACCCAAATTTAGCGGTTTATTTCGCGGTTTTAAAACCTCTAGAAACCGCTCTCGCGATGGATTTAGCTGCTGGGGGTCATCTTTCGCACGGATCTAGCCTATCAATATCCGGAAAAATTTTTAACTTTGCGCATTACGGGGTAAGTAGGCAGTCACAACTCATTGACTTTGGGGAGGTAAGAGCCTTAGCGAAGAAGCATCGGCCAAAATTAATCGTTGCTGGCGCCAGTGCCTATTCAAGAATAATTGATTTTAAAAAATTCCGCGAAATTGCCGATGAAACCGGCAGTTTCTTACTTGTTGATATGGCTCATATTGCTGGCTTGGTTGCCGCCGGATTGCATCCCTCACCAATTCCTTTTGCCGACTTTGTAACCAGTTCGACTCAAAAAACGCTTCGTGGCCCAAGAGGCGGTTTTATTTTGTGTAAAAAGGAATTTGCTCCTTCCCTGGATAAAGCTTTGTTTCCCGGTCTCCAAGGAGGACCTTTGGAGCATATAATTGCCGCTAAGGCGGTTTGTTTTAAAGAAGCGGCCACGTCTGAATTTAAAAACTATTGTAAAGAAGTTTTAAAAAACGCGAAGGTGCTGGCAGAGGTACTAAAAAAAGAAGGTTTTAGATTAACTAGTGACGGGACAGATAATCATTTACTAAATATCGATTTTGGGGCATCTGGTCCAAGTGGAAAAGAAGTTGAAGAAGTGCTTGAAGAAGTAGGAATTATTGTTAACCGCGAAGTTGTCCCGGGGGATATTCGGTCTCCATTTATGGCGAGCGGAATTCGCGTCGGAACGCCAGCCGTCACCACTCGCGGAATGAAAGAAAAGGAAATGGAAACTATTGCTTACTGGCTTTCCCGGTTAATAAAAAATTTAAATAATAAAAAAATTAGCGAAGAAATTTCTAAAAGAGTGAGGATCCTTACCAAGAAATTTCCGGTTGCCTAATTTATGAGGGTTTAACACCAGTTTCTTCCTCCGTCTTAGGAACTGCGGTTGCGGAGGCAACGAAGTCCTCTCGGTTTGAGAGCCTTATTAAAATTACTCCTTGAGTTTGTCTTTGAAGTTTCGGCACAGAGCGAATCGGTAATTTTATTACTTGTCCCATTGAGGAAGTGAGAACAATATTTTGGGTGCCTTTCGGAATAACTTGAGAAGCAACCACTTTTCCGGTTTTTTCAGAAACCTGGGTTCCTTTTACCCCACTTCCAGCGCGGCGTTGTCTTGGCCAGCTCCTTAGCGGCGTTTTTTTACCAAATCCCCTTTCACTGACTGTAAATAAATCCCCATCAGGTTCAACCCTATCCATGCAAACTAACTCATCCTCGGCCTTACTTAATTTAATACCAATTACTCCGGCAGTGGCTCTACCCATAGATCTGACGTCTTTTTCCGAAAACTTAATTGACTGGCCATTTTTGGTCACCATAATAATCTCATCATTGCCACTGGTTAATCTTACGTAGATAAGTTCATCGCTAGAGTTTAACCTTATTGCGATCATTCCGGAACGACGGATATGTTCAAATTCGGAAGTTTTAGTTTTTTTGATCAAACCTTTTTTGGTGGCCATAATTAAATATTGACCGCCACTTTTACCATCATAATTTAGAACCGCAGTTATTTTTTCAGTAGCTTCTAGATCCAGAATGTTGACTATAGCCGCTCCTTTAGCGGTTCTTGCCCCTTCTGGAAGTTCATAGGCTCTGATTTGAAAAACCCTACCTTTATTGGTAAAGAAAAGTACCTGATCATGGGTGTTGGCACTTAACATCGAATAAACGCTATCCTCCTCCTTCATCGTTAAACCAGAGACTCCTTTACCCCCTCTTCTTTGAGTTCTAAAAAGGTTGACGCTGCTACGTTTTATGTAACCGCTTTTGGTAATAGTGATTATAATTTGTTCTTGGGGGATTAGATCTTCTTCGGAAAATTCACCAACCGCGCTTTTGTATACCCTGGTTCTACGAGGGTCTCCATACTTTTCTTTTAGGGTTGTTAATTCCTTCTCAATCACTTGGAGAATTTTCTTTGGTGAAGAAAGAAGTCCTTTAAGGCTGGCTATAGAAGCAATTGTTTCTTTATATTCTTCTTCGATTTTTTCTCGCTCTAGAGCCGCTAATCTCCGCAGTTGCATATCTAAAATGGCGGTTGCTTGGATTGGCGTCAATTTAAATTTACTCATCAAATTAAATTTGGCGTCTTCGGAGTCGCTACTTTTTTTGATAGTTTCAATAACCGCATCGATATTACTAACTGCAATTTTTAAACCTTCCAGAATATGAGCCCTTTTTTCAGCCGCTTCCAGATCAAATTTTGCGCGTCGGGTAACTACGTTTTGACGATGGCGAATATATTCAGTAAGAATAACCTTAAGGGTTAAAGTTTGCGGAGTACCGTCAACTAAGGCGACCGTATTTACATTGAAAGCTAGTTGCATGCTGGTATGTTTATAAAGTTGGTTTAAAATACTTTGGGGTCTTGCATCTTTTTTTAGTTCAATAGCGATTTGCATTCCTCTTCGATCCGATTCATCTCTTAAATCGCTGATTCCTTCGAGCCTTTTTTCTTTAACAAGCTGCGCAATACGAGCAATAAGCAAAGCTTTATTAACCTGGTAGGGTAATTCTGAAACCACTATTGATAAGCGGTTATTGGCCTCTTCAATATCAGCTTTTGCCCGCATAATAATCTTTCCTTTGCCAGTTGCGTAGGCAGCAGTGATTTCTTTTTGGTCATAAATTAAACCACCGGTTGGAAAATCTGGCCCTTTAATGAACTTAAGTAAATCCTCAACTACGGCATCGGGATTATTTATCAAATAAATTATTGCATCAGTAACTTCAGTTAAGTTGTGGGGAGGAATATTGGTTGCCATGCCAACTGCAATTCCAGAACCACCATTCAAAAGTAAGTTCGGTAAAATTGCTGGGAGAGGCGTAGGTTCGTTTCGAGTGGCATCAAAATTTGGGAAAAAATCAACCGTGTTTTTATCTATATCCTCTAGAAGCTGCGCGGAAATTTTACTTAAACGGCATTCAGTGTAGCGCATTGCCGCGGGTGGGTCGCCATCTATTGAACCAAAATTTCCTTGACCATCTACCAGCGGATAGCGCATCGCAAAATCCTGGGCTAATCTTACCAGCGCGTCGTAAACAGGAGCATCTCCGTGGGGGTGATATTTTCCTAAAACTTCGCCAACAACAGTGGCACTTTTGCGATATTTTGCTTCACTTGTAAGTCCAAGTTCGTTTAGTGCGTAGAGGATGCGACGGTGAACTGGTTTGAGACCATCACGAACATCAGGCAACGCTCTTTGTACAATTACGCTCATAGCGTAGTCTAAGTAAGAGCGTTGCATTTCCTCGGTAATTTCAACCGGCTCAACCTTACCCTTGTCCGTCTCCTTATTTAAGAGAGCTTCTTTTTCCATTTAAAATTAAATATCAAGATTAGCGTATTTTGCGTGAGTTTGGATGAATTTTTTGCGGGGAGGGACGTCTTCACCCATTAACATTGTAAATACCTCGTCTGCTCTGGCGGCATCTCCAGAAGTGACTTGTTTTAAGATTCGGTTTTGGGGATTCATAGTTGTGTGCCAGAGTTGTTCGGGGTTCATCTCCCCTAAACCTTTATAGCGTTGAACATTGACGGTTGTTTTTGAGGCAGGTGTTTTTCCGTCCGTCCTTTTGCTAGAAACCTTGAGAATATTATTTTTCTCTTCTTCGTTGTAGGCGTAATGGTCTTCTTTACCAAAAGTAATTTTGTACAGCGGCGGTTGAGCAATATAAAGATAACCTCGTTCGATGCAGATACCCATATAACGGAAAAAGAAAGTTAGAAGCAGAGTTCTTATATGTTCACCATCAACATCTGCATCGGTCATTATCACAATTTTATGGTAACGAATTTTGTCGATTGTTAGAGTGTCGCCTATCCCCGTTCCTAGGGCAATTATTAAATCCTTAATTTCCTCAAAAGCAATAATTTTATCGAGTCTTGCTCTTTCCGTATTCAAAATTTTTCCGCCTAAAGGTAAAATTGCTTGAAACTTTCGGTCTCTTCCTTGTTTGGCACTACCACCAGCACTGTCGCCTTCAACAATATATAGTTCGCTTTCAGCCGGATCTTTTTCTTGACAATCTGCCAATTTTCCCGGCAAGGTCATTCCCTCTAGAGCACCCTTTCTAATAACTGCTTCCCGGGCAGCCCGGGCCGCTGCTCTAGCCGCGGCTGATAGAAGTACTTTTTCAATAACTTTTCTAACAACAGAGGGATTCTCTTCAAAAAAAGTTTCTAATCCTTCTTTAGTAGCACTGGCAACAAAAGGAAGTATCTCGGCATTTCCCAATTTTGTTTTAGTCTGACCTTCAAATTCTAGTTTTGCCGAATTCATTCTTATCGCGATTACGGCCGTTAAACCTTCCCTCATATCTTCACCGGTTAAGTTATCCTCGTCATCTTTAACAGCGCCAATTTTCTTTGCGTAGTCATTAATAGCCCGAGTTAAGCCACTACGAAAACCGCTAAGGTGAGCACCCCCTTCTTGCGTATTAATAACGTTAGCGAATGATTCGATTGTTTCTGTAAATGTATCGTTATAAGAAATTGCAATTTCAACCGCCAAATCCGGGGTTGCTTTTTTGATGACTATTGGTTGGTGCAGAACATTTTTATTTTTATTTAAATGATCAACTAAAGATTTAATTCCACCTTCGAAATAAAAGTTCTTTTCGTAGTCAACTCTCTCATCAAATAAACGGAAATAAAGACCAGCAACTAAGTAAGAGCGTTCTCTAATTTGCTTTTCCAATGTTCGTAGATCTGTTTCTATTTTTGAGAAGATTGCTTTGTCGGGCAAGAAAGTTGTTTTTGTACCTGTCTTTACTTTTTCCCAAATTTCGCCGGCTTCGGCTGAAGGTACCTTTAGTTCACTAACGTTCCTTAGGGGTTTTCCCTTGCGGTATTCTTGAAAATAAGTTTTTCCATCTCTTTTTACTTCGACCCTCATTTCAGATGAAAGGGCGTTAACCGCGCTCGCCCCTACCCCATGTAATCCTCCAGAAACTTTGTAAGAACCGCTTTCGCCAAATTTTCCTCCAGCGTGGAGATAGGTCATAACAACTTCCAGGGCACTTTTGCCTATTTTTGGGTGAGCTTCAACTGGTATTCCTCGACCATCATCAATAACCGTAACCTTGTTGTTGGCGTGGAATCTTATCCAGATATTTTTTGCATAACCCGCTAAGGCTTCATCCACACTGTTATCAATAATCTCGGCAACGAGATGATGCACGCCGTTTTGGTCGGTAGAGCCAACATACATCCCGGGCCTTTTTCTTACTGGTTCCAGACCCTCTAATATTTGAATATCTTCGGCGCTATATTTATCCATTAAAAAGTAATGTTTTTTTGAGATCAACTAATTTTAGCAGACAAGGGAGGGTAAAACAAGTAAAAGGGAGCAAAATTGCTTTTTTATATTGATATATCAAGATAATTTAGGTATGTTTTTATGACTCTAAAAAGGAGCGGCAGTTGTTAAAATAAGTTGGACTAACTTTTTATTGGCATTACCTTCTAGCTTAATATTAAGATCCTGTAAAACCTTAATATATTTACAGACCCTTTCCAAATTTATTCTTTCTAAAAAAGGAAACAAAGAGTAATCGTCCGTTAATTTTTGGTGCAAAAACTTGTGCCAGAGAAAAAACCACTGTTCAAACTCGACTCCTTCTCCTAAAAGAATTCTTTCCCCGGTTCCCTCCGCGGCCATTTTCCTCGCTAATTCCTCTGTTTCGACCGGTACCTCTTCAAAAAGATCAGCTCCTAGATCAATTATCTGTACGCGCGAGACTAGTGTTGGTACTAAAGAAAATTTTGATGGGGCGGTTAAAATTATTTGAGTATGAGGGTTGGGTTCTTCTATTTCTTTTAAAAGAGCGTTTTGGGCTTGAAGGGTTAGATTCTGGGATTCAAAAATAATGGCGGTTTGTTTTTTCGAATTAAAAGGTTTTCTAGAAAGCTCCCTCTTGAGACTTCGGATACTATCGATCCCTCCTTGTAAGTGCGAATCAATAAATCTTATATCAAAAACACTGGAGTCTTCTTTAGCTATTTTTTCGGCTTCTGCTCGTCGATCTAAACTTGTTTTGCCGACTATAAGTACCGAGAGTGTCATTATTGACATTATAGCGAATTTAATACTAAAATTAAAGAAAAGCTGCCCATGCAAACTAATATAAAAACAGTTGAGGACATTTTATTCGAAGAAGGTAAACTCACTGCCGATAAACTTTCCCTTGTTAAATTAGAAGCAGTTAATAGCGGCCGTCCAGTAGAAGATATAATTGCCGAACATAATTTTGTCAGCAGTGATGATTTAGCGGCCGCGCGGGCCAAAGTTTTAGGTATCCCCTTTGTCAGCTTACGAAGTAAACCAATACCGGCAGATACTTTGGTTTTAATTCCCGAACCGGTAGCTCGTCGCTACATCTTAATTCCCTTTGAATACGATAAAAGTACTAATACTTTGAGTGTTGCAATGTACGATCCCCTAGATCTGCAAGTCATCGAATTTATTGAGAAAAAGAGTAAAGCAAAAATTAAACCTTATATCGCTACCTTAACTGATATAAAAGACTCAATTGATGAGCAATATGCCCAAAGCTTAACCACTGAAGTTACCGCTGCTCTGAAAGAAGCTGGGGGTGTGGTTGAGGCAAAAGAGGAACTTACTGATCTAACCAAAGTAGAAGAAGTAATTCGGGAAGCACCAGTAGCAAAAATTATTTCTACACTTCTCGAATTTGCTATTAAAGGAAGAGCTTCTGATATTCATATAGAGCCTTTAGAAGACAAAACCAGGATTCGTTATAGAATTGACGGCGTTTTACAGGAGAGATTAGTGGTTCCAAAAAAGGTTCACGATGCTTTGATTTCAAGAGTTAAAATTCTTTCGGGTCTAAAAATAGACGAGCGTAGGCTCCCTCAAGACGGTCGTTTTACTTTTAAAATTGGTTCGTCCGTGGTTGATCTTCGTATTTCCACCCTACCAACCGTTCATGGTGAAAAAATAGTGATGAGGCTTTTGCCTAAAACAACAAACGCACCAACTTTTGGGGAGCTGGGTTTACGGGGAACTGCTCTTAAAACTTTAGAAGAAAATATTCTAAAGCCCTACGGGATTGTTCTAGTTACCGGACCAACTGGAAGCGGTAAAACTACTACCCTATTTTCAATTCTTAGTAAAATTAATTCACTGCGGGTTAATATTGTGACAATTGAGGATCCAGTTGAATACCAGATTCCAGGAGTAAATCAAGTCCAAATTAACCCAACTGCTGGACTTACCTTTGCCAGTGGTTTACGTTCTTTCCTGCGTCAAGACCCTAATATAATCATGGTTGGTGAGATTAGAGATTCGGAAACCGCGGGTCTGGCAATTCAGGCTTCTCTAACGGGTCACTTAGTTTTTTCAACACTGCACACAAATAATGCGGCTGGTGCCTTACCACGACTTTTAGATATGGCAGTGGAAACCTTTCTTTTAGCCTCAAGTATGAGTGCGGTGTTGGCGCAAAGAGTAGTCCGAAAAATTTGTACTAACTGTAAAGAAACTTATGACCCCCCACCTCAATTTATTGAGGATGTTAAAAAGGTTTTAGGAAAACTTTTAGCGGAAGATCTACAAAAAATGCACCTGCCCGGAGACGCTGACAAATTTAAACTTTACCGCGGAAAAGGCTGCGACGTTTGTGCGAACTCTGGATATTTTGGCAGAATCGGTATTTTTGAGGTTTTAGGAGTCAGCGAGAAGATTGGTCGTTTAATTTTAGAGCGCTCACCCGCTAATGAAATTGAAAAAGAAGCAATTACCGAAGGTATGATTACGATAATTCAGGATGGATATTTAAAGAGTATTGAAGGTATTACGACCGTCGAAGAGGTCTTACGAGTAAGTTCAGAATAATGGAAGAGGTAAATAATTTAAACAAAATGAGTATGCAGGATATTTTGGAGCTATCGGTGGCCAGAGGAGCCTCTGACATCCACTTAATTGTCGGTGCTTATCCGACTCTACGTATTGATGGAAAATTGGTTCCAATAACAAGTGCTCCTACCCCCACTCCAGAAAATATCGCTAATTTAGTTTTTTCGCTAACAACCCCGGAACAAAAGGAACTTATTTTAACAAACAAGGAACTTGATTTTTCGTTTGCTCTTGGAGAAGTAGTTCGTTTTCGAGTTAATGCTTATTATCAAAAAGGTTACGTTAGTGCGGCGTTGAGAATCGTACCAATTAAAATCCCCACGCTAGAAGAAATTCACGTTCCAAAAGTTTTTGCCAACTTTACCAAATTAATGCAGG
>Ga0209542_10005520_pt1 | contig 25171 bp, 34 predicted proteins | sample RifCSPhighO2_01_FD_184028 | JGI IMG/M metagenome (GOLD analysis project Ga0209542, IMG submission 184028) | Soil microbial communities from Rifle, Colorado - Rifle CSP2_plank highO2_0.1 (SPAdes) (version 2) | ecosystem: Environmental > Terrestrial > Deep subsurface > Rock core/Sediment ...
CTGCCGTTCTGAAAGGTGTTTCAATGCTGCAAGCGTTGCATAGACATTACTCGCTTGGTTTTTTGTCCCCAAAACCTTTGATGAAATATTTTGAATACCTGCTGCTGACACAACACTTCTGACCGCTCCTCCTGCGATAACTCCACTTCCCCTTGGTGCTGGTTTGAGCATAATCTTTGCTGCACCCACCTTTATATCAACGCGAAACGGAATGGTACCATTCACAATCGGAACGATTACCAGATGTTTTCGTGCAAGCAGAATCCCTTTTCGTATCGCACTTGAGACATCAGGTGCTTTCCCTAAACCCACTCCTACTTTTCCATTTTTATCACCAACGACCGCCAAAGCAGAAAAACCAATTTTGTTTCCTCCTTGGGTTTTTTTGGAAACGCGATTAATCTTGACGATTTGCTCAACGAACTCGTCTTTTCCTTGTTGCATGTCTCGTGATTGATTTGGTCTCATTAGAACTGTAACCCTCCTTCTCGTGCGCCATCTGCAAATGCTTTAATTCTTCCATGATAGGTATATCGTCCTTTATCAAATACAACTGTTTTTATTTTTTTCTCACTGGCCAGTTTTGCAAATGTTGTCCCAAGCGATTTGGCCAGCGCAACTTTGGTCATTTTTTCTTTGGTACCCAATGCTTTTTCTGAGATACTGATAAGTGTTTTTCTTGTTGTATCGTCAATAATTTGAGCATAGAGGTGTTTATTTGACCGAAAAATTGTGAGTCTTGGTCGCGCCTTTGTACTTGAGAGATTGCTCCTGGTTCTCATCGCTCTTTTCAGTTGTTGTTTTCGAACACTAAACTCTGCCATAGACTTACTTTACTGCTCCTACAGCTTTAGCAGCTTTTCCTGCTTTTCTTCTGACCCACTCACCAACATATTTAATACCTTTTCCTTTATAGGGTTCTGGCGGACGAAAACTTCTGATTTTGGCTGCTGCTTCTCCAACCAATGTTTTATCGACGCCTGAAACAGTAATAACATTTTCTGCAACTTGAATTTGTACTCCGTCTACCGGTCTGAATTTTACCGGATGGGAAAACCCAAGAGACAACACAAGATCGCTTCCTTGCATCTGTGCTCTATATCCAACTCCGATAAGTTCAAGTTTTTTTTCAAATCCTGTTTCTAGTCCTTTGACAATATTTGCAAGACTTGCCCTGACTAATCCAAATACCGCGCTAATCTCTCTATCTGATTTCTTCTTTGGGGCAACAATCAGTTTTCCCTCCTGCATCGTAACCACGATGCCTGATGGAACCTGGTACTCTGATGTTCCTTTTACACCTGAGACTTTTACGATACCTTGATCGATAGTCACTGTTGTTCCTTCTTTTAATTGAATCGGTGTTTTCCCAATTTTAGACATAGTATAGTAAGATTAAATATTAAAGATTAAAAATTAAAGATTCATTATTTTTGATCTTTCCTTTTTGATTTTTGATATAACTATTACCAGATCTTAAATAACAGTTCTCCGCCAACGCCTTTTTTTGCTGCCTCCTTTCCACTTAAAATTCCTTGATTTGTTGATAATATAGTCGTAATCGTTTTCCCTTGGTTTTTGATAATCTCTTTGGTTGGTATATGTACGCGAAGCGATGGTTTTGAGATAACCTCAACACCAGTTAAGACAGGTTTTCTGTTCTCATATCGAATTGATGAGATCACCTGTTTTTTCCCTTCGACTACTTCTTCTTTTACATCTGAGAGAAATCCTGTTTTTACCAACGCTTTGCCAATTGCAAGCACAATTTTTGCAAACGGAATACTAACCGTCTTTCGTCTTGCCAAAGACGCATTTTTTAACCGTATAATATAGTCAGAAATGATATAATTCATATACTACCTCTTCGGCCTACCAACTCGATTTTGTTACTCCAGGTAATTCACCTTTTGATGCCAACTCACGAAAACAGATTCGACATAACCCAAATCTTCTCAAGTACGACCGCGCTCGACCACAGATTTTGCACCTGTTCACGTGTCTGACGGCAAACTTTTGTTTTCTGTCAAATTTTACAATGCTTGATGTCTTTGCCATGCTTTTATTATAGGATTAATAGTGCTTAATCGCAACTACCTATTTTGTCTCCTTTCGAAACGGCATACCAAGTGTTTCAAGAAGAATAAATCCTTCTTCGTTTGTGACGGATGTTGTGACAAAACTTACTTCCATTCCTTGCATCTTCTCCACAGTAGCAAGATCAATTTCTGGAAATACTGAATACTCGATAAAACCAAGCGTATAATTTCCTTTTCCATCAAAGCTTGTTTTTTTTACTCCATGAAAGTCCTTTAGTCTTGGCAAAACGACTTTGACCAGCCTTTCAAAAAAGTCATACATTCGTTTGCCCCGCAAGGTGACCAGAAGCCCGATCTCATCTCCTTCACGAACTTTAAACGTTGCTATGGATTTTTTCGCACGCGCAATTTTTGGTTTCTGGCCAGTAATCACTGCCAGCGCTTGTGCCATTTTTTCGATGCTTTTTTTGTCAGAAACAGCATCTTTTACTCCCATATTCACGGTAATTTTTACCAATTTTGGCACAGCCATGACATTTTTCTTACTCAACTTATCTTGAAGCTGTTTGACAAATGTTTTTTGATATTGTGAATAAAGCGTTTCCATGATTACAGTGTTTGCTCGCATTTTTTACAGACCCGTATTTTTTTGTCTTTCTGCATACCGTATCCGACTCTGGTTGGCTGTTTGCATTTCGGACAGATCAGTGCAACATTACTCACCGGCAGTGGCTTGGTCAGTGTGATGATCTCTGACTTTTGATTTTCGGTTCGTTTCTTAACATGCCGTTTATACTGATTGACGCCCTCAACGACCACCGCGTTTGTTTTTGAAAAAACTTTCTCTACTTTCCCTGTTTTTCCTTTATCTTTCCCAGCAACAACGATTACCTGATCTCCCTTAATAAGTTTCATATATTTAGACTACCTCAACAGCCATACTGGCAATTTTCATAAACCCTCTATCACGAACTTCCCTTGCGATTGGCCCAAAGATACGAGTGCCTCTGGGATTTTTATCTTTTGGCGTATCGATTAATACTCCCGCGTTATCTGAGAAACGAACATAGGATCCATCTGCTCTTTTGTGCTCTTTTCGTGTTCGAACGATAACCACTTTGACCATCTCACCCTCTTTGACTTGTCCATGCGGTTGCGCTTGTTTGACCACGCAGTTCACGATATCACCGGTAAATCCAAAACGTCTTTTTGACCCACCAAAAACATGGATGACTTGGATCGCGCGTGCGCCAGAGTTATCGGCAACGGTTAAGTTAGATTTTATCTGTATCATACTTTTTTATTTTCCTTATCTTTGCTATCAACAACCTCGAAATGCTTATCCTTGGCAACAGGCTTTGTCTCAACAATTTGCAGTTTTTGTCCGATTTTGTATTCTTTCCCATGTGTCTCTGCTTTAAATTTCTTACTTCGTTTGAGTAATTTTCTATACAAAGGATGTGGTTTTTTCCACTCAACAAGAACAACAACAGTATTGTACATTCCTGTTGAAACAACTGTCCCTGATAATATTTTTGCCATATTACTTTTCCGCTTTTACTTGTGTGCTTGCGGACTCCTCCTTTTCTTTTTCTTGCATGACTGTTTGGATATAAGCGATTTCTTTTCGTTTCATGGAAATAAGGCTCGGACTTTTTAAGGTAAACTGTGAATGATCCATCAAAAGCGAAAGAAGACTTTTTCTCTCTTCCCCAAGCAACGTGAGTAGCTCATCATTGCTTTTTGTTCGTATTTCTTTTTTCTGTTTTGATTTCATATAACTTATCCTGTTTTTGCAATAAATCTTGATTTAACTGGCAATTTATGTGCTGCAAGACGCAGTGCTTCAACAGCGATCTCTTTTGACACGCCACTCATCTCAAAGAGCATTCTTCCTGGTCTTACTGATGCGACATATTCAGAAATATCGCCTTTGCCTCCACCCATTCGCACCTCAGGTGGTTTTTTGGTGATTGGCTTATCCGGAAAAATTCTAATCCAAATTCTTCCTCCACGCTGCGTATAGTGAGTGATCGCTCGTCGTGCTGCTTCAATTTGCTTACTTGAAACCCACCCTGTTCCTTCTGAGCTGAGCCCATATTCTCCAAATGCTAACTCAACGCCAGAGGTTGCGTTTCCTTTCATCATGCCCCTCATTTGTTTTCTGTACTTTGATCGTCTTGGTGTTAACATAGTTATTTTTCCTCCGGTTGGTGAATCCAAACCTTTACACCGATATACCCTTTTTTCGTTAACGATGGAACGCTTGCGTAGTTAATAGGCTCTCTAATTGTCGATAAAGGAACTGTGCCTACTTGGATTTTTTCTCTTCTGCCAATTTCAGCTCCTCCAATTCTTCCGGTAAGAACAATACGAACTCCTCTTGCTCCTGCAGTCATCGCTCTTTCTGCAGTTTGTGCTAACACTCGTTTATGCGGCAGTCGTCTTGCCAAAAGATCTGAAATATTTTTTGCGACGAGATACGCGTCAAGATTTGGTTCTTTCACCGGCTCGACTCGAATATCAAGTTTTGGGATCTGTTTTCCTTTTCGCTCTTTAACAAAAAATGTATTGATAAAACGTTTCAAGTCCTCAAGGCCGGTGCCTGCTCTTCCAATAACAATACCTGGTCTTGAAACAAAAGTTATAACTTTGATGCTATTGATTGATCTCTCAATCTCAACCCTTGCTACACCAGCATTTTTTAATCGATCCATAAGAGTCTTTCGAAGTTTGTAGTCTTCGATTAAGTTATCTTTGTATCGTCTCTCATCAAACCATCGACTACTCCAGTCAAAAACTGTTTTTAACCTGAACGCATGTGGATTAACTTTTTGTCCCATAAGCCTCCTTCGGAAAATTTCCAATTTCAAATTTCAAATTTCCAATGAATTTTTTACTATTTGCTATATGCCATTTGCTATTTTTCATTTTTAGCGGTCTCCTTTTTCTCTTCTTGTTTTGCCTGTACTGGTTTTACTACTGTTACTACTTGTTTCTTTTCTGTTAATACGATTCGTATCATGCTACTTCGTTTTTTATATGGGTGAACCCTGCCTCTTGTTGATGGATGGAAGCGTTTTAATGCCTGTCCTTCATTCACTTCTATTCGGGCAATCGTTAAATTACGCTGATCAAGCTTTGCATTGTTGACTGCGTTTGCAATAGCACTTTTAATTGTCTTTTCCATAACAACGGTTCCACGTTTTGGAAGCATTGAAAGCGTAATTAGTGCACGTTCCAGTGACTGATTCCGGATCGCATCGGCGATAGCCCTAATCTTTCTTGGACTAATATGAACTGCTCTGGTAATTGCTTGTACTTCCATATGTAACTATTTGCTATTTGCCATAAGCCATAAGCCATAAGCCATAAGCCATAAGCCATAAGCCATAAGCCATAAGCCATAAGCCATAAGCCAAACTATGTCTTACTGATCTCTCGCGCAACCATTCTTCCATGACCTCGAAATGTCCGTGTTGGAGAGAATTCACCCAACCTATGGCCTACCATTCCTTCCATCACAAAAACATTGACAAATATTCTTCCGTTATGGACGGCAAATGTGTGACCGACAAAATCAGGAGAAATCTGAGTTGCTCTTGACCATGTTTTAATTGGTGAGCGATCACCAGTGTTTTTTTGCGTTGTCACTTTTACGATCAGCTTTGGATCTATGAATGGTCCTTTTTTAAGACTTCTTCCCATAGTTTCTATAAATTCTAATATCTAATTTCTAAACTCTAAACATTTTGAATTTTTTTATTGTAATTTATAATTTATTTAGAATTTAGGATTTGGTATTTAGAGCTTAACTTTTTCTCCTTTGTATAATATATTTATTTGAATACTTCTTTTTACTTCGTGTATTTCCTACTGCTCTTCGTCCGGTATACGTCTTTGGATACTTGAGTCCTATACCGCTTCTTCCTTCTCCTCCGCCGTGTGGATGAGAACGGGGATTTTGCGCTGTTCCTCTGACAGTAGGTCGTCTTCCCATGTTTCGTGCTCTGCCAGCTTTTCCTATTACCTCATTCTTCCAATCAATATTTCCTACCTGGCCAATTGTTGCAAAACCGTTTGCCAGTACTTTTCTCATCTCGCCTGATGGCAATTTCAGATGCGCGTATGCACCATCTTCTTTGGCGCTCACGATTGCTGCTGTGCCAGCCCCACGCGCGAGCTGTCCGCCTTTTCCTGGAGTCAACTCAACGTTATGAACAATCGTACCAACAGGAAGAGCAGTGATTGGTAGTGCATTACCTACTCTAACATCAACGTTTTTTCCAGCCTCAATTGTAGCAGAAACCGTGAGCCCCTGTGGCGCGAGAATATAGCGTCTTTCTCCATCAGCGTATTGAATAAGCGCGATATCACAGGTTCTGTTCGGATCATACTCGATTGCGACGACTTTACCCGTAATATCTCGTTTATCTCGTTTAAAATCAATCGTTCGTAAAAATCGTTTGTGCTCTCCTCCTTGGTGTCTCACAACGACCTTGCCTGAATTACTCCGTCCTGAATGTTTTTTCTTAATTGTTTTTAATTTATTCATAGTATTTTGTTTCTTATTACTTATTTCTTGTCACTGTGTTTACGTTCCTAGCTCAAATGCATCGATTTTTTGTCCTTCTTTTAACTTCACCACAGCTTTTTTCCAAGGTGAAAGGTGTTTTTCAAGCCTTCGCATGCCAAATCGTTTTGTTTTTCCCTTGACCACTCTGGTCATAATTTTTGTCACGTCAACGCTATAATACAACTCAATTGTTTTTTTTACCGCTTCTTTTCTCATAGAAGCCTGCGCTGCAAAAGTATACTTGCCTATTTTTGCATCCTGCATTGATTTCTCAGTAATAATTGGCCTGACTAACTGTTGGTGCATATTAGTTTTTTTCTCCTGCAAATCGCTTGATAAGATCCTCTATCGTCTCTTTCATAAAAACAATTGCATTGTGATTCATGACATCATAGGTTGTCATCATCTGTGGTGCTGTATACATAACACCCTCTATATTTCGAGCAGCACGTATAACATGTGCTGTCTCTTTTCCAACAACCAACATGACTTTAGTATTCTTCTCTGGAAATGAGAGCATTTCAAAAACTGCGACCATAGCTTTTGTTTTCGGCTCGATTTTTGCGAGTCCTGAGAGTACAATGATCTGCCCTTTTGTGAGTTTGTCAGAAAGCGCTGATGCGAGCGCTGCTTTTCTCATTTTCTTTGGAAATTTCATGCTATAGTCTCGTGGCTTTGGACCAAATACAAGTCCTCCATGAACAAAAATCGGTGCTCTGATGGAACCGTGTCGTGCCCGTCCGGTTCCTTTTTGTCGATAAATTTTTCGAGTGGAACCGGTGACTTCTCCTCGTGTTTTTGTCGAGACTGTTCCTTGACGCTTATTTGCCAGATACACTCTTACCGCTTGAGCGATAAGTTGTTGATTCACATCAACACCAAATATGTCTTTTGGCAAGTGCATTTTTTCAACAACTTTTCCTCTGGTATCATAAACATCAACCGTTAAACCAGCTGTATTTTTTTTAGTAGCTACAGTTTTCCCAACGGTTACGGCTTTTGTTGTTTTTACTCGTGACTTGTCACTTGTCACTTGTAGCTTTTTACTTGGCATCTTCTTTATCCTCCTCTACAGTCACGTTTGACGTGACATCCTTATTCGGCGTATCCGAAACCGCGTTTGACGCGGCTGCTTCTACTGGAGTTTCTGTTTCTTTAGGTTTTTGTGGCATATCTGGGTTGGGGTTAAAAAGCGGTTTATATTTTTTCTCTGAAAGTTCTCCGGTTTTTTCGATCCATACATAACTATCCCGTGGACCCGGAATAACTCCGCTGATAAGAATCTGATGATTTTCTGTATCGACGACAACGACTTTAAGGTTTTTTACCGTTACCCGGTCTTGTCCCATTCTTCCTGCCATGCGTTTTCCCCTATACACTCTTCCTGGGGTTGTGGTTTGTCCGATGGATCCCGGGGCGCGTTCGCGGTCTGATTGTCCGTGGGTTCTGGGGCCTCCTTTAAAACCGTGCCTCTTGACTACTCCTGCAAATCCCTTTCCTTTTGAGATACCGGTTACTTGCACAATGTCTCCTGGTTTGAGCATCTCTTGGATCTGCAAGATATCGCCGACACTCGGCATTGTTTCATCAGTAGTCATTCGCCACTCGCGAGTGAAAAAAGGGACATGCTGTAAGTTTGCTTTTTTGACATGTCCGATAAGGGGTTTGCTTGGGTGTTTTTTCTTTCCGATACCCACCTGAATAGCGCTGTAGGATTCCTTTTCAGCCGTTTTTACTTGGGTAACGATATTATCTGAAACTGCGACAATAGTAACGGGGATTCTTGTACCGTCATCAAGAAATTTTTGTGTCTGGTCAACTTTTTTACCAATAATACCCAACATAATTCGTGCTACATTTTCGCTTTTAGACTTCTTCTCTCTGTCATTCTCAGCTCGACTGAGAATCATGATCCTCGATCAAGTCGAGGTCACAGACTCCCTTTGGAAGATGACAAACTAAAGGATTGAGGCTGGATTTTTTGCAAATAAAAAAGCGACTGCCTTAAAGTCGCTTCCCATACAAAAACCGTATTGGACTAAGGCTGTCTACTTACTGATCAAATCCACCTCCTGATTCGTCATGCTAAAATGTGAAATCAATTATAATACGTGCGTAGCCAAATTGCAAGGTATGCGTAAGAAAAAATAAGGCGCTAAGAAGGTGCTAAGAGATTACGTTGCGCTAGCTTGGGAGATTAATGAATTTACTTGACGATTAATTTCATTTACTCTTGCTTCTACAAGATCTACTTCTTGGTCTGTTACTGTCGATTCGTAATTTAAAAATCCCCATTTATCTATCTTCTTCAACTCTACTCCTCTTGCTTCTAATCTAGCTTTCGTTTCTTTATCTCTGTCTCCAACTTGTATATACTTCTTTAATCCCCACTCTTGGTCAAACATGTAAATTGTGCGTGACTCTGCATCTCTGTCTTCAGAATCCTCTCTCGGTCGTGTAACATCAAGGCGTATTCCTCCATGTGGAAGACGTATGTTTTTATTACTTGGATCAGCGTCTGCAATCATTTGTACTGGTGAATCACCTCTATCGTAGCCTAGTACCGCTGTCTCTCTTTCCCAACGACCATTTTTCATTGTAAAAGTAAATAGTTTTAAAGCCATAAATGAAATATCTTCATTTGAGTTACCATATCCAAAGTCAAACCACGTAAGTACGTCTCCTTCTTTGTATGCGTTTTTGTCACGTAATTTTTCGTTAATAAGAGGTAATCCTTCTCTCGCTAAGCGTGCTGTTTGGTTTCGTGTTTTTGCATCTAGATCTAGAAGAGAATTAATTGTATGACTTGCCGTAGAACGTATCGGTGTAGCTCTCTCAAGCAATCTTTCCTCCGGGTCATTGTGTAAGAAAGCCTCAGGAACTTTATCCATAAAATTATTTTAACACAAGGTGGAAAACGTCAGAAAAATCAACGAGGTATGTATTACATTTTGATTTCGACGTCTACGCCGGCTGGGAGTTCGAGGTGGGTGAGGGAATCTATTGTTTTATCTGTTGGAGAGATGATATCAATAAGCCGTTTGTGTACCCGCATCTCAAAATGTTCTCGTGCATCTTTATCGACAAAGGGGGATTTGTTAATGGTGTATACAGTCCTTTTTGTAGGAAGTGGTACAGGGCCAACGATTTTGGCTCCGGTTCGAATAGCCGTATCTAAAATTTGCTGACAACACGCATCAATAACGCGTGCGTCGTAACTTTTGAGTCTTACTCGAATGCGTCCTTTTGGCATAATATCTTCCTATTTATCCCGCGTAGCTTTGTGAGCGAAGTGGGACCAAAAATAGACTGTTAAAGATCTATTGTGAAAGTGATTATACAATATTTCCAAAACTGAAGCAAGAACTGATAAAGCCCATAAAAAAATCCGCCTAAGCGGATAGATTAAGTACTAAACAAAACCCGGTTTATTTTGTAATTTTGGACACGACTCCAGCTCCAACAGTCTTGCCACCTTCTCGAATAGCAAATCGCATGCCTTCTTCCATAGCAACAGGAACGATCAGCTCGACTTTGATTTTGACGTTATCTCCTGGCATGACCATCTCCATTCCCTCTGGAAGCGTAACATTTCCGGTTACATCAGTTGTTCTGATATAAAATTGTGGTCGGTAGCCTTTGAAAAATGGTGTGTGGCGTCCGCCTTCTTCTTTGGTAAGGACATAAATTTCTGCTTCAAACTCTGTATGAGGTGTGATTGAGCCTGGCTTGGCAAGCACTTGTCCTCTTTCAACATCATCTTTCTCGATTCCTCGAAGTAAAAGTCCGACATTGTCTCCTGCTTGCCCGTCTTCAAGTTGTTTTCGAAACATCTCAACGCCGGTTACTACTGATTGTGTGGTTTTTTTCATACCTACGATCTCTACTGTTTCGTTGATTTTAATTGTGCCTCTTTCAATTCTTCCGGTAACGACGGTTCCTCGTCCTTTAATTGAGAAAACATCCTCTACCGGCATAAGAAATGGCTTCGTTGTCTCTCGCTCTGGAGTTGGAATATACTCATCAACGGTTTTCATGAGTTCTTCGATTTTCTTCTCGTACTCTGCGTCTCCTTCGAGCGCTTTTAATGCTGATCCTCGAATGATAGGCGTATCGTTGCCTGGATATTGATACTTTGTCAGAAGTTCTTTGACTTCCATTTCAACAAGATCAAGCAGTTCTTCGTCTTGTACCATATCGCATTTGTTCAGAAAAACGACGATTTTTGGCACTCCGACTTGGTGTGCAAGGAGGATATGTTCTCGTGTCTGTGGCATAGGACCATCGGGTGCTGAAACGACAAGAATTGCTCCATCCATCTGTGCTGCACCAGTGATCATGTTTTTGATGTAATCTGCGTGTCCTGGAGCATCAATATGCGCATAATGACGCTTTTCTGTTTCGTATTCTAAATGGGTGATGTTAATAGTTACTCCGCGGGCTTTTTCTTCAGGGGCGTTATCGATATCTTCGTATTTCTTTGCTTGTGCAAGTCCTTTTTTTGAAAGAACAGTTGCAATTGCAGCTGAAAGTGTGGTCTTTCCATGATCAACGTGACCGATTGTACCGATATTAATATGTGGTTTTGTTCGCTGATATTTTGTGTCTGCCATATTTTATAATCCTGAGCTCTTCGAGTCTGAGCCTGAGGGCTCGTCCCTCAGAGTCGAATGACTTGTCGAAGGATAACTAAAAAAGAAATCCCATCTGTCAATGAGATTAGCACCAATCATACACTATTTTGTTTCGTGCGTCAATAGCCTTTTTATCTTACCGTGTTAAACCAATAAAACCTAATAAAGGATTTGTTATAATCTGCCTACATGAAGATTGCGATTTTGGGTGGTAGCTTTGATCCGCCTCATCTTGGCCACTGGTGGGTCGTAAGACAACTTCTCGAACTTCGAGAAGATATCGATCAACTCTGGCTCGTCCCAGCATTTCAGCACCAATGGAAACCGATTATTGCCTCAGCAGAAGAGCGAATGCAGATGCTTGCTGGATTCCAACAAGATAAAGTTGTTCTTTCGGATATTGAAATGAAGCGTGAAGGAGTAAGCTACACTATCGATACGATTAAAGAAATTAAAAAGCAGACAGGAGCAAATCTGTATTGGGTCGTTGGTACTGATATCTTAGGAGAATTTGACCGCTGGGACAGAACTGATGAATTGATCCAATACGCAACTTTCCTTGTATTTCCCAGAGATCCCTATCATCTTCCCAAGACTTTGCCCAAAGGCTTTGAGGCAATTAGAGAAAAAAATCTGATCACCTCAAGTCTTTCATCAACGCACATTAGGGATCGAAGAAAAAATGGCATGACAATTCATGGATTTGTCCCAGAGAGTGTTGAAAAGTATATTACTGATAACAAACTTTATATATAACCTGTCATTCTGGCTTGTCCAGAATCAGTAAGATCCTGGATGCGCTCCGCTTACCAGGATGACAAAAAAGTATGGATATAGTATTACCAAAACTTGATCCCAAAAAAGAAACTGAACGCATTTCCGAATTCTTTAGAAAAACCTTAGCAGAACAGAACATACAGCACGTGGTCATCGGAGTCTCAGGAGGGATCGACTCGACAACATCATTGTTATTACTAAAAAAATCATTAAAACCAGAACAAATTATTGCAGTCCATCTTCCATATGAGACAGATGATCAAGACGCATTGAAACTGCTTGAAAACTCAGGCTTGCCGGAAAGCAATCGACCTATCATCTCAATTCAATCTGCAGTCAGAGCATTTGAAGAGACACTGGTTATTACAAAAGGTCAAACAGATCAGATGAGGCTTGGTAATATCATGGCACGGGTTCGAATGATTATGCTTTTTGATCTTGCAAAACAACATAACGCGCTTGTCTGTGGAACGGAAAATCGCTCAGAACACTTGCTTGGTTATTTCACACGATTTGGTGACGCTGCATCGGATATTGAACCTATTCAGCATCTGTACAAAACCCAAATCTTTCAACTCGCAAAACATCTTGGAGTTCCTGAGAAAATCTTACACAAACAACCATCTGCAAATCTCTGGCATAACCAGACTGATGAAAAAGAATTTGGATTTTCGTATCAAGAAGCAGATCAAGTGTTGTATCTCTATTTTGACAAACAGCAATCAATTGAGCAGATTAAGCAAAACGATTTTCCAAATGCAGATAAAATTATTGCACTCGCTGGAAAAAATATTTTCAAACACAAAACTCCTTACAGCCTTTGAAATAGTCATCCTGTTCGCTTACCAGTTGAAAAAAAGATTTTTTTCTGTTAAAAAGATCGTTATTGTTATGACATTACGTTTTGAAGCAAAAGATCCATCGTACGATGGAAATCCTATTTTATATAATGGTTTCGAATTTTGGGCGACTGTCAGCACTCTCAATCTCCCTCCAAGAGTGGATACGAGCAAGTTTACCTATACTTTTGATAGTGACCCAAGAAGAGGTTGGAAAATCAGCGCTATTATTACTCCAGATGAAGGAAAAATTACACTCCAAAATCGCTTGCCATCTCAGGGAGTAGTTTACGAGTGTACTATTTACGACTTCCAGATAAAAAACGGCTTACCAATCACACTTATTAGAGATCGTAACTACGAGGGAATTATCTTTCCTATCCCTGATCCAAGACCAATTAGCACCTCCGACAAAGTTTAAATCTTATATAATAAACCTTTTATGGCATCAAAATTAGAATACGCCGTTCAGTACCCAAACGGTACAATTGAAACAAGATCAAAAATCATCCCAAGCTTTGACAGAAATGCTCCTGATGGAGGAAAAAGCAGTATCTTTCCTGTACACCTACTCACTCAGAATACTCCAAGACATATCGATTCAAGCAAGTATCCTCTCAAACGTGACCGCTTTGGCAGATGGCAATTCAGTGGGAATATGCGCGTTCAGCAGGAAGAAGTTGTCCTTTTTCTTCGAGAGGAAAGAGGAAAGCGCAAAGAACTCCATCTATCAGCAGACGACTACAGTTTTGGACTGCCACTCACCGCAACAATCGACGGAAACGAAACACAAGTAACGATGTTTCCAGCAGATGAGCCAGTCGAACCGATTCCCCAAACAGGAACACTACTAGACAATACGCAACAAAGGTATCCAGGCTCGTATATACCACCCCAACACAGCAGGAGAAGAACCCCTTAAATACGCTTTGTTGACTTTGCTATTCTCGAATGATATAACCCGAATATGGGTGCAGAAAGCATACGATTCTCTCAGGGAGCAGCTACTGATATTGGTATAGATTCAGAAAGCTTCTCACATGAAGAATCAACAATAATCGGTACTCCAGAACCGGCCAATCCCAACAATACAACTATAGTAGAACAAGGAGATCAACTTAATTCTAATGAGAATCCAAGGACTTCATCTCGCCTGGACACACTTTTGTATTCTTCATGTGGAGCAGCAATTGGAATGGGAGTAGGATCTGGACTAGGCGTACCGCCTGCGCTTTTGATAGAAGGAAGACCTGGCGCAGCGGTTTTGTACACAGGCGTTGCTTTGCTCGGGATAGCAGGTGCAATAGTCATGCCAATATATGAACGAAGGACGAGATCCACTACGACTCCAACTCCTTAGATAAAAACTATTACGGCGTGTACCGAAACGACCATAACGCAAACAAGTAGTTGAGAAAAATTACGTCTTATAGTAGAATGCGCTAATGAGTTTGCGCCGTGAAGCATTAATTGGAACCCGAACAGGTAGAGATACAAATCTTCATACAGTAACCGAACCAGGAGAAAATCTATTGCCTGTCTACGAGCAAGGACTGCAAAATGCTGTTTACTACTATGGCATAACTGATGCACATACAGCTTTTCCTCTTGGTGATGTCATTTCTGCTGCAAGTCACTTAATGGTCTCATATGATATGTCGCCTCAAATTGCCGAAATCGGAGAAGCAAATCTTTTTGCGCTTGCTGCTGCAGACAGTTTACTTGCTGCACCATCCCCTCAAGAACTGTGTGCTCTTGAAGGCATATTTTTAGAAACCGCTATCAACCCTTTCACGCAAGAAACGCTAGCATCATCGCATGAAGGCAGATACGCTATTTCCCGGGATGAATCTGAAGACCGTATCGCCCAGACACATCCTACGGTGTGGGAAAAACAGATAGAAAACATCCTCGCTCTGATTAATAAACATCATGATCCATACCAAAGCACACAGATGCGAGCGATATTTGATGACTGGTCTGAAAACTCATACCTGCATGAGACAAGGAAACAGCTAAAGATTACAAAAAAGAGTGAGACAAAAACACCGTATACTCTTACTGTTATCGGTATCACAACAGCAGACCTCAAAGAGATGTTTGATTTTAAAGGTGCTTGCTTTCAATTCCCTTCAAAAACTCTGGTAGTTCTTGGGAGTGACTGTCTAGATCCAGCAAAACCTGACTATTCTTCGATTCCGGAGCACGAGTACCGGCATATTGCAACAAAGGGAGGTATCAAGACAGGTCAGGCCATGACATTATTTCGAGGTTTGGATGAAGCAATGACTGAGGCCGGGGTAAAAAACCCGGTGACCTATGTAAATCAACGAAAGGTTCTATCATTTCTTATCAAATGTTTTCCGCATCTTCAGGATTCTTTGATGCGGGCATACACAAAAGAACCGTATGCGCAAGGCTGTATGTATGATGATATTATCGGCTGCCTTGGACTTGAGGGACTTCTTATTCTTTCCCGGATGACACATATTCCAAAAAGTAGGATGACAAACGGATCACGATTTCACACTATCGGAAAACTCGTTGGGATTGAACCGGCAGATGTCCTGGATTTTCTCCAAGACCGCGCGCGCCCTCTAGCCTAAAAATCATGGGTATACCGAAACGACCGCACTTTGGAAAACAATTTATTTCTATTCTTTTTGCGTATGCTCAAAAATTGTAAAAACTAATACGTTTGACGATCCAAGCATAGGTAAATATATTGGGAAAAAAGGTGTCTGTGTAGGTAGGGTAAAGCTTTGAAACAGAACTTCAGATGGATTTGTACCGGGACTGCATAGTGTGATAGTTGCTGTTTCGTTTTCTGAATTACCTTTTGCAAACACACGAGGTTGTACAGGATTTATTATCCGCGCTGCTTTGCTAGTCAAATCCCGAAAACCTGTTTGGACTCTCTTTCGTGGTCTTGGGTATTTTGCGTCTATTTGCAGTAAATCACTATGCATCTCTGCAGGACGAACCATAGCTGGAGGATTGTATTCTTTATATGTGATTGCCACTAGGTGGATTCTATCGTCAATCTACACGAAAAGCAAGAATATTCATAGGTATGTGAAATGGTTTTGTGCTATTCAGTGGTATGCTTGTAGAGCGCAAATATTCTTGCTTTTCCATTCCCAGTATGACCAACTATCGGATATACTGTTGCGTCAAGTGGGAGTGAGACAGAATGAAATGATACGTCCTCTTTGCCTCCCGGCTCTTTCGGTAGTTTTCGTGCTACATGAAGTACACTTGCTTGACCATTTCTATCTACTTTTGAAAAATACCGCTCCATGTACCCCATCCGTCTTCCTAATACAGGAGTTATTTCTCTAAATCCACTACCTACGGGCCGTAAAGAACCATAATATTTTGTAGCTAATTGATCGACAACCAGATTTGGGTTTTTCAAACCGACCTCTGCAGGGCGTGCGAACTCTATTCCACGAAGAGCCATAGAGGGGAGTATACTGCTGAGTGAATTAAATTGCAAGATTATCTTATGGGGTGTACCGAAACGACCGCGCAATCTGATCAACCTATAGTTTGATTTTGTTCTCAAGTTGTGCTATGATCCCAACTTATGACAAAAGCGCTTGAGAGTCATATTCCACGATTTCCTGCAACTAATTCTGTTATTGAAGCTGGAAAACTGTTACCTGCTGGAGAAAAGGTTGTTGGCCCAGCTAGGGATCTCCCAGGATATCTTTCTACTTCTATTACTGCTGAGCCGTTAGCAGAAGGTATGCCAAACGAACATCAAACAGTTTTTACTCCAGATGCTATTCGGAGTATCGATATCACGATTCGTTATACTGACCCAACATCCAATAGACTTCAACGTGACCAACTACTAAACGAGGCACGATCACTTCCCCATGAAACATTCACGCAATGGGCAGGATATGTACGCGAACATTTCATACCATCTGAAGATGAAGCAATACCTCAATCACGATATAAAAATGAAATGTTCGACGACCTAATTAAAAAAACGACTCCATCGCAAGAAAAAAAGCAGGAGCCATCACCAATTGCAACTCCAGTTATTGCTGAACGGCCTAGAAAACGTGAAAAAATTGATCCTGAACAAGACGCACATTTCTGGATGTATGAAGCAACAGAAGAACCACCTTTACCTGAACAGGTTGATACAGAGATGCCGGCAGTGATGATACGAGCCGCTAATAGATGCCTTGAGGCAGCTTTCCCGGATGAATATAAGTCAGGTGTGCTTCCGCGAATTACTTCTGATGATATTTTAATATACGACCATCGAGATCTCTCAACATACTTAAGAAGACATGGATATTTTGAATCGCATCCAAAACGATTTGAAGCTGGAACTGCTCTTGTTCGTGAACTTGGAGTTAAAGCACAGGAGCCTAATTTTGCAATTATAGCAACTCAACACTCAGATCCAGCAAAACCTATCCTCTTCCCTGAACGCGAAATAACCGGTTGGTCTGGACGACAGGTACGAGGCGTCCCTGAACGAGCACGTTTATCACAAATGATTGGATCACTAACATATACCCTTGTCCATGAAGGAATTCATCGTGCATCTGAAGGTGTTCTTGATCCGACACTTGCAAGACCATTAGATCTTCAAGATAGTACTGATCAAAAATTGTTCAGTATGGCTTTCACCTCTGATAGGTATAGTAATGCCTTAACTAAGGCACCACAAGCGCGTGCTGCACGGACAAGATTTCGAGAGGAACTTGAAGAATTTGCTCGAGCTAACAACCCTTCTGTCATTATCGAAGGAACAAGAGTTGTTCTTTTTTGCACAGATAATAATGGCCGTCAAAGACTGTTAGTTGAAAGCGGATATGACTTAAATGAAGCGATAATCTCAATGCTTGGTTATAACTCAATGAACGAACTCTATGAAGTATTACGCGAACAAGGATTTAACATATTAGAGATTCAAGAAGTGGGCAAATCTCTTGAACATATTTTTGTAAATATCAGCGGAAGTCCAAGGCTAAAAAATCATATCCCAGATACGCTTCCTTATCTGAAAAGACTTGGCCTTGAAGGCCCCTGGCCGATATTCAACGCATATAGAAAAGGAGAGATTCCTCTCCTCCATGCAAAAATGTTAGGAGATGAAGACTATCTCGTCTAGACTACGGCGTATACCGAAATGACCGCGCAATCTGATCAAGCTCGTCGTAAAGATCTTTTGACGCTGTGGTAAGCGTGTAAATCCACCCGTCCAGGTAATAGTAAATAATTGCTTGCTCCTGAACTGGTCCAACGTCAAACTCCTCAATTCTTTTAACTCCTTTGTATTCATTTATTTCTGTGCTCTTGCTAGAAGTGACTACTAATTCTCGCTTCGAATCGAAATCTTTAAGATAATCTTCTAGGTTATTAAAATTCGTTCCATTTCTACTTATGTTTATTTTTGACTCGTCCAAGCTCAAGTCGACAAACGTTAATTGTTCATTTACGATTGTCCTTTGAGGTATATTAACATTAAAATCAAGCATTTCTGATTGAAATGTTTTTACATCAGCTTGCGAATTAACTTGCTCTTGATTCTTATTTTTTTGCAAACCATTAAAAACTTGAAGCAAAAGGAGTATTCCTACTGCGCAGATAAGAAATGTGAGAAGTAGTCGCGGATTGTTTTTTGTGTTTGTTTTTTTCATGTGATGCCTATGGTCATCCTGGCTCTTCGGTCTTGAGCTCAGGTCAAAAGACTTGTCCAGATCATGACTCTGGAGTCGTCAGACTCAAGAGATCCTTATCTAACTAGATTCTGGAGTCGCTGACGCTCCCCAGAATGACAAATGGCTAATAGCTATATTTCACGATACCGTTTTCGGTGACAACTTGCAATATCCGCATGCCGGCAAGTGTCTCTCTTAGAATTTCCCTCCCACTATTTATTTGAAACACTTGGGTTTGATTTTTATTCAGTACATAACGAAGGACAAGAAAAAGCTTCCCTCTTTCCATATAGAACTGTTCAAGCCTAGTAAGTTCTTCATTCTTATTTAGCGCAAAAGTGATAAATATCGTATTACCGTTTAGGTCAATTCGATTTTGTTGATTGTACTGAAGAGTTTTGATATCAAGTTTTTCAAATCCTAAATATCCTATACCTGTTAAGCCCATCCTAAGGCGATTTCCTGCAGGATCACTGATCGTTGCACTCTCAATAAATCGTGTGAATCGATTGCGCGTAATGTTTGCAGTATCTGAGGCGTCGTGTCCAGTGATCGAAAGACGCAACGCATTCGGATCAAAAAATATCTTTGCTTCAGGAATGGTTGTATCAATTTGGAAAGATGCAATCTTTTTCTCCTCAATATTTTCATCATTATCTACTGAATAATATTCCACCGTATAGCTTCCGTTCTCAGAAAACGTTCGTGGTTCTATGTACTCTTCCCGATCCCCATCATTGACTTTATATAAGGTATAGTCAACACCAAGACCATCCCCGTCAGTTGCTTCAAGTGCCACAGTAACAGGGGAAAGATACCACGTATCATTTCCTTTCTCACCAGAAAAAATTGCAAGCGTTGCAGGTGGTGTTGCGTCTTTTCGCTCTGCAAAAAGTGCAAATTGCGTCAAATGGTTTACCTCAGCAGTTGCAGATTGGTTGCCTAGATCCACGCTAGTGTTTTCTTTGCTCCAATTGACTCCATCATCACTTGAGTAAAATGAGATCGTCTCTGGAAGAATATTTGTCAGGTCAAACGGACTAAAATTTGCAGTCACAATAAATGGATAGGTAAACGTCTCAATAAGTGTTCCTACAGCATTTTTTACCGTAATGTCTATTCCAGTACCAATTGAAGAAAGAGTTGCTGATGGATCAACTACGGGAACAGGCTCCATCGAAAGAAAAACATTTTGTAAGACCGATCCAGGCAAGAAATTTGCGGCATATCTGCCATTGACAAAATTTCCGCCAGTGGTTGAGAGTGTGTTTTCTGTAGTAACGAGTTTTGTCTTCCAAAGATAGGTACTCACCACACCTGTTCTTAAAACGCCTGCGTAGTCAAATGAGTACGCTGGCCAAGGATCAGGCGCATCAGCGTGCCAGCCGTACGGATCTGTCACACCATCGGGTAAATTATCATCAAAATTCCCATCTGCATCTTTATCCTGCACGACCATAAAATGAATATGCGCGCCGTCTTCTCCGGGTGGCTTGACATTACCTGTTGCTCCTACTCTTCCTATTGGTTGACCTGCAGTTACAAACACATCTACTGAAGGATCTGCAGTAATAAGTCCGTCTTTTTGCAGATGGTAGTATCGAGTCTGGTAACCATTCTCATGATCTATCAAAATTGCATTCCCACACGCACCACAAGAGTTCATATAGCTTGCTATTCCATCCGCTGCTGCCAAAACAGTTTCTCCAAAATGTGCGCCGGCTGTTCTTCCATAGTCATAACCGTCATGGCTAGAATAACTTTTAGATGTACTGTTTTCATTTTGAAATGTTGTTATTTGATTTAGGTTTGAGTTTGGCTCTATTAAACCAGAACTAAGTAAAGGATAGGTATGGTCGAAAAATGAATTAATCGACAACGCAGCTTCGGTAAAGTCCAGTCCTTTACCTTCATAATTCCACGGCAGCTCCAAAAACGGCTCAGGAGCTGGAAGTTGCGGAATTGAGGTGGGAGTCGGTGTAACTTCAGAAGGAGGTAGGTAGTCAAACGCTATCTCGAAATTATCAATATTTGCCGACCAGATAGGCGTGGTTGATGATGCATAGTTGATGCGAAAAATAAAACTGTTCGTTTTAATTCTGATAAGTGATAGGCAGTATGCAAGATTACCGCTGGTCATCGGGGTCGTAACCGAATAGGTTTTGATAACATCACCACGAAGCGCACTCATTGTCCACTGGTCTGATGGATGCTCACAGGAGCTATCAAATATCCTTCCTGCTGAAACTCCGAGATAAATCCCAGTGCTTGTCTTGCCGATTACTCTAGTCTTCAAATTGGTTACTGTTGATCCGTCCGGGATTCCAAAATCTCCAAAGTCTGTAAAATAAAGAAATCCATAACTTGACGCAAACGCTCTATCGCAGGTATTTCCATCTGTTATCGAACAATTGGAAATATTCGTAAAAGGAGGATTTCCATATGTCGTGACCGTTGTAGCGCTTCTATAGGGTGTGGTTTCTGCAAAAACATGAGATGGAAGAAAGAAGAAAACGAAGAAGCATAAGGCTATAAAAGAAAGCAAAGGTGCTTTCATGGCAGGAACTGGAAATACCAGCCTCAACCTTACAATAGTCCCATTCTTTTCCAAAAATCAAGAGGGGAAATTATTTGTGCTCTCTCCTAAAAATACGTATACGCCCAGGAGGAGAAGGAGTTAATTCCCTTACTTTTCAGATACTCCTGTTTTTTCTTTACCGACTCGTGATCCTCAAACCAGATAATATGTTTTTCCCCGTTTTCCTCATATTCTATTTTTGTCTCCTCAGCTTTCTTGTCCCGAACTATAGTGCATGAGACACAATTATCGACCCGTTTTCTAATTTGATGCAGAGTCAGGGGTTTGGCTGTCCCCACAGTGACATTGCTTCCATCCACTATCCAGTCATAGCCATAGAGTCCTGAGATGACCGTTATTTTCTCAGCCGGGAAAAATGATAAAAATGAGTCAATCATTGTCATAAAATCATAGCCGAATGTCTCTTTTCCTCTGAGTGGAAAATTTGGGCCGGGATTGCCTCTTGCCTTATGAAAATCATACGCCATGATCATCACCTGGTCTGAATATTTGGCAATGGTTGGCGCGTCAAATGGACGCACCCGGTAAAACGTATCGCCGTACATCGCAACGGCAAAGTATGTGTTTTGTTTGTGCGCTTCCTGGTAAAACGCTTTGATAAAGCCGCTTATTTTCTCAATGGTTTTTGGCAAGGGAAGTGCTGAGATCTCAAGATCCAGAACGATTCCGTCAAACCCATACTGATCTTTCAGCGCAAGCGTCTCTTTGATAACTTTTTGCTGCAGATTTTTGTCATCAAGTACTTTAAAGTTGAGCACCGAATCAAGCATACGAAGCGTTAACAATGTTTCTCTTCCAACGGTTGCTTTCTGAAATTTTGAGAGGTTGTTATAGCCTGCTTCTTCTGTATTTATGCCTTCTTTACCAATGGATATACCAAAATAAATCAACTGATCGTACGTTTCATTTTCAAATGAAACGGGCACAGTCCAGTATGGAACAAAAAGAGACGACGATGGTTTTTTTGTGATAACAGCAGGTGGCTCGGGCGTTGGCGTAGCAGATGAAACAACCGGCGCATTCAAATCGGTAATAATTTTATTTATTACGAGTTTGGACATCGTTACTGCTGTACCGACCAAAATGAGCAGAATAATAAGAAGAGAAAGGAACGATTTCACTCATCAATTATACTATGCCTGTCGAGCTTAACCAAATGTGAAGGAAAAATATTAATCTTCTAAACAGTATTGCTGTAGATTATTCGTCTTTTGGCAGCTCCATCACAAAGAACAACTCTTCTTTTGGTAATTTTTCTATCGAGCCTAGAATTCGCTCAACGTCTTTTGTCTGCGAATGGTGCGCACGCATGGCCTTAACTTTAGTATCCCAAACGGAAGATACATCTATCACTTTATCAACCGCATCACGATCATATCCAGGAGGAAAGTAGATAAAGTAATTTTTCATTGCATTTCGATGAACTGCACGGGTTGCGTAGTACCAGAGCTCTCTGGCAATTTGAGTCCGGCGAAACACAAATGTTGTCATCATCGAAACTGCAATGTGATCAAGGTGTCCTGAGACACCACGGTGCTCAAACGTCATAAGGATCTCAGGCTTGAGAATCTTGAGTTTCTTTTCAATGTTAACAGCAATTTCATGATATAAGCTGTTGCTTAAAGAACCATCCTTGTAGCCAAGAAAATATACTTTCGTTACCCCTAAAATTTTGGCAGATGTGAGTAGCTCTTTCCTGCGGATAGTACCAATCTTTTTTCTTTTCTTCTCATCTACCCCATCTGCATCGCCATTGGTAACACAAATGACATACACAGTATGAGTTTTGGAGAGTGTGGCGATTGTTCCGCCGGGGCCTAGCGCCTCGTCATCGGGATGGGCAAATATGGCAACAACAGTTTTCATAGATTATAGGCCGTATTGTACCATAACCGTCGTGCGTACACCAACCTGTTCTTGAAATAACGAATACTATGTATTATTGAAATCCAACAGAAACAGCAGCAGAAGAAACTGAGGCAGAAACAGACTCGCCCTTAAAAACAACTTGTCCGTTTTCAATCGAAACTGCATTAATCGATGGAATAGACATTTTGTTTGGGTCATGTGACGGATCAAAAACCGTCACATCTCTGCTACTAAAATTTGCCTCAATATTTATAGGAGAGTTTGGATCACCAAGAGAGAATCGAATGCCTATTATTTCTCCAGCATCATCGATAAGAGGAATTGCATCCTTTCCTAATACATCTTCTGCTTGTCTAATTTGTCTCCATTGTTCAACCCGTTGACGGAATGCAGCAGGTGTCGTTGGTGTGGGGTTATGCTACATAAATTGAGGCAACTCTTTGTTATTTATCATATTTTAAGCCGACATCCAAATACTAAATCGCACAAATAAAAATGTCAACAATTAACTATGACTTAAGAGGCTTTTAAGACAACGGACAAAAAGATCCCTATCAAATGTATGGAGGAATGTGTGCTGTTTGTTTTTATTCGGGTAACTGTGTAATAGCTCGAAGCGCATATGCAACTGCCCACCTATCATTCATCAATTCATTGCCTTGAAAAGAATCCATACTATCCTCTGTAAAGTGTTGTTTTAGTTCATAAAATTCGATATGCGCATTGGTCGCTCCAAACAAGAGTTGTGTTCTTGAAAGCGTATCTCCTTCTCTCTCTGAGAATTGATCTAGGTTACGATAGTCAAGATTAAATTCAGTTCTTGAACCATCGGGAAATTCTGTAAAATCTAAAACATATGACACTCCTCCTGCACGAAAGGCTCTTCGGTGACGTTCTGATATCACATTACGAAAATGATCATCCCGTGAACGATGACTCACTCTCTCTTCCCACCCTGATGTTTTTTCTAAAATTGTGAGTGCGAGTACAGCTTCTTTTGCTACAAGCTCTGCATCCGATAATTCACGATTCCCTCGTGTGAGATCTTCTTCTGCCATGTCGAGATGAATTTGATGTATCACTCTTTTATCATCTGTCATCACAGATCTTGAAAAACGCGGCTTTTGTTCTGGATTTTCTGATCCAGTGCTTAAGGGGACTCGTGCGGTTTCAACTGCCATATGCTGTGCAGATAATAGCAAAGCGTTGAAAAGATTGCAATTACAACTCATCCAACTCTTCGGTTAGTCGTGTATGATCGGTTATTCATTTTGTCCAAATCCAAATAATCGGTCATATACTCTTACCAATCGAGAACGAGTATCTGGTGGAGGAAATGGATCCTTTCCAGCAACTGCCTTTTTAATATGAACATTTTTAATCCACCCCAAGACAAGATCTGCATGCTCGATTCTTAGGTAATGTACTTTATCAACTCCGTTATTTAATTCTCCAGCTATTTGTGCAAATATAGGATGCGGATAGACAACAATCTCTAACGATCGCCGAAGTGACGTTACAGTCTCGATATGATTTTCTTGTGGCGTGAGATTTATACTCCTAAGTAAATTATTGTCAATTGGGAGTAAGTCAATTATCTCAGTTCTTTTTGCCTCTTCACTTTCTATACGTATACTTCCCGCATGTGTTGACTCGCTTTTGTAATCAAAACGCGACCTCGTAATATCAGCAGTAACTGATGGAAGTAAGCACTCCATAAACGTATTCATTTCATCAATACCCATAGCGGAAAGTGGAGCAATAGGAAGAATTATCGTATCGTACAGCCCTCCTCGAGCTGTATTGCCGAAAGGTAGCCGCGTTGCCCTTCCAAAAAACAGCACATCTGATTTGGATTCTAACTCTTGTAAAGCAAGCTCAATTGTTGAACCACCTCCAATTTGTTCTCCTTCAGTATGTTCACCTGGAGTAATTTTTTCTTGTGTGGATGCCATAGTAATGGCAGAAATTGTAACGAGTGGTACAGAACAAGTCAAACAATTGTTTTACTCAACTCTTCCAGTGAAGGTGGATTTGGCGAGCATTGCTTCGACAATATTTCGTGGCACTGCGTCATATCTTGCTGGCTCCATATAGTAAGACGCGCGGCCCTGTGACATACTTCTAATCTGTGTTGCGTATCCAGAC
>Ga0209542_10005521_pt1 | contig 25169 bp, 29 predicted proteins | sample RifCSPhighO2_01_FD_184028 | JGI IMG/M metagenome (GOLD analysis project Ga0209542, IMG submission 184028) | Soil microbial communities from Rifle, Colorado - Rifle CSP2_plank highO2_0.1 (SPAdes) (version 2) | ecosystem: Environmental > Terrestrial > Deep subsurface > Rock core/Sediment ...
CAAACCCAAGCCCATGGCCACGCCGCCAATGGTTGCGCCAGTCGGCACGCCGGCATCCATAAGGGCCAAACTTGAGCCGCAGGTTGAAGCCATAGAGGTCGAACCGTTGGAACTTAAAACCTCGGAGACCAGCCTGATGGTGTAAGGAAAGGCTTCTTTACCGGGGATGATAGGCTCTAGCGCCCGCTCGGCCAAAGCGCCGTGGCCTACCTCTCGCCGGCCCGGACCTCGGTTGGGTGAAACTTCGCCTACCGAATAACCCGGAAAATTGTAATGGTGAATGTAGCGCTTGCGCACTTCGCCAAAATCTTCCATGCCGTCTAAGATCTGTTCATCGCCGGGGCTCCCCAGCGTCACCACGGTTAGCACCTGGGTTTCGCCTCTTTGGAAAAGGGCTGAACCGTGCGTGCGCGGCAAAACGCCGACCTCGGCCGTAACTTTTCTGGTTTCAGTAAGCGGCCGGCCGTCAACCCGTTTTTCCTTATCCAGGATGTTGCTGCGAATTATTCCTTTGGTAACTTTTTCAAAGGCGGTTACCGCCTCCGCCTTCGCCGAGGCTTCGGCGGACAAGTCGGCACTGGCACTGTCGTCAGCCGCAAATTTTTTCTGTTGTGAGGCGATAAATTCTTTTTTCAAGGCATCCAGTTTACCTTCGCGCTCTTCCTTGTCGGCGCTTTTGTATAGTATTTCCTCAATTTTTTGAGCCTGCCCATCGGCCGCTTCTTTTATTTCATCACGGACAATAAATCTGGCGACTTCACTTTTCTCTTTGCCGAATTCCCGGGCCAGCTCTTTTTGAAAATTAGCCATATCCTTGAGGTAGCCCTCGGCAAACCTCATGGCCTCGATTATTTCCTCTTCAGATACCTGGCTAGCGCCTGCTTCAACCATCAAAATGGATTCGCCGGTTGAAGAGATAACTAAATCTAAAGAAGATTTCTCGCGCTCGGCATAAGTCGGATTCAAAACATACTGGCCGTCAACTTTGCCGACCCGGGCCGTAGCCAAAGGGCCATTCCAGGGAATGTTTGAAATCATCAAGGCGCAGGCGGCGGCGTTGCAGGCGATAATATCGGAGTCGTTTTCCTCGTCAACCGACAAAATTGTGGCCACAACCTGCACTTCATTGCGCGTGTCTGAATCAAAAAGCGGCCGAATGCCTCGGTCTATCAAACGGCCGGATAAAATTGCTTCATCGGTTGCCCGGCCTTCACGCTTAATAAAGCGTGAACCCTTGATTTTTCCGGCAGCGTAAAGCCGCTCCTCGTAATCAACCAAAAGCGGAAAATAATCAAGGCCCGGCTTTTCTTTGCCTAGAACTGCGGCAGCCAAAACCACGGTGTCGCCGTATTGGGCCACAACCGAACCGCTGGCCTGCATGGCCATGCGGTCTGTGGTAACTTTAAATTTCTTACCGGCCAACTCTATTTCTTTCGTAGCCATAACTTCAATCCTTGTAAGATTAGGATCGAAGTAACAAGCAGTATTGCGTTTCGCAGACGAAGCTAAATTTCTAATTGACCTAATTCCTAATTACTAAAGTTAGAAATTAGTAATTAGATATTAGATATTGCGCGAAGCGCCACCCTGTCTGTCACCTCTGGATCCTATCTCTTTAATTATTAACGAACGCGGCTCGCCAAATAGCTTTGGCGAGCCGGATAAACTATTTCTTAAGTTTAAGTTTGTCAACTAACTTGTCGAAACGCTTCTTATCTTCTCGCTCCAAATATCGCATCAGCCTGCGGCGATTTCCTACTTTTTGCAAAAGTCCGCGGCGCGAATGGAAATCCTTGCGGTGCACCTTAAGGTGCTCGGACAATTCGTTGATCTCCTCGGTCAGAATGGCGATCTGGACCTCCGGCGAACCGGAATCCGACTTATGAACCTGAAACTTCTTGATTATCGAGTCCTTAGTTTTCTTGTCAAGCATAAAGCATTTGTGAGGGAAAACCTTACGGCCTATCGGCCTACGTTTTCCCTTCCCACGTCGTCCGCTACGCTTACTCCTTCCCTCCCTTTCGGCAAGGATTGCTCGTACCGGCGTAGCCGGATACTCGCAAGCGGAACTTTATGGGCATTACCTTTCTACAACACCTGCAGTGCAGGTAACTCACTGCGGTATTTTATGAATAACAGATGAATTATGCTTTAAAAAATACCTTTTTGTCAATAGGTAAAAACAGGAAGCACGCGCGTCTGCGCGTGCCTCTATGCTCATCGTCGCTCCAGTCTTCTACCATCGCGGATGCGGCCATTGCGGGCGGGTGTTCCGAAACTGGGCGCGCCGCTCATCGACGTCTCTGTTGGCTCCCTGCCGGAATTCCCGGTTTTCTAGCCAGACTTCGACCTCGCAGATCGTTAGCGAGCTCTTCCAGTTCGCTTCACAACAAGACACGTCCGTTCCCAACTCGGGGACGGACGTGCTCGTTTTTATAACACAGGACCCCTTTATTTTATTAAGAGCCTGTGCTTAAACTATTATTGCCATCTGACTAAACAAACTTATCTTGAATTTCTGTAGGCTTATAGGATTCGAAATATTTTAGAATATCATTTAAATTCTCACTAACAAAAACCACGTCGCTAAATTTAACTTTAGAAAAACTGGCAAGATATAACTCATCAAAAAACTTAATCAAGGTATTATAAAAACCTTTATGATTATATATGGCTATAGGTTTATCAAAAAGTTTATTTACCTTTCCACCAGTAACGGTTATAAATTCTTCGATTGTACCGTATCCTCCTGGGAGAATTAACATTGCATCTGAAAGTTCTATTATTTTATCCTTTCTTAATCCAATTGTTTCCAACACATATTTTTCATCTAGCTTATCGTAGGCTTCATAACCCTTGGTTACAGCAATTAAATCCTTTGACATAACACCAATTAACTGACCCCCTCCGGCATTTTTATAACTTTCTGCTAACTCAAGCATTAAACCGTAAGCCGTGCCCCCATAGACTACTCCATAATTAGCCTCTGCCAATTTTTTAGACACCTCACGGGCAAGATCAATGTATTCTTGTCCGACATGCAAAGATGATGTGAGGGTTATGCCGATATTCATAAATAAATACTAGCAAGGACCAATAAAAAAACAAGACCCTGCTGTTGAAGGCAGGGCCTTGTTTTACAGCAGGGTCTGATTCACAAAAACTGCGGGTCGCGCATCGGGAACCGGTCGAGCCGGTAGCCAGTGATCATTTCGAACACCTGCTCATACCTCGCCGTGGTTGCGCGAACCACTTCCGGCGACAGATCGGGCGCCGGCGGCTCTTTGTTCCACTCGCCTCGCCCAACGAGCTTCTGCAGGTAGTCGCGAACCGGCTGCTTGTCGAGTGACGGCTGGCCTCGGCCAACCTCGTAACCATCCCGTGGCCAGAACCGAGACGAGTCCGGCGTGAGCACTTCATCAATCAGGATGATGCGCCCGTCGGGCAGTGTGCCGAACTCGAACTTGGTGTCGGCCAGGATGATGCCGCAGAAGTCAGCGAAACTGCGGCCGCGTTCGTAAAGAACCAGACTTCGACCTCGCAGATCGTTAGCGACGTCTTCGCCGACGATTTCGCACATTCGCTCGAAGGTGATGTTCTCGTCGTGGCCAGTTTCGGCCTTGGTCGCCGGCGAGAAAATCGGTTGCTCCAGTTTCTGGCTTTCCTGCAAACCCTCCGGAAGCGCCTCGCCCGCGAGCGTTCCGCACTTCTTGTATTCCGCCCAGGCCGAACCCGTAATGTACCCGCGCACAACGCACTCGATCAGGATAGTTGGCGCGCGATACACCAGCATCGAGCGACCGGCCCACAACTCCTCACAACCACGAAGCTCCGGGACTGCATCGGCGATGAAAACCGGATCCACGGAAATCATGTGATGAGGAGTAACATTCTCCATGTACCGCAGCCAGGCCGCGCTCATCAAGTTGAGCACTGCTCCCTTCCCTGGAATCGGCTGGTTGAGCACGACGTCGAACGCGCTGATGCGGTCGGTGGCCACGAGCAGCAAACGATCGCTGCCCACCAGGTAGATGTCGCGCACCTTGCCCCTCGCCCACAGGGTCAGCGGCAGGTCGCTCTCAACCATCGGCGTTACCGCCGGTTTTGCAGACATTTAGTCCTCCGGTTGATGTAACAATGTGGGATTTTCGGCCCACAACGATAGCTACAAAATACCAGCTTTTCAGGCTTTTGCAAAACCTTAAGCCTTTTGACGCGGCGCCCCGGAAATGCCAGAATGCCTTAATTCAAGCTGGCCAAACGGCCGCTGAAACGTTCCGCAGACAACCTGGAGTAGGGATAATGCAACGGAACTTCACGGATTTACTGCGCGCCCAGTGGGCACGGGGGCTTTTCTCGTGCGTGGGCCTGGACACCGATTACCCGAAGATCCCGGCATGCGTCAAGGGAAGTTCGATAATCAGCCGGATGATGCAGTTCAACAGCGCGATAATCCAACACACACATGACGTGGCGGGGGCGTACAAGCCCAACTTCGCCTTCTATGTGGCCCGATGGAAGCAGGGCGGTCTGGACGCGCTCTATCATACAATCGACTGCATTCGCAAGACATCACCGGAAACACCGGTGGTTCTCGACTGCAAGGACGCCGACATCGGCAACACCAACAATGGCTACCTCGAGATGGCGCTGGAATTTGGCGCCGACGCGATCACAACCAATCCGTACTTTGGCGGGGAGGCACTTACGCCTTTCCTGTCGAACAAGGATCTCGGCGTGATCGTGCTGTGCCGAACCTCAAACCCGGGCTCGGACGAATTCCAGGGACGGATGATCCTCACTGATCCCAAGGAACTCATGACCCTGCTCGACCGCGACAACTACTACACGGGTATGGATATGGGATGGTGGGATCTGCCGGGTCACGGCATGGTGGCCGTCCCGATGTACCAGCTGGTGGCCCTGCAGGTCGCGCGGTACTGGAATACCAACAGCAACTGCGCCCTGGTGGTAGGCGCAACCTACCCCAACGAACTGCAGCGCATCCGCCATCTCGTACCCGACATTCCACTGCTCATTCCGGCCGTCGGCGAGCAAGGCGGCGACGCCGCGACCGTAGCCAGACTCGGCCGTGCACGTAACGGTGCAGGCTTTATCGTCAACAACTCGCGCGGAATCATCTTCGCTTCGAACAGCGAAGACTACGCGGAAGTCGCGCGGCAGAAGACCATCAAACTCAACGAGCAGATCGCCGCCGGCCTCCAGCCGGTAGAGCCGATCCCGGCGTAACTCACCTCAACAAGGACTGCAGATGACAACCGAATTATTGACGCAGAAGCTGCTGGCGTTGCTGCGCGAAAAGTCGCTGATGTCCGGCGATTTCGAGCTGGCAAGCGGCGCGCGGTCAACCTACTACGTCGATGTGCGTGTCACCACAATGAGCGGACGTGGCCAGGTACTCGTGGGAGAGGCCGGATGGCGCGCGATCCGGATGAAGAGCTGGCCAGCCGAAGTGATCGGCGGTCTGACTCTCGGCGCCGACCCGGTAGCCTACGCAATCGCGGCTCGCGCGACTCTCGAAGGCCGCACGCTCGATGCCTTTACCGTGCGCAAGGAAGCCAAACAGCACGGCATGGGCAAGCTGATCGAGGGTGCGGAGGTCGCTGGCAACGATGTGATCATCGTCGAAGACGTGCTCACAACCGGTGGCAGTGCGATGCAAGCGATCAAGGCAGTGGAAGCGGAAGGAGGACGTGTAATTGGTGTACTCGCCGTTCTCGACCGTGAGCAAGGCGGAAAGCAACGCATCGAAGAAGCTGGTTACCCGGTCGAAGCCATGTTCACGGCCACCGAGCTGCTCGGTCACGCCCCGCCGGCGAGCACACCAGTAAGCTGAAGTTCCGTGTGTTCTGAAGAGGGACGGGCGCCCCGCACGCCCGTCCCTTTCGCATATTTTGCGTTGAAATCATTAGTAAATTTTGATATAATTAAAAAACTGCTCCCGTAGTTTAATGGATAAAACAAGGCTCTTCTAAGGCTTTGATGGGGGTACGTCCCCACACCTTTTACGGTCTCATAGCTCAATTGGATAGAGCGACTCCCTTCTAAGGAGTAGGTTCCAGGTTCGAGTCCTGGTGAGACCGCCACAGCCATAAGAACTGGGAAAGGGGTCGGGAAAACGGAAGTTTTCCCGCAGAGGAAATACTAAAACCGAGTGGTTTTAGAGCGCAGGCCAGCGCCGAGAGGCTGGCCGAGCAGTGATATTCCCTCCGGGAGCACCATAGAAATTTACGCAAAAATCGCTGTTCAGGCGATTTTTTTGCCTGCCTGCGTCCTGCCTGGCGTCAGACAGGCAGACAGGTTATCCTTTATATATGAAAAAACGAATTTATTACAATAAATTAATTCGGGATAAGATGCCTGAAGAAATCCATAAGATGGGAGGTAATTTACAATCGCGTAAGCTTCCTGAAAAAGAATTTGAACGCGAGTTGCTTAAAAAAGTCGGCGAGGAAGCTTCCGGCCTGCTGAAAGTCAAAAGTAAGAAATCATTAGTTGCAGAATTGGCGGACATAATCGATGTCATTGACGAAATTTCGAAACATAAAAAAATTTCCAAAGCCGAGCTGAAAAATGCCCAAAAACACAATCGGAAACAAAAGGGCGGATTCAGCAAAAGAATATTTTTAATTTCTACAACTGACCACGGCTACCGGACAAACGAAAAAAAGTATAAAAGCTAATCCCCTCCCCTCATACTAAAACGTATATCAACCGAACTTGTGGCCAAACAATAATATATAAATGAAAAAACTTTGCCAATTTGGTTTGGCAAAGTTTTTTTTAACTAAAGCGAATTCTAGAATTAATTATAGAATTCAACCAATAATTATTAATTCACTGAATATGGAACTCAAAAAAACGAAAACCCGAAACCCTGTGCGCTGGGACGAAATGCTTGGGGAAATAGAAGACGAAATCCCCTCCTGGGCTAGAGACCGGGAAGACGAAAAGAAAAGCTCTCCGCGCAAAGATTACTTGAATTGGAATTAGAGTGTCGGCGCCCGTTCTATCTGCGGCAGGCCGTCTTTGCTAATAACCACGCTGTCGCGCCTTGATAAATCGTGCGAAAGAATCCAAGTAGCAATCTGATTTTCAACATGATCCTGAAGATAGCGCCGCAAAGGTCTTGCCCCAAACGTTTGGTCATAGGCCTCCTTTGCGATTTTTTCTATGCCCTCGGGCGTGGCCCGCAAGTTTATGCCCTGCCCCTGCAATTTGGCGCCTATCTTGCCAAGCTGTAATTTAACAATTTCCGACACGTGATTTGTTTTTAAAGGGTTGAACAAAATGACCCCGTCAAAACGGTTGATAAGCTCCGGCCTGAAATATTTAACTAAAATTTCGTGAGTTAATTTTGCTTCAAAATCCGCGTCCGTCAAATTGGCGCGAAAAGCCAGTTGAATTTCTTCCCAAGCGGCGTTACTGGTGGCAATGATAAGCGAGTTAGTCAAATTAAGTTTTCCGCCGGCGGCGTCGGTAAGGTGGCCCTCGTCCAGAACCTGTAAAAATATATTCTGAATTTCTGGGTTTGATTTTTCAAACTCATCCAAAAGAATAACCGAGTACGGCCGCTCACGAACCGCAGAAACAAAAGAACTGGTAAAACTTGCCCCGCCCAAAAGCTTGTCAACGCTTTGCGGCAAATTGTATTCCGACATATCAAGCCGTATCATATGCTCCTCCGATCCGAATTCTACTTCGGCCAAAGCTTTGGCAAGCTCGGTTTTGCCAACACCTGTCGGCCCGACAAAAAGAAAACTGGCCAGCGGCCTTTTTTGATTTACGGTAAGATTGGCCTTAACCCGGCGCATGGCATTGGCCACCGCCGATATGGCTTCTTCCTGCCCGATTACTCTTTGGTGGAGCTCGGCTTCCAAACTCAAAAGCTTGTCGGCTTCATCTGCGCTTACCTCTTCGGCCTCGACATGCGCCATTTCGGAAACTATTTTTTCAACTTCCTGCACGCCAGCCACCGCCGTTTTGCCCGTAGCACCCAGGCGTTCAGCCAAAACTTCAATTACCTTGATGGCCTTTTGCGGCTGGGTTGAACCCGGAATATAGCGCGAGGAAAGTTCCACGGCTTTTTCTATGGCCTCAATTGTCCAAAAAACTTTGAAGCGCGATTCCAGCAAGCTGGCGTGTATGGCGGTCACAAGCACCGCATCCTTAGGACTCATCTCCGCAACATCGATGCGCTCAAAAAACGAATTGCCCGGCAAAACCTGCGATTTTTCAAAATCAGACGGGGTAGTGGTGGCTATTAAAAATATATTCGTATCCTGCAAGGCGGAAATTAAAATTGAGACAAGGGAAACGCCGCTGGCCTGGGCCTGGGCGAATTCATGAATGTTTTCGCAGGCTAAAACTATATTTCCGCCGCGCGCGGCGTCGTTAATGGCGGCGGTCAAGGCCTGCCCAGCGTGTTCGCCTTGGCCAAGTATTTGCCCGCTTTGAATTAAAACCAGCCGCCTGTCGGAAATAACCGGCGGAACCTCCTCGGCTGCCATTTTTTCGGCCAAATTTTCTATAATTGAGGTCTTGCCAACGCCGTGCTCGCCAACCAACAGCACGCCTTGCCTCGTCGCGCTGAAGGCTGAAAATATTTTATCCAGTTCTTCGCTGCGCCCCACCACCACCGGCAAGCGGCCGGTTTGAGCGCGCATGGTTAAATCTGTGCCGAAATTATCAAGAATGGGCGTGGGCACGGAAGTAAGGCCGCGATTGATTTCGCCCTTTGGCCGCAATTTTACAAAGCCGTATTCGCGCGCACGGCTGGCAATAGTTTTTTCAAGAGTTACCTGCCACTCCACGGCCTCAAAAATCATCCGCGCAGTCAAACTAAAGCTCGAAAAAATCTGCGAGATTTTTGAGTCCTCGGATAATCGGGCAATGCCGGAGAGTAATATAATCGGCGTTAGCTCATCAGCCCCCAAACCTTCCGCGGCCTGGTATGCCAAAAAAGGAACTTTGGCAAAATCTTCAGAAACGGCGGGCGGCGGCATTTCAATACTTTTCAATTGCTCAAGCAGGACCTGGGCAATCTGCCGGTAGCCGATACCCAGACGATAGAAAATATATTGCACGCTTTTGTCGGTCAGCAACTCCAGGACCAAATGTACGGGTTCAGCCCGTTTATTGCCGCGGGCAAGCAAAGATTTATGCAAGTGGTTTAAGGCCCGCGGCGAAAACAAACGCCGCAAATCAACCGAATCTAGCTTTACGGGCTTAGTCTCGCGAGAAACAATTCTGGTCCAGTAAATACAATCTAAAATCAGGGTAAATATAAAAACGCGGAGCCACAAATCGCCGACCGGACTGAACAAATGAAGAAGCAAAACACCTACGCCTAAAACGGCGATAACCAAAAACAAAAAGTCTAAAAACCGGCCGGCGCTGAATTTAGCAATATCAATTCTGACTTTTTCCGGACGGAAATCCTGATTGAAAAAAATCTGCTTGTCATCGGCTCTTGCCGCAAGGGGCCATTGCCCCGGTTGAGATGAGTTTGTTTTCTGGAAATTGATTTCCTTCATTTGATAGTTACCAGCCAAATATAGCACGATCGCGCTATATTTGGCTTTCGATAAAATTTGTAAGCTGGCTTAAAAAGTCGGGATTGAACAAAAAATAAATAATAACTATTGGCGCTATTCCATACAGCACAAAAATTATCGCCAAAAAGAACAAGGTGATAATAAAACCCAGGCCGCGGAATACAAGAAGAAAGAATCTAATAAAAAGGCCGACAAAGCGACCGGACCTTGTATAATCGCCGTAAAGCGGAGTAAAAAAAGTATGGAGTGAAAGCCTAATGCCAAAAAACCTTTCAAACCAACCGGCCTGACGGTAAATTTTTTGAGCTATCGCCCTTAGGCCAACGGTATAATAAACAACCGGCGCTTTAATCAGCGATTTTAAAAATTCTTTAAAAATTTCTTTTAGTAACAGGCCGGAGTATATTTGTGAAAACATTTTTGTATCAATGTATCTTTATATTGGCTTCATTATAACGAAATCGTCACTTTTCAACAAGGTTGAATGATGATATAATTAATTCCATACCTTTAGAAATTAGGTATTAGAAATTAGAAATTTCTAGCCATGGTGCCTGTAGTTCAATGGCAGAACGCCGCTCTGCTCCGACGTTTCGGCCAGACCGAAAGTCGGAGAGCCGACCGTAGCGTCGGCTTGGAGGAGTCAAAACTATGAATGGCTTCGTTTACATCCTTGAAGACCTAAGCCACCGCTATTATATAGGTAGTTGCGCAAACGTAGAAAAAAGACTAAAAAGACATTTGAGTGGGTTAGTTTATACAACTCGAAGGATGAAAGAACCAAAATTGGTTTTTCATCAACACTACCAGACAATGAACGAAGCTAAAACAATCGAACGTAAGTTGAAAAAACTTAAAAGAAAAGACTATATTGCTAAAATAATAAGAGATGGAGTTATTAAAATGAAACCTTGATCTTATGGTGGCTATAGTGTAGCGGCAACACAACTCCCTGTGGAGGAGTTATCACGGGTTCAAATCCCGTTAGCCACCCCATTGAAATATGAACAAGATAATAACTATATTAGAAGCACTGGTTGAACCGAAGAATTGGGAATTGTTACAGCAAAGCTATTCAAAGGTTGATAAGAATGATTTACCAAGCGCCGCCTTAAATTCCTTTTTAGTTCAAGATCAGTCGACGCCCAACTTGTGGAAAATCGTTACAATCTGGCAAAGCCGCACAGACCTTGATAAATACAGAAAAAGCGTAGAAGCCCCTGCCTGGATTATAGTATTCAGAAATGCACAAAGCGAACCGAAACTCCAAATTACGGAAATTATAGACTCCAAATAAATCCTTACTAAACTATGAGAGAAAGAGAACCAATAGAACCGGCGGATTATGGGGGAAGACAAACTTCGCTTGATAAAGAACAATCCGAAAAATTTGAAAAAGACATGAAGGTCAAGGTTATTAAAGGCGGCCCAGTGCCTAGAATTGGCGAACTAGTAATGCTTCACACAACAAATGGTCAAAGGTGGGGGCGCATCACATCTTTTGAAAGGGCTACAAAAACGAGTTGGGAAATAGAATATGAGTATACCGGTGATTAATTAAATATTTGAATACTATTCTCTACGTAAAAACACCCTGCCTGCGGGCGTTTTTTTATAAACAAAAAGAGGCACCAGAATTTCTGATACCTCAACCCGATGATCGTCCTCGTCATCGGGGGTCGCACTGGCCTTCATCCCGCCACGATACGAAAGTCTGCGTCTCCGATGACCGGCATGGTTGCTGGCGACACAGCCTAGACCGGTGCGTCACCCGCCGCCTGCTGCTCGGCCTCAAGCCGGTTCAACCGGTCCTGCAGGTGGTGCGGCAGCATGATCTGAATGACGCGGAGCAGATCGTCGTGGTGGAAATGCGGATGCCCGAGCCCGTGCTTCACGCCGATCATCTTGAGCAGGGCGTCGGCCACGGTCCGAGCCTCATCGCCTTCGCCACTTGTGAATGCGTAGGCGACCACTGCCTGGAGCAGCGCCGCACAAAGGCGAGGGTCGTCATCCGACCGATGATCGCACAGGTTGATGAACATTGCTGCAGCGTAAGACTCGGCGAGGAGGTGCGCGTAAGGCGCTGCCGCCGCACGCAAGCCCTGATACACCTGTGGCCCGTACTCCTCCTCCATCCATTCCCTTGTTACCGTGTTGTCCTGGCAGGCTGCCAAGCCTTCCGGCAGCTCCTCGATAATACGAACGCCCATAAGCGCCTCCCCATAGCCGGTGAACGGGATACAAATTCCCCCTTTTGGGAACTCTTGATTCTAGCGCAGTAAATAGGGGTCGTCAATGCCGCAGACAATCGCCCCCACGGCGGTTTTTTGTTATGATAAGAAAAAATGATGTATCTGGCACAACATATACCAATATACCTTGCCTTTTGGCTCCTAGTGGTTCTTTTTTATTTCCTTGGCACAGGACATCTTAGGTTTAAAAAGTTTCATTTCTCTAAAAGAAATTATTACCTAATGATGCTAGCATTCTTAGTTGCCACTTTAATTGACGCCTATAGCGCCAATTCTTGGAAACATCTTGTTTTCTTTGCAGTGTTCTGCTTTACCGGCGTTATCGGCGAAACAATGATATCAATATGGTGGCACTTGTTTTTTGGCCGCAAGTTCTGGACCTACATTGTGGATACCGTTTACCATAAATACACAAGCCTTCTCAATTTTATACCATGGGGCATGGGCGGACTGCTTTACCTGACCATTCTGTCTAAAACAATTCCTGACCCCTACGGCCCTGCTTATCAAAATCTAGAAAACATTTTTTTATTCGCGCTTGTTTTCGTAGTACTTTTGCAAGTTTTGATTTTCCGCATGCTTTTGCACAGAAATTCAGGAAACAAATTTCGCGAAATAACATTCGAATCTACTTTCTTTTTCTATTTGCCAATATTGGGCTTAATAATATTTTTAGCTCTGATTTACGGAAACGAAATCTACCTCTTAGCAATCGTATTTGGCCTTTTTGCCGCCGCCATCGAGTATCTATTCGGCCAAGCCACTCAATTTTTCATCACTAAAAAGCTTTGGGTTTATAACTATTTAGCCGCCGATCAAGGCCATTTCACGCCCCTCACGATCCCTCTTTTCGCACTAGGCGGCTTTTATTTTTGGTCCATCGCTAGAATATTGGACGGTTTGCTGTTATGAAAAATCTATTCGAAAAAACTCGGGCATTTGTTGAAAAAAGTTTTTTCATGGAAATAAAGCTCAAATGCTTCATTTTGACCGAACCGTTTACTGGGTTTTACAGCTTAAGCCCAATCGTAAAATTTTGTTTTGAAATTAAATAGCAAAATCTCGCCGGCCGGTGGGATTTTTTATACTTTATTTACTGCGCTTGCGCTGTTCGTAGGCCAATACCACCAGACCAGCCGCGGCTAAAGTTACATTTTTAAAGACAAACTCGCCGGCGAGGGTCAATACCGGAAAGTACGGCTCAAACATCAAATGCGGCGCGGTGAAAAATGTTAAAAAAGTTCCGGCTAAATGCAGTAATAAAGCAACATGAACCACCACCGGATAAACATTTAGTAAAAGTAAAAGGCCGATAACTGCCTCAAACGCGCCAAGCAGGGTGTTACCGGCGCCGTAAGCGAGCGGCGGCGAAACACCGGCGACAATGTCTGCCACGGGGTTGTAACCCAAAAACTTCAAGGCGCCAAACCAAAAAAATATCAGGCCTAAGGAAATTCTAAGCCAAGTTACAAAACGGTCCGTATTTCTAAAATAACGCGGTAGCGGCACTCTTTATCTTTATTTTTACTGCTAAAATTATTTTAGCACCTTTACCTCACTTGATACAAACGAACGGCCGGCTCCACAAAAGTGGGCCGGCCAGTCGTCCATCGTTGCTTCAGATCACGTAGCCGTAGGCCATGAGAAACCGCCGTGCATCCGCGGCAGCCCTATGGCCGAACTGCAAGGCGAGCTGTTGGTAGTCCACCGGTCTACCGACAGCCACTGCCTTCGCGGCAGTGAAAAATGCTGCGGTCTGCCCGAAGCGCCGATGACTTGCGGAAAGCACCTGCAGCCTGTCGGCGGCCGCGGCGACCGCCTTCTCAAGCGGGGTCTGCTTGGGCGTCCGCATGACCTTCACGCGATTGACTGCATGTGGCCGAGAACCAAGTCTACGCGCCATCTCTACCTTCTCCTGCAAAGGTGAGAAACGATGGAAGACACCATTGTCCTCCTATTTAAACCAGGGCGTCAGACGCCCAGGCACAATGAAAACATTATTTCGTTTTTTTATTTACTTGTCAAACGGAAAAACGCCACTTATCCCCAAAAAGAAAAAATCTGGTATGATGGCCTTGATGTTTGCCAAAAAGATTTTAAAAATAGCCGTCAAAGTTTTCGCCGGGATTCTGGTTGTCGATCTTTTATTCGTGCTCGTTATGTCGCAAATCAGCTTAACCCGCAAGTCAGAGGCGATAATCATTTTAGGCGCGGCCATAAACACGCCGGCCCTTTACAACAGAACCATAACGGCTTTGGAATTATACGAGCAGGGACTGGCTGACATGCTTGTGCTTTCCGGCGGCCAGGGCATACCCGGCCGAATGACCGAAGCGGAGAATATGCGGCAAATAATTTTGGAAAATTCACAAAAAACTCCGAATTTAATTATTGAAGACCAATCACACTCGACTATCGAGAACATAAAAAACTCCCGTGAAAAAATTCCGGAAGCAAAAAGCATAATTATTGTGAGCGATAAATTCCACCTGGCCCGTGCCTACCTTATTGCCAAGCGCAACGGCTTTGCCAGCGTTAACTGGACCGGGCCGAAATCAGACTATTATTCAGACAAAGAATTATTCTATTATTATTTCCGCGAAGTCGCGGCCTTAATCATCGACGCGCCGAAAATTTTAATGAATTAAAAATCATTTTCACGGATACTTAATCGCCTTCCCTGGGACGAAGCAATGTAATAACGATTATTACCTGCGGCAATGTCGTAACCGCCTATCCACCATTCTTCAAATTCCATTCGGCCATCCAGTTCACCCCCATCAAGGTCAAACATTTTTACATGCGGACCTCCGAGGGATGCGGGTACCGTTAATATTTCAGGCCAAGCCGTGCTTCTTGAAATATTACCCAAAGAAACCTTAACACCGCCTTTGAATTCCGGATCATAAGCCATAAAAGCCTGTCTTTCTGCGCCATCATAGGTAAATACCCTGACATGCGGTCCGCCGCCAGGGCCAGGTGCGGTAACAATTAACGGAGGGTTGGTTATATCGCGGCCAACCGCCGCAATGTCTACTCCACCGCGGAATTGGGCGTCATAAGCCATAAAGCCGGCAAAGGGTGATCCGTCAGCCTTGAATATCCTGACATGCGGTCCGCCACCCGGGCCGGGTGCGGTTATAATCTCGGCCTTATTATCATTGTCCATGTCGGCCGCGGAAACTCGCACTCCACCGCGGAATTGTGCGTCATAAGCCATAAAACCGGCGACCTCTGTGCCGTTTATCTTAAAAATCCTGACATGCGGACCGCCACCCGGGCCGGGTGCAGTGATTATTTCATCAATACCGTCGCCATCAACATCCGCGGCTGCCAAATCCACGCCGCCACGGAATTGCGGAATATAAGCCATGAACTCATTAATAACATTGCCGTCATCGGAATTAATTTTTACATGGGGCCCGCCGCCGTCTCTGGGAGCAACTACGTAATCCGGCGTGCTATCGCCGTCAAAATTCCCAGTTGCGATATTGCCGCCGCCTTTAAAATTTCCGTAAGGCAAAATTTCCCCTGGCAACGCCGGATAATCAACTGGTGCGCCAATTCGCGTAGCGGTGAGCAGTGTTTCGTAAGGGTTTAAAAGCGTACCGTCGGGTGCGTACATTTCAAAGTGCAGATGCGGCGGTGTGGTTTCGGCATTACCACTGTCACCGACATAGCCAATTAATTGTCCGGCCACTACCGGATTACCGCGAACAATATCGACAGCATAGGCATTCATACCTCCCCCACGTCCGTCATCTGTACCGGGCGTATCGTTATTTAAATGTATATACTGATATTCATATCCCTCTTTGTCGCGCAGACTGACCATGAAGCCAAAGGAGGCTTCCGGGTACGGCACATAACCAACTGTACCATCAGCCACAGCCACTAAGGCTTGCATTTTTTTGCCAAAAATATCAATGCCTTTATGAAAACGGTCAGAACCGCGCGGAGCGCCAAAAGTATCGCTAAAGCCTCCGGCGCCAATTATCGGAAAAATAATGCTTTTAACGGGTTGAGCCGAGGCTTTTGGAACCAAAAATGAGGGAACCATCAAACTAAGCGCTAAAAAAAGACTGATCAATAATTTTGCTGTACGCATATGGCTATGCCTTAGATAATACATTAAAAAGCCCTACATTTCATTCTAAGTTCATAAAATATATTACGGTTCGTCTGCGACCATAGATATAAGCGACAAATACCGGCAACTTTCAGAATTTTTACACAAAAAACAGGCCCGAACCGCTCGCTTATGGCTTTTTCGGAGAAGCTTCACATCATCCACAATAACACCAGAAAGATGAAGAGCAAACAGCAATCCCCTCGCTCAATCTCTTTACATTTGACCGTAAAACTGTAATGATTAATCTAGATTTTGTATTTATCTAACGGTGTATAAGTCACAATAGACTAGGGGCAATATTATTTGTTAGAATAATCTATAGGCAACAGAATAATCTATGGAAAACGAAGAGGAAGACCCTGGAAATAAGAAAACTGTGCTGGTCGTTGAGGATGAGGAATTCACGCTCAAGGCCTACAAAGTTAAATTAGAGAAGGCGGGTTTTGAAGTACTAATCGCCAAGGACGGAAGCGAGGCCGTAAACTATCTAAAAAAAGATCCGCCCGACATAGTTCTACTGGATCTGATGTTACCTTACCTTAATGGCTTTGAGGTTTTGGAAAAACTGCGAACTACTCCAAAATGGCAAAAAGTACCAGTCTTAATCACAACTAATTTAGGGCAACCAGAAGATAAAGATAGGGCTCTTAAACTAGGGGCAACGGATTATTTAATTAAAACCAATGTTAAAATAGATGAGATTGTAAAAAAGATAAAAGACAATGTATAATAAAACTGATTGATAAAAGCATATGGTAAAGAGTGTGGATGAGAAAAAGGCGCGAACCGTTCTGGTTGTTGAAGATGATGAATTTCTGCTTAAGGCATATAATATAAAACTGAAAAAAGAAGGATTTGAAGTCTGGCTAGCCCGAGACGGAAAAGAAGCTATAGCCTATCTAAAAAAAGATCCGCCCGACATAGTTCTACTGGATCTGATGTTACCTTACCTTAATGGCTTTGAGGTTTTGGAACAAATCAAGGCCACAGCCCAATGGAAACAAATACCAGTCATTATCACCACCAATCTTGGTCAGGACCAAGATATTGAAAGAGGAAAAAAATTAGGTGCAACCGATTATTTGATAAAATCCGACGTTAAGATTAATGACATTGTCAAAAAAATTAACAATTATTTAAAATAAAAGGTCAGTTTTAAAAAAATAAAGAAAAAGATCAATGTCTCATAATCTCGTAAAAAAACCTGCGAAAGGTTTTACGCTACTCGAATTACTGATAGTCATAGCAATTATTGCCGTATTGTCAGTTATTTTAGTCTTGGTTCTCAATCCGGCCGAAACCTTAAAAAAGTCCCGAGACACCCAGCGTATGTCTGACTTAAGCACCCTTAAAACGGCCCTAGGCCTATACCTGACAAGCAAGACCACGCCTTATCTGGGCGCGGCCGCGAGTAACACGGCCTGTAAAACCGGCTCAAGCTATGCGGCTTCTGATGTTATATTTTACAGCTATCCAAACGACAGCCCTGGCGCCGACATTACCGACGTTTTGCTTGACGGAAGTTCTACCTCCGACCAGCCGGCCGCCGGCCAGGTCGCGGCCGCTAACCTCAGCAAGGCGGACGCTACCGGCTGGATTCCGGTAAATTTATCAAGCCTGACCGGCGGCGCGCCAATCTCAAACCTTCCGGTTGATCCGACCAATAGCGTAACGGTCGGAGGCGTGACTAGCACCGATTTGGTTTACCGCTATGCCTGCAAAACAGATAACCTGACCTTTGAAATTAACGCCCAACTTGAAAGCACGGCCTTCACCTCTGACGAGGATAAACGCACCAAGGACGGCGGCAATAATGACAACTACTACGAAGTAGGCACTGAACTCACCATCCTCGGCACGGGCACTGATTTTTAGAAAATCGGAATAAAAAAATGGACAACAGAGGGTCCTTATTCTAAGGATCCTCTGTTTTGATAAAAAAAATGAGCATTGATTGGATGAGCATACTTGTGATTTGGCTGCCGCAAATTTTTGTTGCGGCAGTTTTGGCCATCGCCTGCCTTTGGTATCTAAAGCCGCAGTGGCTTTCTAAACTCAAAATCCCGCCCGAAAATCTGTTAAAAAATTTACTAATCGCGACTCTGACTTTCAGGCTGTTTTATCCTTTTGTTTTAAGCTTTGCCCAATATAATTTATGGTCAAAAGACCCGTTCAGCCAATACTTCCTGCCGCCCCACCAGCCTCTAAATTATTTTTTACTCTATGTCTGGGGCCGCTTTTGGCTTGAAAGCGTCTTGGCTCTGGCAGTCGCCGGATTGTTCTGGGCGTTTTTATACCTCATACAAAAAAACCGGACTGGATTTTGGACCAAGGATGATTTGTTTTTAGCCGCCTTGCTCGCCATTTTAACCGGTTGGCCGGATGTAATTGTTTTTTTGGTTTTGGTTTGCCTGTATACCCTTCTGCTGTCGCTGGTTCGACTCATAATTTTCAAACAAACCCATACCCAACTAACCTCGGCTTTAATCATCGCCGCCATAATCACCTTGCTTGCCGGAGATAAATTGATTAATCTCACCGGCTTAAAGGTTTTGCTTATTTAATTTGTGAATAGAAGGCCGAATATGGTATAATTTAGTCATCTAAAAAAATAAAAATGCACATCAGTACGGCAAAACTAAAAGAGATAATTGTTTCATCCGGCGTGATTGATGAAAAAAATTTTGAATCAGCCAAACATGAGGCTGAACATTTGGGCCAGCCCCTGCCAAACATCCTCATCGGACGAGGAAGCATTACCGAAGAATACCTTTTAGAACTTTTAGAGCAGGCCCTGGGAATTCCGGTCGTGGATTTAATACAAAAAATAATACCGCCGGAGGTGCTGAAACTTATTCCGGAAACCTACGCCAAAACCAATAGCGTGGTCGCTTTTGAATTTGATAAGAAGGCGCTGAAGGTGGCCATGGTTGACCCCTTAAATTATGAAATTATTGAATATTTACGGGCAAAATTAGGCGTTTGGATAACACCGCATTTCACGACCAGCGGCAGCCTTAAATACGGCCTAAAGCAATATCACAAGCAGTTTGCAGTTGAATTCCACGACATCATCACTGAAAACATTAAAAAATTCCTGACCGTGGGCTCGGAGGCGGACCTGACGAAACTGGCCGAGGCTGTGCCGATTATCACTATTCTGGAAAGCATTATTGAAAAAGCCATCTCTTCAAACGCGGCCGACATCCATTTCGAGCCGTTCAGCAAAGAATTACTCGTGCGATTTCGCGTAGACGGAATCCTGCAAGAAATAGTCGCTCTGCCCAAGGCCATTGAGCCAATTCTCACCGCCCGCGTAAAAATTCTGTCCAGCATGCGCATTGACGAGCATAGCGCGCCGCAGGACGGCCGCCTTAAATTTGAAATTGACGACCACACCAGCATTGATGTCAGAGTAAGCGTTATGCCGGTTATGCACGGCGAGCGGGTGGCCATGCGCTTACTGCACAGTTCGGCCAGGCCTTTGGCGCTTGAGGAATTGGGCCTGACTGAAAAAAATATCGATATACTGGCTGACGAGATCAAAAAACCGCACGGCATGATTTTGGTAACCGGCCCCACCGGCCACGGAAAAACTACCACCCTTTATTCGATTATGTACGTGCTGAATACTTCGGAAGTCAACATTATGACCATCGAAGACCCGATTGAATACGAAATCGCCCGCGTCAACCAAACGCAGGTCAACACTAAAAGCGGCATCACTTTTGCCAATGGCATCCGCGCCCATCTGCGCCAAAACCCGGATATCCTGATGGTCGGCGAAATCAGGGACAGCGAAACCGTGGAAATTGCCGTCCACGCCGCCCTCACCGGCCACCTCATGCTTTCCACCCTGCACACCAACGACGCGCCCTCGGCCCTGCCCCGATTGGTGGATATGGGCGCGCCAGCTTTTCTTTTGGCTTCTACCGTGAATGTCGTCATAGCCCAGCGCTTGGTGCGAAAAATTTGCTCACACTGCGTAGAATCATACCAGCCTGGCGCAGAGATGAAGCAGTCATTTTTGAGCCACGTGCGAAGCGCCGATTTAAGCATCAAAAAAATCCCGACTACGCTTTACCGCGGAAAGGGCTGCGACATCTGCGGACATAGCGGTTTCCAGGGCCAAACCGGCATATACGAAATACTCCAAGTAAGCGACAAAATCCGTGAACTAATGCTCAAAGAAGCGCCAGTCGGCGAAATAAACCAGCTGGCAATAAATGAAGGTATGGTAACCATGTTTCAGGACGGAATGGATAAAGTGCAAAAAGGCATTACCGCCATTGAAGAAGTGGTCAGGGTGGTGCGCGAGTAATCAATTGATTAGAATTAATTCTAGAATAAAAAATGGCGATTTTCAGGTACGAAGCGGCGAATAGCGACGGAACCGTTCTTGAAGGCGATATTGAAGCGGCCGACCGCCAGGCCGTTCTGGAATTTTTAACCAAGCGCAGCCTGGTGCCTTTGGCTGTTGAGGACCTAACCGGACAAACTCATAGCGTGCGCAGCCTTTCCATTTCTCTTTTTGAAAGAGTTACCAGCCTTGACCGCATTCTTTTGGTGAGAAATTTGGGCGCGGCTCTCAAGGCCGGACTCAATCTTTTGGAAGCGCTAGATATTTTGATCGTTGATACCGCTAAAACGTCGGTGAGAAGGATTATGGCCCAGGCCAAGGTGAATCTGCAAAACGGACAAATGCTCTCCGCCACCTTCAAGGCTTTTCCCAAATATTTCCCGCCGGTCTTTGTCGGCTTAATCAAAGCCGGCGAGGCCTCGGGCCAGCTTGATAGAACGCTCAAGGAACTAAACGACTACCTGATCCGCGAATATGATCTAAACCGCAAAATAAAATCGGCCCTGGCCTACCCTGTTCTTCTTTTAAGTGTGGCCATCGGCGTTGTCGTCCTGCTTTTAATTTTCGTGCTGCCGCGGCTCGAGCGCACTTTTCAGCAAACGGCCACCCAACTGCCCCTTATCACCAGGATTCTGGTGCAAATCAGCGAAATCCTAACTTACAGCCTGACCCTGGATTTAATTGTTATCGGATTTTTTACGGCAAGCTTTATATACCTGAAAAAAACGGCCTGGGGTAAAAAAGTGTCGGCTCAAATAGCCTTTAGAATTCCTTTAATCCGCGACTTGGTGAAAAAAATAGTTTTGGTTAGGTTCACCAAAACCTTGGCCACCCTCTTAGCAAGCGGCCTGCCGATTATTATGGCTTTGGAGCTTTCGGCCGAGGCGGTCGGCAATGAAGCTTACCGGCAAAAGATATTAAAGGCGGCGGACGAGGTTAAAAGCGGGACTTCTTTGTCAAAATCTTTAAGCCGCGACCCGCAACTTTTCCCGGGCTTCCTGACCGGCCTGATGCTGGTTGGCGAAAAAACCGGCACCAGCGAGGAAATCTTAAAGACCTTTGCCGATTTCTATACCGAAGAAGTTGACCATGAGCTTAAGAATCTGACCAACTTCATCGAGCCTCTGCTTTTGCTGATGATGGGTCTGGTCATCGGCCTTATCGCTCTTTCCATATTACTGCCAATTTATCAATTGGTCGGCAAGTTCACCTAAAATATGGGACTTTTGCTTGAAAAAAGCTCGGGGTTAACTCTGCTTGAACTGCTTTTGACCGTAGCCATTCTGGCGGTCATAAGCGGCGTGGGCTTTGGCTACTACCATAATTACACCAAGTCAGTTCAGCTGGAAGCAAGCTTCAAAACCATGGTATCTGATTTGAAAAATGCGCAGAACCGGGCCATGACCGGAGAAGACGGGCTTAAATGGGGCGTGCATTTCGCAAACGGCACAGACGATTATTATGAACTTTTCTCAACTGCCAGCAACTACGCCTCCGGCACGGTAAAATCTGCGGTTTATCTGCCAGCCGGAATCGCCTTTTCCGACCCTGTAGAGAGCGGTAGTGAAGACATAATTTTCAATAAAATAAACGGGACCACCACCACAGCCGACATCACCGTTACGGCCTACGGGCAAAGCAAAACCGTTAACGTTTCGGCCGTGGGCAGCATCTATTAAAAAATGATCTCACCAAAGTTTAAAAAAATAAAACTCGGTCAACAGGATGGGCAGCTACTGCTTGAGGCTTTGGTTGTTATGGCCGCTTTTTCGGTTATTGCCGCGCTCGGGGCCCAGTCAATTTTTGTCAGTATGTTCAGCAGTAAAAATTCGGCCGAAAAAAACGCGGCCACCGGACTTTTGGAAGAAACTTTCGAAGCCGTGCGCGGCATTGCCACGGAAAAATGGCAAAATATTTATGATGCCACGAAAAACAGCAATTATTACCCACAAAATTCAAGCGGGCAATGGCTTGTGACTTCCGGCGCGGAAAATGTTACGGTCGGCAACCATAGTTTTACGCGCAGTTTTATTATCCAGAACGTTTGCCGCGACAATACCAGCCGCGACATAACAGACATTACCGACTCAAGCGGCACGAGCACGGCCTGCACCGGCACGGCTGCAGACGACAGCCATGACCCCTCCAGCCAAAAAATTACGGCGACTATAAGCTGGAGCGGAGCTGACCCCATAACCTCGGCCGAATATGTTTTGCGCTGGCGCAACAAGCTCTGTGAGCAAACCAATTGGGCGACTTCCGGCTCAAGCGGCGTTAAGAGCTGCCCGGACACGACTTATGAAAGCTCGACCAATATCACGCCCGGCACAGAAATAGAAATTTGTTCCGGCGGCTGCTAAACTCCATGAACATAAAAACGATCATCAAGACAATTATCTGGAGTCTGGCGGCATTTATCCTTGCTTTTGGTCTAAGCTTTAGCTTGAATAATGGCTGGTTTAAACCAGAAACAAAAGATACCCCTAAAAACCCGCAATCTCTGCTATTAAGCAACATTGAAGCCTACGACTTGGCGCTCGGTGAGGCGCGCGATTGGCAAAAAGATGCCGCCTTGGCCCAGATGTCTGCTCTAACCAATACTACGGATGAATACGGCCATTCGGACAACTGGCAAGCCTTATTCGTATCCGAAAAAAAATCAGGCCGGGGTTATTCAGTCATAATTGAAAACAGAAAAATCAGTAAAACCGAAGAAATTCCCTTTGTCGGTACCGGCGGCGCACTGCCTGAAAATATCATCACTTCCGAGGAAGCTATTGCTTATGTGCGCTCTTTGGCCGGCTATCAAAGCCAAACTGTCCTGGGCGTAGAAATGGTTTACGGCCCGAACGGCGAGGAATGGTATTGGGGCGTAAAAACTAACAAGGGCACGGTTACAGTAAAAGCCAAGCGGTAAACCCCTCCCCGCGGCAAGACCGCGGGGCACCAGGGCGGGTTTGCAACGATTAGTTGCGGCTCCGCCGCTCATTTCAGGCGCGCTCATCCCCGTGCCTAGAGCACGGGGATGAGCGCGAAGCGTTGTAAATATATGGGCGGAAAAGATAATAATCAAAATTCGGAAAAATTAAAAAAAACTATCAAGGCCTTAGGGCTAGCGGTCGGCATTTTGCTTATAGCGGTGATACTTTTAAGCATTAAATTCATTCCGGCAAATCAGGATTCTGAAGCAAATATGGAAAATGAATATAATTTTCTCAATCCGGCCCGACAATTTTATAATCACCAAAACCTAATTGTTAACTTCCAACCTCTTAGGGATTTTCTTGACCAGTTTGAGGCTGACCCGAATGTTTCCATTTATTTTGAATTCTTGAATACCGGCGCGAGCATCGCCGTGCATCGCGACGCTGAATTCTATCCCGCGAGCCTGCTCAAAGTTCCGGTGGCCATGGCCACGGCTAAAAAAATAGAACGCGGCGAGTGGCGCTGGGACAATAAATTAGTGCTGATGTCCGCCGACAAGGACGACAGATACGGAACCCTCTACCGCGAAGAAATCGGCTCGACCTGGACCATAGAAGAATTAATCCGCCGCTCGCTTTCCGATTCGGACAATACCGCGCATTTTATTTTGGTTAGGAATCTGGAGCTGGAAGAAATAAATGACGTGTACGACCATATGGGGCTCAAAGATTTCTTGTCAACGAGCGGCTACTTGAGCGCCAAGCGCTATTCCGTGATTTTTCGCTCGCTTTATAACGCTTCATACCTAGCAAGCGACGTCTCGCAAAAACTTTTAACTTTTTTGTCGCAAAGCGATTTTAACAACTACCTGCAAAGCGGCTTGCCTGAAAATATTACTTTTTCCCATAAAATAGGCGAGAGCAGCGAGCCAAATGTTTTCTTAGATTCAGGCATAGTCTTTTCGGCCGGGCGCCCTTACATTCTTACGGTCATCGTCCAAACAAGGCCTAAAGAAAAGGCCGAACAAATTATGAAAAATATCTCACAAGAGGTTTATAAATACGTAAACGAATACGTAGAAGAATAAAATGAGAAAACCAAAAAAAATAATCAGATTTTTAACTGTATTCCTGGTTATTTTTGGAATCTCGTTTTCAAACATTCCTTTTTTCGCCATATCTGGCTTGGTTGATTCCTACACAAGCACCCGCGATATCGTGGACAAAATGTGGTCAGTGCAGAAAAACGATCGGGATGTGGTTGATAATTTTTCCTCCCTGCGCAACCTTTCTGAAAAAATAAGAGTGCACGAGGCTAAAGCAGCGGCGCCGACAGTAGTTAACAAAGGCACGGCCGCTTCCGGCACAAGCACCTCGGTCAGCCCGGCTTACCCGTCAAGCATCAACGCCAATGACATAGTTTTCATTCTAGCTATCTCAAACCAGCCAAACGGCATTGGCGTAATTAACACGCCTTCCGGGTTTACCCAAGTCGCCCAAGGCACTTACCAAAACAGCTCGGCCGTAAACCGAGGACGCTCCGCTCTTTTTTGGAAACGGGCAGCGGGCGGCGAGAGCGGCACTGTGGCCGTTACCAGAAGCGGCGATAGCGGCACTGATGGTTCTTATATTGCCCAAATGTACAGAGTGAGCGGGGCTATCACCAGCGGCGACCCCTGGGACGCGGCTACGCCGCGCTATGGCCCGGGCAATGCCACCGTTACCTGGGACGCGGTAACGGTTTCCGGCAGTGAACGAACCTTGCTTGCTTTTGCCGCCCAGGCGGATAATGCCTCAACCGTAGACCCGCCTTCAACTTATAGCGGCCTGGTCACGGACGTAACTGCCTCTGGAACAGACTCGGAAGTCAGGCTTTTATATAAACAAAACGTTTCATCCGACGGACAGGTTACGGCTACCGGC
>Ga0209542_10005523_pt1 | contig 25165 bp, 26 predicted proteins | sample RifCSPhighO2_01_FD_184028 | JGI IMG/M metagenome (GOLD analysis project Ga0209542, IMG submission 184028) | Soil microbial communities from Rifle, Colorado - Rifle CSP2_plank highO2_0.1 (SPAdes) (version 2) | ecosystem: Environmental > Terrestrial > Deep subsurface > Rock core/Sediment ...
GATTTTCATAATAGTCTAATGATTTAGATCATTAGATTCTTAAACAACCCGTAAAAATTTTTAACATTTTTATTAATATCAAAATTTTTGATAATTTCATCTCTCGCATTTCTGCCAATATTTTCCAGCTTTTCCCTATTTTTTAATAATCCAGTAATAAAATCCGCAATATTTTTATTATCCGTGTAAAGATACCCATTGTTTTTATTAATTACTTCACTATTTCCCCCAATATCTCGTGCGACTACAACTTTCCCCACGGACATTGTTTCAAGTAGTGACATTGAAATTCCCTCATTATGCTTTGTTGGAAAAAATAAAAGATCCAGAACACCGATATATTTTTTAACATCATCAATAAAACCTGTAAAAATATAATTAGTATTAATTTTTAATCTTTTCACTTCTTCTTTTATAATATTTAGCATCGGGCCGTCGCCTACTATTAAAAAATTTACGTTTTGACTTTTATCTAAGATTCTTTTTGAAACATCAACAAAATCTTCTATTCCTTTTTCTTTATTTACCGTACCTATGAAACCAATGATGTGATTTTTTTGAAGAATTCCTATTCTCTTTTTTTCTTTTTCTGTTTCTATTAAAGTAAGAGGAAAAAAATATTTTGTGTCCACACCAATATATAAAGTTTTTATTTTATTTTTACTAACTCCTCCATCTGCCAAGTCTTTTTCTGTATCTTTAGAAACCGCAATAATTTTATTTGCAAAATTACTTATTAATTTATACAAAACTTTAATTATATTTGCTCTTTGTGTTTTAAAAAGAGGACCGTGTTCTATCCAGATAATTTTATAATTTAATAATTTTAGAAAAGGAGTTAAAAGTATTTTTTCCGTCATTGATTGCAGGCAGATTAAATTAAACTTCTGCCCCTTTTCTATTTTCCTAATAGCACCAATAAATGAATTAATGAAAAATGGAGAATAAATTAAAGCTTTTAAAAAATTCTTTTTTGTCCCGATTTCTTCCAAATCAGACTTTAAAAAAAATGCTTTCCCCTTTTTTTCTCTTATTCTATCCAAAAAATATTTTGAATTAGTTAAAAAAGAAATATCAACATCCGGATAACCAGCAAAACCCTGCAAAAGATTTAAATTATAAATCTCCGCCCCACTTACCCTATCCGTCATCCTAACCATCAACACCTTCATAATTTTCTAACGACCAAACAAAATGCATATCCTTTAAAAAAATTAATTTTTGATTGAAAAATTTTTCCTAAAAAAACATCCACTAAAACCACTGGATACCACAAAATTTTAACATTTTGCCAACTACTTAGACCTATTTTTATCATTATTTTATTAAATAGATGAAAAGCGGGGCTACTAAAAAAAATTAATGATATTAATTCAACCTTTTGCGTCTGCAAAAAATCTAATAAATCTTGAATTTTAATTCCTTCCTCTAAAGGGCTCTCTCCTTTGCCTTTTGGCATTGCTTCATACGTGGGTTCTCTAAGTAATATTACTCCTCCCTTTTTTAAAATTATTATCCACTTTCTGAGAGTATTTAACTTGTCTTCGCAATGATGTAACGCTCCTAGTGATAAAATAACACCTGCATAGTTATCTTTAAAATCTAAATTCTCAATATTTCCCTGCACAAATTTTCCATGAGGAATATTCTTTTGAGCATAATTAAGCATTTTTCTTGATATGTCGACGCCAATATATCTGCATTTTCTTAAAATATCATTAGGTAAAATATTTATAACAGAGACGCAAGGTCCGCAGCCCATATCAATAATTGTAGAACCACTTTTAAAATATTTTTTGCTTATCAGAAATATCCTTTCAGGAATTTCCCAGATAAAATCAGTTTCTCTTTTTAATGTATAATTATTCGCATTTTTATCTTGAAATAATATTTCCTCTTTTAATCTTCTTTCCATATCATTTTTTAATTGCAATAACTATATAATTTATTGGACAAAATTCAGGTTTTGTAATTCTTTCAGGTAATAACGAAAAGACATAAAAAAGGAACTGTATCATTACTATTAAAATTTTTTTGGGATATCTAAGCAAGAATCTATTGAATGTTGATTCTAAATAAAAACAAGTCAAATTTGAGATTGATGAAATCCAATTACCTTCTTCTTTCATGTAAATAATTTTAAATCCTGTTTTTTGCAATAATTTACTTATAGAATATTTTGTAAATCTATAATAATCATTAGGAATCTCATGTAATGAACCTATAAAGGGCACAGTCATAATTAATATTCCATCCCTTTTTAATACTTTATTTATTTTATTAAGTAATTCTTGAGGGTCTTCAACGTGTTCTAAAACTTGAGTGCATAAAACAGTATCATAGCTATTAATGGCTATTTTTACTTTTAAAAAATCATTTTTTATATTAGCATTCTTATTGAATTTATCTATTCCTACATAACTATCGATCTTATTTTTAAATATTTTATAATAAGGTTTATTGCCGCAGCCAACATCCAACATTTTGCCCTTAGCATAATTAGCAGAAAACAAAAGATCATCCCATATTAAATCTTTAATTATTTTATCTGGTTCATACCATTTTGAGTCTCTGTTTCCCATAAAATTAAACTATTTTCTCAAGACAGCTTTTCTAATTGAAAATAAGATATAGGCAATTAACATGACTCCTTCTGTTAATACAGTATTAATACTTGCTCCAACATATCCCATTTTCGGAATTAAAATAAGATTTAACAAAAAATTTAATAATAAACAGGCGACCATTGAGTATATAATAAAATTAATTTTTTTAAGAGATAACAGAGCATTATAAAAAGTATTCGTCATAAAATAGATCGGCAAGGATAACAGTAAAATTTTAAAAGAAACCGAACTTTGATTAAATTTATCTCCTGCAAAAATATTTATAATATAATCTGAAAAAATGAACCCAATTAAAACAATTGGTATCGAGAATAATAATGCTATAGTTATTGTGTTTTTAAAGATTTTATAAAAATTTTTTTTATCCTTGTTTCCTAAGAATTTTGAGAAAAATGGATACACGCTTGCCATATAAAGACCCCAAAGCATTAAAATATTTTCTAAGATCTTATAAGACAAACTATAAATTCCCACTTCTGTTGGTCCCCTCATAACAGAAAGCATAATCGTATCAATCTTAAAATAAGCAAGGGAAAAAAAAGAAGTTAGTCCAATAGGGACACTCCATCCTATTATTTTCTTGGCCAAAATTTTATCATACTTGAAATTAAAATTAATAAACTTTTTTAGTATAAATACTGTTACTATAAATCCTGTTATATTCCCAATTAAAACCGTCGATATAATGTAGTAAAAATTCATCTTTGAAAATACAAAAAAAACAATAAAAATTACAGTTATAATTTTTGTCAGAACATCTATGTATGTTACAATATCCAATCTTACGCGAGATTGAAAAATTGCAGTCCCGTATCCGCTTAATCCGCCAATTCCAACCGCTAAAGCGCCAATTAATATTCCAATTTTTAACTCTTGCGAATATGGGAAAAACAAAAGAGCAAAAATAGCAATTAATGTGGATGCTCCAATCAAAACTGATTTTAACCAAAAATATGTACCGTATATATTTTCTGCCTCTATATTTTTTTGAGAAAGTTCCCGAACTATAGCTAATTGCAGACCAAAATCGGCAAATACCCCGAAAAAGGACATGTAGGCAAAAACCAGCGTAAAATTTCCGTAGCCAGCAAGACCTAGATATCTAGTAAGTAAAGCTACTGTTGCCAACCCAAGAAGTACGGATACCGCTTTTCCTATAAACTGTATCAGAGTATTAAATCCAATCTTGTATAAAATACTATTTTTCATAAAAGCTATTTACGTCATCCCCGACCTGATCGGGGATCCATGTTTTCTGGATTCCCGCCTTCGCGGGAATGACAATCGCGCAAAATTATCCTCTGCCAGTTTACCATTTTTAGCCATCACTTGACAAATCTTGTTAATTATTTGATACTTAAATTAACTTGAAAAAGTTAACTTCGCTTTTACCAAAAATATTATTTCTTTTAATCTTAACAACATTTTTTGGCGCTGCTTTCTTGGGAAATGTTGAAGCCGTTTCAACATGGCAGAAATACCCAGGAAATCCAATAAGTTTTGATGAGAATATTACTGCCCTTGATCCTTATATATTAAAAGAGAATGATATTTACAAAATGTTCTACGTAGGAAACGAGGGGTCTGGATGGAGAACAGAATATGCTAATTCTTCTAATGGACTTGAATGGCAAAGAAATATAGAACCAGTGATAATAATTGGTTCATCGGACGGATGGGAATCTGGAACGGAGAACGCCAATGTTATTAAGAAAAGTTCTCTAGATAAGTATCATATGTGGTACACGTCTGTGAATACAAGTCATTGGAATGTTGGGTTAGATAGATTCAGGCTAAGATATGCAACGTCCACCGATGGCATTAACTGGGATAGACTGGATGGATGGGCTTCAACTATAAGTAGCGATGCATGGGCAAGCAGTACCGCATGGGATAAAGGTGGAATTGCAAGAGGAATTTCGGTGCTTTATAAAGATGGGCTGTATCATCTTTGGTATGCGGGGACAAATGAAAATAATTTAGCAATCAATCCCTATTGGAGAATCGGATATGCAACATCTATTGACGGAATAAATTGGACTAAGCAAAACAACGGCAATCCGGTAATTGAAACAACAAAACCATGGGAATTAAATAATGTAAGCTATCCAAATGTTATTTTTGAAAACGGTATTTACAAAATGTGGTATGCTGCGGGATACGGCGACTCCGGAAATCAAATTGTTTATGCAACGTCAACAGATGGAGTAAATTGGGAAAAATTGGAAAATGAAAATCCTGCTTTAACTACCAGTTCATCCGGTTTTGATTCTGGGAATATTATTTCGCCTTTTGTTTTAAGAGAAAACAACGTTTATAAAATGTGGTATTCCGGTTATGGACCATTTGGTTGGAGAATAGGATACGCCACAAAAAGCGCTGATTTAATTTTAGATGTGCCTAATCTAAAACAAACCGATGAGCCATGGCAGTCGGATACATATGATAGCGCCAATATTTGGAATCCGGCAAACTCAACAATTAATAGCTGGGGATGCGCCCTGACTTCCTCCGCAATGATTCTTAGGTATCATGGGATAAACCTTCTGCCGGATGAAACAATTCTAGACCCAGGCTCTCTTAATACCTGGCTTAATAACGAGGAGGATGGATATATTGGCGATGGATATATTAACTGGCTGGCAGTAAGCAGATTATCCAGACTTGCCCGAGATACCAATAATATTACCGATTTTGAAGCTCTGGAATACCAAAGACTAGGAGGGCAAAATAATACTCAGTTAACAAATGATCTAAATAATTCAAGGCCGGATATTTTGCAAGAACCGGGACATTTTATAGTTGCAAAGGGAATAGGAGATAATACATTTTACATAAACGATCCATACTACGACAGGACAGATCTAAACTCTTACGCCAACGCATATCTGTCGCTTGGCAGATACATCCCATCTAATACTAATCTTTCTTATATTATGCTTGTAACAAATCCCGACATTCAGATTGCCGCGACAAACGCGGAAAATAAGTTTGTTGGAAATCAATTTACGGAACAACCTCTTATTATTGACGGCATAAACAGCAATATGAAGCCAATAAAAACTTTTTATATTCCAAAACCGCAAAAAGAAACTTATAAAATTCAGTTATCTTCTATAAATACAAAAGTTCATGAAATAAAAATTTACTTATATGACACTCAAGGAAACGTTAATATAATAAAACAAAATATAGTTATAGGAGCAAATAACCCGGAGTTTCTTGAAATAAGATTTGATCCTGAAAATTCGAACAATTCAATCCTGGAAAAAATTGTTACTTTTCAAAGTACTATAAAAGATATCAGGGAAGGGCAAAGCCTAAAATTAATTAACAAAGCGGTAGCAAATAACTTAATATCAATAATTACAAACGCGGAAAAAGATTATAAGAAAGGTAAAAAGAATCTCGTTTTGTTAAGACTTAAATCTTTTGAAATACTATTAGATTCAACCAGGAGAATAGGGGTCAATGAAGAGGCCTATCAAATCCTATTCTATGACGTTTCTTACTTAAAAACCCACCTATAGTTTACCCTGAGCTAGTCGAAGGGTGGATCCGAGAGGATTCGAACCTCTGACTTTTGCAATGTGAATGCAACGCTCTACCGCTGAGCTACAGATCCATTCAAGTCGGGCTGGTGTGAACGAAGCGTTCTACCACTGAACCACGGGCTCATTCCTCTCAATCTTACCACAGAATATAATGATTGACAAAGCTAGATAGATTCTGTCAAAATATAATTGTCATGCTGAACTCGATTCAGCATCTTTTTGTTTATTAATAACGAGATTCCGAATCAAGTTCGGAATGATAGTTGAAATATACCTTTATGTTTATTCTTAGAGCCCTTTATTCTTTTTTTATTGATACGCTCCAAACATTTCTTCTTGCCGCGAGCGTGTTTTTGGTTGTCTATATATTCTTTCTTCGTCCTTTCCAGGTAAACGGAGCGTCTATGGACCCTAATTTTGAAAATGGAGAACATGTTTTGACAAATTTAATAAGTCTTCGTTTCGAAAACCCGAAAAGGGGAGACGTAGTAGTTTTTAAAGCTCCGACAAACGAAGAAAAAGATTTTATAAAAAGAGTTATCGGTACTCCCGGAGACACAGTTTCCGTTAAAGACGGAGACGTATATGTTAATAATCAAATACTTAACCAGAGTGCATTTTTAAAAAGCGATGTCCGTACATCCGGCGGAGCGTTTTTGAGAGAAGGCGAAAGCATAATTGTCCCTAGTGGCAGTTTCTTTGTAATGGGGGATAACAGACCATATAGTTCCGACTCGAGAGAGTGGGGATTTGTTAAAAAAGATGCCGTTATCGGACAATCTTTCTTTGTTTATTGGCCGGTGAACAGGGCAAGATTAATCAAGAACCCCTATAATTAGGCTGCTTTTGGAGTTTCTATCTTCGAATCCGAAGAATTCGAATCAACCTTATCGTCGATCGCTTCCCCTGTTAGGATTTTGTGTAATTCTTTAATTTTTGGAGTTGTTACTTCCACATCTCCTCTTATCATAACAACAACTCTTGTTAGAGCTCTTGACTGGTAAATACTTACCTTATCGAATTCATATCTTTTTTCTATTTGTTTTGCCATTTCATCTAGCTCCGGCACCCAAAGTCTGTCTTTTGTTTTTTGAGTTTCTTTTTGCTGAGTCTCCCCTTTTACTTTGCGAGCCATATCTTCCGTCTGGCGGACAGTGCTGTTTTCGCGAAGGATTTTCTTGAATAATTCAAGCATTAATTTTGAATCTCCCAAAGAAATTAGCGGTCTAACATGTCCTTCTGTAATTACACCCGCAACCAAAGCATCTTTTATTGCATCCGGCAAAGATAGAAGTCTAATAGTATTAGAAACTGTTGGAGCGCTTTTTCCGACTCTTTTTGATACTTCATTTGTCTGCATGCCAAACTCGTCAATTAGTCTTTTGTAGGCAAGAGCCCGTTCTATCGGATTGAGGTCTTCTCTTTGAACATTTTCTACAATCGACATTTCAAGCATGCCCTGAGGAGTTGTTTCTTTTACAACAACAGGTACTTTTGCCAAACCTAAAACTCTTGCGGCTCTCCATCTTCTTTCTCCCGCAATTATTTGGTATCCTGCCGGTGTTCTTGCAACTACTATTGGCTCAAGAATTCCCTGTTCCCGAATTGATTCTACGAGGTCGTTTAAAGAATCGGATGATATAATGCCTCTTGGCTGCAACGGATTTGCCTGAAGTAAATTTATATCCAGTTCGTGAATGCTGTTTTCTTCCATAAAATATTAGCCTAATACTTCGACTACCTTTTTACCGCGAAGGCTTTTAAAATTGACAATTCCACTTGATGTTGAATAAAGCGTAAAATCTTTTCCCATGGAAACATTACTACCCGGATAAAATTTACTGCCTTTTTGTCTAATAATAATACTGCCGTTTGTTGCTTTTTGGCCGCCGTAAATTTTAATTCCAAGGCGTTTTGCTATTGAATCTCGATTTCCTTTTACTGCTCCTTGTGCTTTTGTATGTGCCATATAATTAAGTTGAGAGTTGAAAATTGAAAGTTCAAAATTCATCTCTTGTGAAAATTTAATTTATCTTACGATAACTTTTCACAGAAGTCAAGTATCAAATTAATGAGTAATTTCTTCTATTTCTACTCTTGTTAAAAGTTGCCTATGTCCGGTAACTCTTCTATGTCTTACTTTTGATTTGAATTTGGAAACTCTTATCTTTTCTCCTTTTCTCTGATCCACAACTTTTCCCAATACTTTTACTTTATCTACACTTGGAGTTCCTATTTTTGATTTATCACCGGATACATACAATAGAACTTCATTAAAAGAAATTTTTTCGCCGGAAATGCCTTCTAATTTTTCGACATCCAACACATCCCCTTTTGAAACCCTATATTGTTTCCCACCTGTTTTAAAAACTACGTATTCCATGTTGTAGATTATAACAAAATATTCACCCGATTTCCAGTATCTTTTTGTTTTTATAGCTTCTACTTATGGAAGATAAAAACCCAAGAAGGATAAAATTGGAAAGAATCGAACTTCCACCAAAAGAAACAAAGGGCAGAGTTACTCCGACAATAGGCAAAAGTCCGACGTTCATCCCTATGTTAAAGAAAAGTTGTGTAAGAATCAGAAAAAAAGCGGACATGCTAAAAACTTTGCAAAACTTATCATCCGAGTTTGAAAAAATTAAAAAGATTTTATAAAGTAGAAACGCAAAAGATAAAATAATAACAAGTCCTCCCACAAAACCGAACTCCTCGGAAAATGTCGCAAAAATAAAATCCGTATGTCGCTCCGGCAAAAATCGAAGAGCAGATTGAGTTCCTTCTCCCAAACCTTTCCCAAAAAACATACCCGATCCGACTGCAACCATAGATTGGATTACGTTGTAAGACGATCCCAAGGGGTCATGGGATGGATTAATAAAGGTTAGAACACGCTGTTTTTGATAATCATGCAAAAAATGCCAAATAAACGGAAAAAGAAGCCCTAACAAAATAAATCCAACCGCAAACCACAAAAGGGGAAAGCCAAATGTTATAAGCGTAAAAAGAGCAACACCCGCGTAAATAAGAGCGTTTCCAAGATCGGGCTGCAAATAAATCAAAAAAAACACAGGGAACAAAAGAGCAATTATTATCAGAAAATTTTTAAATGAATAATTTTTGCGTGTGTTAAGAAAAGATGCAAAAGAAACCAATAAAAAGGGCTTGAAAATTTCGGAAAATTGTATTCTAACACCGAAAATGTCAATCCATCGAACGGCACCTCTACTTTCTATACCCAAAAATAATACGAAAAGTAAAACAAATATAGACGTAATATAAATAGGTAATGAATAAAATTGAAGAATTTTATAGTTAACATTAGAAAAGATAATAAAAACAAAAATTGAAAATATTACATAAATAAGCTGCGTTTTAAAGAAGGAAACATTAATAGAAAAAAGAGTGGTCAGTCCCAAAACGACTAAAATAATAACAGGAATAAATATTCCCCAATCTATAGAAAAAACACCGTTCCTATTCATACTCTCACCAAGAATTTATCTCCCTTTGTGAGAGATCTTATTAAAGCTTTTCTTTTTATTAAATCCTCAAATTCTTTCGGCCAGTCTTCTAAAACAACTTCTATCTGATCATTAGGCTTTGTTCCCATTTTTTTCCTCTCTTCTTGGATCTTTCTAACAATTTCCCGAGCGCGACCTGCTTCCATGTCGAGATTTGATTCGTTTGCAATGCCAAATTTATCATCAGACGAATAAAACTCTTCCTTTCCTTTATATACAAGATCGTAAACATTCCCCTCCCCCTTCACTACTTCCTCAATTTTTTTACTTAATTGTTCTGGCCCTTTATAAGGAAATTCTTTAAGTGGAATTTTAACTTTTATGTCATTCATTTTTCTTCTCATATGGATCAAAGAAGCAACCTCCATACCATTTCTCATATCTATTTCAAGTTTCTTATCTATCAACGATTTATCTACTTCCGGCCAATCAGTTAGATGAACTGATTCCTCGTCTGTCAAGTTCGTATAGATTTCTTCCGTCATAAAAGGAATGAACGGAGCAAGTACCTTTGAATATGTAGTAAGTACTGTCCAAAGAGTTTGATAAGCATCATTTTTGTCTTGTCCATCCTGAACAGATGGTCCTACCCTATCTCTAATTCTTCTTACATACCAATTTGAAAGATCATTTATAACAAAAATTTCAGCGTGCCCTGCTGCATTGGCAGCATCGTATTTTTCAATCGCAGAAGTTATATTTTTTATACTCCCACTCATCCTTGACAAAATCCATTTGTCTAAAGCATTTTCCGGTATAAATTTTTCAGGATTAGGCTTCCAATTATCTATTGAAGCATAAGTTACAAAAAAACTATAAACATTCCATAATCTTAAATGGAAAAAACGCCTGATTTCGTCCGCAACACCGTAGCCAAAATTAACATTATGTTCAGGGTTAGTTCTAAGATATAACCACCTCATTACATCAACGCCGATTTTATCTGCCGCCTCGTTAAATTCAATCGCATTACCTTTGCTTTTATGCATTTCCTCACCTTTTTCATCTCTTACTGACGCAAAGCCTAAAACTGTTTTAAAAGGATTTGTATTTTTTAACGCAGTACCCATCGCAATAAGAGAATAGAACCAGTTTTTAAACTGTCCCGGGAAAGATTCTGTTATAAAATCGGCAGGAAACCAATCTTCGGGCATTGTCGAAAACGGAACAATACCTGCATCTAGCCACGGATTGCCCACATCCGGAATTCTAGTGGCAATTTCCGAGCATTTAGAGCATTTAATTTTTACGCCGTCAATCCATGGCCTATGGGGACTGCGGCCTTCAAAACTATCAAAACCGCTAACTGCTTTTTCTTTTAACTCTTCCTTGCTACCAACTACATCAAAATTTCCACATTTTTGACATTCCCATATGGGAAGAGCTAACCCCCAGTATCTTTTTTTAGAAATTAGCCAATCATGCATGTTATTTAACCAGTCAAATTCACGATCCTGTCCCCACTTGGGCAGCCAGTTTATCTTCTTTGTTACTTCAATCATCTCCTCCCTATAAGTTTGCTTTCCATCCGAAGCCTTAAGTGAAGGCTTATCCATCGCAATATACCATTCGTCAACCACTCTCCATACAAGCTCCGACTTGCACCTCCAGCAAATTGGATACCGGTGTTTATAATCTTCCAATCTTAAAAGATACTTCCCATTTTCGTAATTAGTAATATGTTCAAAAATTATTTCAGGATGTTTTTTAGCATTTTTCCCGCTAAATTCGTTCAAATCGTCAAGATAATATGCTGCCTCATCAATAAGCTCAATTACGGGAAGTTTTAATTCTTTTGCCAACTTAAAATCTTCTTCTCCTGCCCCGGGAGCAACATGGAGAATTCCCGTACCTTCATCTTCCGTAACTATATCTTTAGCGTCAACAACCCCATGTTTGTAATTTCCCAATGCTTCTTTTATTCTAGACAAATTATCAAAAGGAGCAGTATAATTAAATTTAAGAAGATCATTTACTGAAACATCTTCGGTTCTCTCAACATTAGTTCCAAGAATAGAAAGTCGCGATTTTGCAAGATAATAATATTCGTTGCCGACTTTTGCCTTTACATATTTAAGCTGCGGATTTATGCCGGCTGCCACATTTCCGGGTATTGTCCAGGGAGTTGTTGTCCAAACTAATAAATATTCGTTTTCTCGTCCTACCAGCGGTAATTTAAAAAATACGGACTTATGTGTTAATTCCTTATAATCTTCTGTTAAAATTTCATGTTGGGAAATTGCGGTTCCGCATCTTGGACACCATGGAACGGTGTCATGTCCTTTATAAAGCCATCCTTTCTCGTAAACAACTTTTAAAAAATTCCAAATCGAATAATTATTTTTGTCGGAAGAGGTATGATAAGAATTATCCCAATCCATAAAATACCCAAGACGTTTTGATTGTTCTGTTTGTACAGCGGAATATTTTTTAACTCTTTCTTTGCAAAGGTTAATAAATTTCTCAAGACTTTTAAATTTATCTCCGGTAACTAAATTTTCTATGTCTTTTTTACTTCTCAAGCCCAATTCTTTTTCAACTTCCACTTCCACCCAAAGTCCTTGCTCGTCAAATCCGTTTTGAAAACGCTGTTTTCTGCCTATTGCGTTCCAAAATCTTTGCCAAAAATCCTTATATGTCCTTCCCCATGCATGATGAACACCCATTGGGTTATTAGCGGTAATAGGCCCGTCTAAAAAAGAAAACTTTTGCCTTGATAAATCGTTTTTATGTAAATATTTTTGAACAATACCGCTTTCATACCACTTTTTTAAAAGCTCTCTCTCCATTTCCGGAAAACTCACTTGAGGATTTACAGGCTTAAACATAACCCTAATTGTAGCTCAAACTCATATTATGTTCAAGTACGTATGGCTTGATTTGGAAATGACTCTGGCCTATAATACGAAAATGGTTGTTACGGAAAGAGCACCCGCTATTTCCAGGCCTCCTGTATTTAGCTTGCCTGCTCTTTACATTGCAAAAGATTTTGCTAAAGAGTTTACTAGTGCGCACTTTAAAGAAGCGGAATATGAAAATTTTGACGCTTTAAAATTAGCTGTCGCATTATCATGGTATAACTATGTTCTTTCGGAAGACGGTCTTCAAAGCGCAAGACAAACGCAAATAAAATTATCAAATTTAATAACAGAAGAAAGAGAAGCATCAAGTCCTTTTAATCCTCTTCCAACTATTGGAATAGAGATAGAATCACCAAATAAACCGTTAAGAATGAAGCCTGTTCTTTTTGACGAATATGCAAGATTTTTTGACAAAATTGGCATGCCGAGAAATAAAATCAATAAATCTTTTGTTGAGTTTTTTGATGGTGACCCGTCATATTGGGAATTTTCTCCTCCTCCTTCTTTTTCCGCGAGAGTACAATCAACTATTATAAGTCAGCTAATAAGGGGAAATTTTGTACCGCATCTCCAAGACTCGCAAGATCCGGATGATATAAAAAAATATTTGTCAAACAAATTAGTTTCGCTTCATATAAACTTGGGAATTCCGCCAAAAGTTGGACTAAAATATGGGTATCAACTTTACAGTAACAGAGACTTAAATATTTTTGTTTCGTCATTTGCCGTTGGGTTTACATCGCCCAAAAGACTTGAGTGTAGACAAAATAAAAAATCATTTTTTAAAATTAGAGTAGGAACACAAACTCCAAAAAGCTTATGGAGTCCCGGAAGAATAGAAGTAGTTTCCATGGAAATGAGAGATCAAAGTGCTTACAGGGCATTAAGACAAATTCAGCTTGTCGCAGTAGCGCTTTTTGCACATTTGGAAAATCCAAATTCCGCTTTTGGACGAATATGGCAAGAAGCAGAATTAGAACTATTTTATTTATATACCAGTACAGGATATATATCGGAAACAGATGAATTAAAAGATAACAATACCGTTAAACAAATGGCACGGGATAAAAAGGTCGTTGATGCTACTCGCGCAATATTAAATAGACAAGCATTAAAAGTTTCTGCTTTTATTGCCAAACAAAAAACCGCAGCTTAAAAATAAATCAATTAATAACCTTTGCAGCGGAAATGACAAGAAATATACCAATTGAATTTAATAAAAAAGAGAGAATTAGGAATCTATAAGTCTTTATTTTGGAAATTCCCATAAGACTTACGCCTAATTCATCGGGGAAAGGAGATGCGATTATAATTGCTCCGATTACAGGAAGCGTCCAGCTAAAATATCTCGAATGAAGTAGTTTAGTAAAATGATGATTTCCGTCAACATGATTATAAATAGATTCTAACTCCCCTATAAGACTATTTTTAATAAAACGAAAAATTGTAAAATCACCAAAAACCGCACCTAACCCTGCAATAATACCAATTTCTATTGGAGATAAATTTTCAGACAGAATTAGAAGAATAACTGCGCCAGTTGCCACTGTAAAAGTAGAAACAAATAACGCTCCTGCCAAAAATGCTCCCAGGTATCCCAAATTGCCAATATTTAATAAAAAAGTGTGCAAAAACTGCGACTTCGATAGAAAAAGGGCAATAGTAACACCAATAATTAAAAAAGAAAGATTTTTATATTTCCACGATTCCCAATACTTCATACTTAAGTATATCATTGAATGCCAAACAAATAAAAGAAGGCACGTTTCAGGGGACGGTCCTGGAATAGGTTGGTTTTGCAAGCTAAAGATAATGGTTTAATTCCCCTATTTTAGATTTGGATTCTGTTATAATTAATTTCATGAATAAAGCGTTTATATTTGATATGGACGGGGTTATTGTTAATAGCGAACAGGCCTGGAGTAAACATGGCAGTAATTTTTTAAAAGAGTTGTTTGGAGAGGAAATTGCCAAAAAGATTGGAGACCCGATTGGGATGACTGTAAACACAATATACGGGATTGCTGCCCAAAATGGTTTTTCTATGGATAAAAACAAATATTTAGAAATTTACGACAAACAAGCTGCACATATTTACTCCAAAGCAAATATAACGGAAGGGGTAGAAAAATTGGCGCAAGCTCTTTTAAAATCAGGATATAAAATGGGACTTGTTTCTTCGTCCCGCTTAAAATGGATTAATCATGTTCTTCCAAAACTTTCATTTGGCAAACATTTCGAACATATTATTTCTGTAAATGACAGACCGGATCTAAAGCCAAAACCAAATCCGGGTAGTTATTTGGAAACAATAGCTAAATTAGAAGCGTCTCCTAAAACAACAATTATTTTAGAAGATTCAAACTCCGGCATTAAAGCGGCAAAGCTATCCGGCGCATTTACAATAGGCTTTAACCAAAATTTAATCCCGGGATATAAACAAAACGGAGCAGACATATATGCCAATAATATGTTCGAGGTTGTCAAGATAATCCAGAGCTTTAGAGTTAGCTTCTGATATAATTATCTATAATTATGGAAATTGTCATAGTGCTTTTATTAATTTTACTGAACGGAATTTTTGCAATGGCAGAAATTGCAGTTGTTTCTGCCCGAAAATCCAAATTGCAGCATCAGGCAAATGAAGGCAATAAAAGCGCGCAAGCAGCGTTAGAGCTTGCAAGAAATCCAAATAAATTCTTATCCACAATACAAATAGGAATAACCCTTATTGGTATATTTGCAGGTGCTTTTGGAGGCGCAACAATTGCCGAATCGCTTTCAAAGCAATTAAGCCTTATCCCAGTTCTTAATCCTTACAGTGATGCTTTAGGGTTTGCTATTGTTGTAATTACGATAACATATCTATCTTTAATTATCGGGGAGCTTGTTCCAAAAAGAATTGGATTAAATTATCCTGAAAAAATTGCGTCTTTTCTGGCTCGTCCAATGAATGCAATATCCAAAGCAAGTTCTCCTTTCGTATTTTTATTAAGTGCATCAACCGATTGGATCCTTCGCATATTAAGCATAAAACCATCAACAGAACCAACAATAAGCGAAGAAGAAATAAAAATATTAATAAGAGAAGGCTCAAAGACAGGAGTTTTTGAAAAAGCGGAAAAAGATATTTTAGAACGGACTCTTAGACTTGGAGACAAAAAAGTAAATACCCTTATGACTTCCCGTAAAGAAATCGTTTGGCTTGAAATAGATAGTTCGTTTAAAACAATTAGAAACAAGATAACTAAAAATCCCCATTCACATTTTCCTGTTTGTCGGGATAATTTGGATAAAGTAATAGGAATAGTTCGGACAAAAGATGTGTTAACAAATTTTCTTTTGGAAGAGAAAATTAACTTGAAACAATTTGTTACTAAACCCTTGTTTATTCCGGAAAGCATGGACGGATTAAAAGTTTTGGAACTGTTTAAAAAATCAGGAGTACATATGGCGCTTGTTATTGACGAATATGGAAACATACAGGGCTTATTATCTTTAACAGATATATTAGAAGCTATAGTCGGAGATATTCCGACTATTAACGAGCTGGAAGAGCAGGAAATAGTAAAACGGGACAATGGAACATGGCTGGTTGACGGATTAGTTTCTATTGATGAATTTAAAGAATACTTTCGTATAAGAAAACTTCCTGGCGAGCGGTCTGGAACATTTCACACTATTGGTGGTTTTGTTATGAACAAACTAGGCCGTATTCCTGTTCTTGGGGATAAATTCGAATGGGACTCGTTAGGTTTTGAAGTAATGGATATGGATGGAAACAGAGTAGACAAAGTCCTCATCACATCCCTTAAAAAGGGTATGTAATTAGCTGATTAATCTTTGAAGACATTAGTTATTTCTTAAAAAAATTCCGGCGTCGTTATGATTACCGGCAAATAAGATTAATACTGTTTTTATTGGCTTTTCTATTACATCATATATTATTCTATCTCCCGAGCTAACATAATACTGCCAAAATTTACCCTTCTTTTCTATTCTACCCGTGATTGAGCTATGAGAAGTCGTAGTTTTAGGAGAAATTGATAATGTTGTTATTATTTTGGATTTTACTTTTCCAGATAATGGCGAAATCAGCTTATCAAATGCCTTTTGCACTTTAGATGATTTAGCGCGAATAACATACATTATTTTTTAATATAATTATGATATTTTAAGGATAAATTAGGATATTTATCAGGATTTTTGATTAGCCCTTTTCTTGCTTTTCTTGCTTCGCTTATAAAGACTTTATTCTGCAATAACTCATCAAAAATTACATCTGCTAAAATAGCTTCTCCTTCTTCTGACGATATTTCTTTTACTATTTTAGGATAGTTTCTTTGGATACCGTAATATTTTGTTGGTGTAGGATTCATTATTGTGTCTTCCTCTTTTTTTTAATATGTTCATTTATCGTCCTTTGAATTGCATCTGCTAGCCCTAAACCGGCGTTGATCGGCAATGTGACTCTGGAAACAACTTGACCTTCTTTATTGTTTCTTGGATTTACAAATACAAACTCTAAGGTCAAATCGTTGTCAGTCACTGAAATTCCCACCATTTGGGAATAAGTACTTCCAACAAATGTTCCCGCGTTCACTATTACTGCATTTTCCGGAAGAAATTCTTTACTATCTTTTACCATACCAGTATTATAGCAGATTTTGCAAAGATTAAATAACACCAGAAGTATCGTTGAACTTAGTTTCTCTGTCTTAAAAATGCGGGGATGTCCCAAACGTCTTCTTCCTTTTCTTCTGCTTGAGGAGGAACAATCGGTGTTGATACTTGCGGTTTTTCTTCAACTTTAGGAGACGTAACAAATCCCTGCATTTTCTGTTTCATCTGATCAAATCCTGTTGCAACAACCGTAATTTTCATCTGATCATGCATCGTTTCATCTATTGTCGCGCCAAAAATAATATTTGCGTCAGGATCCGCGGCCGAGGCAATAATTTTTGCGGCCTCATCTACCTCACTCATTGTAAGATCCTGCCCGCCGATAATATTAAACAAAACTCCCCTTGCCCCATCCATTGATATTTCAAGAAGTGGAGAAGAAATTGCCGATCTTGCGGCAGTTTGCGCTCTATTTTCCCCGACACCGCTTCCGATACCCATAAGAGCCGATCCGGCATCTGTCATAATTGTTCGAACATCCGCAAAGTCAACATTTATAAGACCTGGAACCGTAATAAGATCCGATATTCCCTGAACACCTTGAGTTAACACGGAATCAGCTACTTTAAACGCTTCAATAAGCGAAAGTTTTCGATCAACAACATCTAAAATTCTTTGATTTGGTATGACAATAAGGGTATCAAGTTTATCTTTTAAATTTTCTATGCCGTCTTCCGCGTTAACCATTCGTCTTGTTCCTTCAAATGTAAACGGTTTCGTAACAACACACACCGTTAATGCCCCGACTTCTTTTGCCACCTTTGCGATAATGGGAGATGCGCCCGTTCCTGTTCCGCCTCCCATCCCGGCTGTTAAAAATACCATGTCGGAACCGTCTATTATGTCTTTTATTTTTTCAACAGATTCTTCCGCGGCTTGCTTTCCTATTTCCGGATTTCCGCCCGATCCAAGCCCTTTGGTAAGATTATCCCCTATTTGAATTTTAGTTGCGGCCTGGCACATTAAAAGCGCTTGCGCATCTGTATTAATTGCAACAAAATCAACGCCCTGAATCTGGCTTTGGGAAATCATTGAATTTAGAGCATTGTTGCCTGCTCCGCCAATTCCTATTACTCTTATTTTTGCAAAATTTGTGGTCTGAGGTTTGATCAACATACTTTCTACGTGATCCTATCAGATAAAAAAGATTTTTGCAATAGTATAGAATTAGGGCATGAAGGATTTAATAAGATCTATTATCTTTTTGGGAAATTTCCCAAACCTTAAAAAGGAAAATTGAGGCATGGAAAATCCGAAAGGTAAAGAATTTGATACTTCCGATTTGGATCCGTAAATAACAAGTCCGACAACAGTTGCAAAAGAGGAATCTTCCACTTCGTCTATTATTCCTTTTATTCCTGTCGGAATTCCTGTTCTAACAGGCATTGCCAACATCCTTTTTGCGCTATCTTGAATACCTATTGTTTTTGCCCCGCCGCCTGTAACTACTATTCCGGCAGGTGTTTGTCCGCCAAACCCGCTCTTTTTAATCTCAAGACCAATCATTGTAAAAAGTTCGTTAAGTCTCGGCCTTATAATTCCGTCTATTAATGTTTTTTTGGAAACTTTTCTAAGTTCCTCCGGAAGACTAAGCGCGCTAAAATCCAACTCGTCTCCCTTAGCTGATACCACTTCTTTTTCTTCTTCTAAATCTTCCTCTATCTTAAGTTTCCTTTTTTCGGGTCCTCTTGATAGATAAAGCTTTATTTTTTCCGCAGACTCAAGAGAAATTCTAAGCCCTATTGCCAGATCATTTGTAATGTGGCGCGCCCCTATTGGCAAAACGGACGAGTAGGAAACGGAACCGTCTATATATATGGAAATATCCGTTGTTCCGGCTCCTATATCCACCAAAACAACGCCTAGCTCTTTTTCCGTTTCCGACAAAACAGAAAGACCGCTTGCATAACCGTTAAAAACAATATTATCAACATCCACACCGACCTCTGCAAAAGCTTTTTCCAGATTTCTAAGAGAAGTGGTGCTCGCAGTAACAATATGCGTGTCTACTTCTAACCTGACACCTGTCATTCCTATCGGATCTTTTATTCCCTCTTGTCCGTCTACCGTATAATTTCGGGGTAAAACGTGGATTATTTCACGCGATGACGGAAGAGATATTGCTTTTGCCGCATCTATTACTCTGACTATGTCGTTTCTGGTAATTTCTCCATCGGGTGTGGAAACGGCAACTACTCCGCGGGAATTCTGACTTTCTATATGCGATCCGCCAATTGATGCAATTACGTGAGAAGCAGAATAGCCGGCCATCCGTTCCGCCCCCTCCAAAGAACTGTTAATTACAGAAACCGCCTCTTCTATGTCGACAATCTGCCCTTTTCTAATTCCAAGGGATTTAACTTCGGAAACGCCAAGAATATTTACCGCTTCGTCGATTTTTGCAATAAGAGTTACAATCTTTGATGTCCCTATATCTATCCCGACAACTATTTTTGAATCTGTCATAAAAGTGCTACTTAAACGTAACGACGGGTTTGTCAAACCTAAAATCAAGGCGCACAAACCTCTTACCCTCTATTGTAAGACGAGAGAGTATAAGTTGTAAAGAGGATACTTGAGGCGGCATCGCTTTTGTGCCTGAAAAAATTATCTCTTCTCCCGTGGATAGCTTAACAAGATAAGACGAATCGCTTAAAACCGAAATCGAGGAAAAAGCAATATTTTTTTGGGAAAGAAGATTTTCCAATTCTTTGTTTGACGATCCTCCCGACAAAACTCCAATCTTTTCCTTTATGGAAAATGCAATCGGACTTACAAATGCGGATTTGTTAAATATCGAAGGCAGATAAAGTCTAACAGCATAAAAAAATAAAAGAAAAAAAAGAAATATTAAAACAAAAGGAGCATAAAGCAAAAATTTATTTTTTTTCCTTGCGGTTTTCTTCAGCATATTTATTTGACAACTTCATTTAACACATTTATTATTTTATTCTCCGCGTCTTTTGATACTTTTTTTTGGGCGTTAACTGCGTTTTCTTCGTATTTCTTAATGTTTTTAATCATTAAGTTGATTAAATCATATAATTTTTCACTCGTTAAATCGTATTGATTAAAAACTTCACCTAACCCAAGTTCTTTCAAAAACACCGCGTTTTTTTTCTGCTCTTTATTCTGCGCATAAGGCAAAGGGATCAAAAGAGACATCTTACCAAGAGAAATTAATTCTGTAATTGTGTTTATTCCGGATCTGGACACAACCAAATCCGCTTTTTTTAAAATAGCGCCTACTTGTAGCGGATCAATAAATTTGGCAATTATATATCTTTTCTTCAAATTTTCACCAAATGTTTCTTTAAGTTTTTGCAGTCTTTCAAAATCCATAAACTCTTTAGCATCCCCTGTTTGATGAAAAACTTTATAGTCTTTTAAAAGTTTTTCTATGCATCCTTCAATTAAAACATTTATCGCGTGCGATCCCGAGCTCCCCCCGGTAATATAAATCATAGGAATATCCTCATTAGAAATTGAGAGTTGTATCGCGGAGCGAGATCCTGCTTCGCAGGAAAATTTTCTTACCGGGTTTCCCGTTAAAACAACTTTTGAGCCGGGAAAAAACTTTCTTGAATTTTCCCAGGAAATACATACCTTTTTAGCAAAAAAAGAAGCAATTCTGTTGGAAAGACCTGCTTCCAGTGTTTGCTCATGAACGACAATCGGAATTTTAAGAAAAAATCCCGCTATTGTAACAGGCAAAGAAACATACGCGCCAAAAGAAAGAATAATATCGGGTTTAAATTTTTTTAAGATAAAGAAAGCCTGCAAAATCCCATATGGAAATTTAAAAAGCGAAAAAACGGTGTGTTTTGTAAATTTGCGCTGCAGCCTTCCTGTTGTAATTGATTTAAAAGGAATATTTAAAGATTTGGCAGTCGAATATTCAAGAGACAATGCCCTATCTCCTTCTATTGCGTGTTTTCTTCCAATAAAAAGCACCTCGTCCTCTTTGGGAAGAGCATTTACTACGCATAATGCCGGAGACATATGCCCCCCTGTTATTACAATTTTCATGCTTTTTGTTTTGATATGTTTAAAAGAATTCCGATTGAACAAAGATCAATTACTAAAGCCGATCCCCCGTAAGAAATAAAAGGCAACGGAACTCCGGTTAACGGAATAAGAGCCGTTTGCGCGCCCAAATTTATTATAAACTGAACCGCCAGAAACGATATTATTCCGCCCGCCAATAGCTTACCGAAAGTATCTTTTGCATGCCCGGCTATTAAAAAACCCCGCCATACAACAATTATAAACAATATAATTAAAAAAACAGATCCGATAAAACCAAACTCTTCTGCAATAATCGCAAAAATAGAATCCGTCGTATTTTCGGGAAGATAGGCATATTTTTGTAAAGAATTACCCAGTCCCACCCCTGTTAATCCTCCCATGCCAAAAGCAATTAAAATCTGCTTTACATGATAAGAAGAGGTTAAAAGCGATGAATTCGGATCAAAAAAAGTAGCAAGTCTTGCCGCTCTATATGGTTCAAGTTTTATAAGTAAAAATCCCAAAAACCCGATAATTGGAAGAGTTGACAAAAAATAAAAAATATTCCCGCCCGACAAAAAGTAAATAATTAACCCCTGGGAAAGTATAATAGCGGCTGTTCCCATATCCGGCTCAAGCATAACAAGAAATAGCACTAAACCTAAAAGAAGCGCAAATGCCAAAAATCTCCCTTTTTCTTTATTGGAAAACCAAGCGGATAAATAAATTGCAAGAGCAAGTTTTACAAATTCGGCAGGCTGTAAAATAAAAAATCCAAAATCAATCCAGCGTCTTGCGCCAAGCGCAGTAACCCCAAGTCCGGGAATAAAAACCAAAATAAGAAGAACAATCGCCACAAGAAGAGCGGGAAGAGATAAATAATATAATTTGCGGTAATTGTAAAAAGAAAAAAAGAAAAGGCCGGTAAATCCCAAAATAACCCACATTGATTGCTCTTTAATATAATGGTATTTATCGCCAAAATCTCTAAAAGCAATATAAGAGGAGGCATCATAAATCATAAGAAGACCGAAAAAAGTCAAAAAGGCAACAACCGTAAGAAGAATATAATCTATTTTTTTCATGCCTAATTAATTATAAGGGGAAACTATTTTATAAATGCAAGGTACAGTCCCACGACCGCAAAGAAAAATCCGATAAGCCACGCTCTCATTACAATTTTGGGCTCCTCCCAACCCCTCTGCTGTAAAAATAAATGGAAAGGAGACGCAGGGATTATTTTTCTTCCCAGGAATTTTTTCCCCAGTATTTGTATAAGTGAAGACCCTACTTCTACAATAAAAAATCCGCCTATAAAAGCAAGTGCAATAATTTTACCTGTTAATAGCCCTATTACCGCAAGTATTGCGCCTAAAGATAAAGAACCCACGTCTCCAAGCCAAATTCTGGCCGGATATATATTAAAATACAAAAATGCGGCAACGCTCCCTAGTAATATCGAAACAAAAATGCCAAGAGACTGATCTAATCCCTGGGAGGTAATAACTAAAAAAGCAACCAAACATATTAATAAAAGACCTGTTGCCAAACCGTCCAGTCCGTCTGCAATGTTAAATGCGTTCGCAAAAGAAACAATAACAAAAGCGGCAATCGGAACATATAAAAATCCAAGACTCGCAAGTCCGATACCATGTACAAAAATAAAAGAATAACCAAGCTGCAGATAAATTACCGTTGCAATAATTAATGCCAATACCCACTGGATTATAAATTTATACCTGAATCTTAGTCCGAAAAAATCTTTTTTATTAACCAGTTTTTTGATATCGTCATAAAGCCCTAAAAAACCAAAGCCGATAAATGTAAAAAAAATCACAAAAAGCTCCCATGGTTTTATATCTACGCCAAAAATACCGTAAGCCCAAATTGTTAGCACCGAAACAACAGCTATAATAAGGATTCCGCCGCCAAATGGCGTTCCGACTTTCCAACTGTGATATTTGTCAAAAAGAGGAGTTCTCTTGTTAAACATATCGACTGTCTTTTGTTTTTGGCGTCTAAGTTTAACTTTATAGAGAAAGTCTATAAATGGAATTAAAAGTACACCCGATATAAAAAAGGATAATATTGTAAGTCCCAAAAGCTGAGCCATAGATAATATTATACTACGAATAGAAGTCCTACTGCAAACTTAATCAAGCAAAAAATAACCTGGGATTTTCCCTAAAATACTAATCTAATTCGACTGCGAAGAATCTTTCTTTTGAATATCGGGAGATTTTTTAAGAGGAGCAACTGTTATGGCCCATGTTGTTTCAGTTTTTCTTGTTCCTTCAAGCAAACTAACTTTGCCGCTTTTAATCATTTCCTCCAAAGTTTTCTCATCCACTCTTTGAATAACTTTCGTTTCCATAATTTTTCCCAAATCTTCTCTTTTTAAACCAAGATCGATCAGAGCTTGAGTTAGAACCTGGTTTAGAAGCTGACTATCAACCGGGCCTGTTTCGGTTGGAAGTCCGGATGGAACGGATATAGAAACAACATAATCCTCATGAACCAGTGAGGAATAGGCAACGCCTAAAGATTCCCTTAAAAGTTCGGGGTCAAAAGCAACGCTTTCTCTGGGAAATACGTTTAGAACAAAATTATCCTCTTCCGATTGGATCCCTCTAAGGCCTTCATGAGCTTGTGCCAAAGCTTTAATTTCTCCACTAACCGTTTGCTGTTCTGAATCAAGTTCTTTTATTCGAAAGTACCGTCCTGCATATTCTCTAGCCAAAGAGGCTAATTTTTCTGTGGTTTTTCTAAGGATATCCAGGTCAATACCTGGGGCGACACGAAGAGAAATACCAGGAAGATGAGTTCCAAAAAGTGCAAATCTTTCCCTGTCTCTTCTCCTTTGTACTCCGGATTCACCCGGATTTTGTCCCGTGGATAATTCTGGATTTACCATTTAAGCCTCCTTTGATAATCACATTATAGAGTAAAAGTTTATTTTGTCAAATTAAAAATGGTTAACTTTTTAAATCCCATTAAAAAGGCAAGCCGTCGGTGATATCCTTCTCATCCGCAGATTTTTTGAAATACTCTCTATACTTGCACCAGGAGCAATTTTCGGTGGGATTTGGCAACTCCCCGTTAAGAACTTCGGAAATTTCTTTAATAAGCGAATAAAAATTTTCCATATTCTCCTCAACCGGATGGTATTTCGGCATAGAAGAAAATACAACTTTTCCGTCAATAAGTTCTATTGACTGTGGAGAAACGGTAATTAGTCCCATTTTGGAAACTTTTCTTGGGGAAAATCCGCTTGCCGGATTTTCCAGGGCAAATTTATAAGCATGCAACTGATTCGCGAATTTTACAGCCTGATCCTCTTTGGGATCTGTTATTTTAAAATCAATAACGGCAAAAGACCCGTCGTTAAGACGCGATATAATATCAAACCTTCCGCTTATAAAGCAGTTTTCGGCTCCCGGCACGGGAACAGACCGCAAAAATCCTTCTTTTACATCTATTATGCCGCTTGGCAAGTCGGGATTAATATCTTTTAAATTCATACCCATTATGGAGTTTTGAAGAAGGGCATTCATTTTCATAAAAACACCGGGAATACCAATAGATGGAAGCGCAACGCCTTCTTTTATTTTTCTATAGTAGCAGTGCTTACAGTCATGCCATAAATATCTGAAATCCGACGGACTTAATTTATACATATTGTTTGTAGTCTTAGTCATATCTATTCACGGTTAGCTACTAGCATGATACTACGATTGAGAAGAGAAGGGAAGACGGGGAAATTTTCCCAGTCCGATGTGGTAATATGACGACTGGATCATAGCGTTATTTTTATATGCTTGACATTACTAAAAATTATAAGTATTCTGAATATTCTGAATATACGGGAAAGAAAGTATATTATGGAATTAGCTGATACCGCTCGC
>Ga0209542_10005524_pt1 | contig 25162 bp, 22 predicted proteins | sample RifCSPhighO2_01_FD_184028 | JGI IMG/M metagenome (GOLD analysis project Ga0209542, IMG submission 184028) | Soil microbial communities from Rifle, Colorado - Rifle CSP2_plank highO2_0.1 (SPAdes) (version 2) | ecosystem: Environmental > Terrestrial > Deep subsurface > Rock core/Sediment ...
TGCCGGTGTCGAGGAGGGTGTTATCGGAGATAGTATTATCTATTCAATCCGCACCAATGATGCCGCACTTCTCATAGGAGAAGATGGGCAGAATTTGCTTGCCCTCAACCATCTTCTTCGCCGTGTTGTTGAGCGAAAAATTGAAGGCGGGGAAGCCAAATTTCTTATTGATGTCAATGATTATCGGCGGCGCCGGTTCGATGAGCTCAAAGATCAGGCGCGAATGAGCGCACAGCGCGTCCGGTATTTCAAAAAAGAAGTAACGCTCGAGCCGATGAATGCTTTTGAGCGGCGCATCGTGCATTTGGCGCTTCAAGAATATCCGGATATCTCAACCGAATCGACTGGAGAAGGGTCGTCACGGCGCGTTGTTATCCGCCCGCTATCGTTCTAGAGCATAGGCTGGTAGCTACAGAAGCCGATAGCTCCACAGCGTGGAGTCTTTTTTATTTATGAAAAAGATATAGTTTTCGTTCGGAGAGAGAATTGGGCTGATGATGTCGAAACCGCCTCCTTGCAGTATGATTTCTGACGCACCTTCTTTTGTGAGATCAATCTTCCAGATTTCATCTTCAAACTGAACCTTGCCTTGCCACCAATCATCGGGGAGAGCGATACCAAGCATTCTTCTTTGGTCAGATGGGATAGCACAGAAAAGAATCCCTTTTGTTTTTGTGGAAAATACGCATTTTTCCGGGAGCGATATATCCGACAAAATTGCTTTGTCGAACGTCGTACGATTTTCGGTGAACAAGCGTGGTTGGCGGCGGTCATCTACTTCAAGCCCGAGATATTCGGATCCGTCATAGTTCCAAAGGATATCAAACCCCCTGCGCTCGGATGAGAGGACTCCCTTATCGACGCCTGTCGTTGAGAAAAGCTGGAGAAGCGACGGGGCAAATGCAGACGCTTTTGTTTTGAGCGCGATGAGATCTTTTGTTATCCATGAAACCTCAAAGTCTTGAATTTTTGTTGAGAGCGCCGTTTTTGCTTTTGTTCCGTCTGGGTTCGAAGTATAGAGCGAATACGTTCCGTTTACATTGATAAGCGAGGCGAGCCTCTCCTCTGCCGGCGAAAAGCTCGCGCTGACTATTTTATTTTGGAATATGCCGCTTTCTATTGTCGAGGTGCTCGTCAAGTGGAGCCAGTAGTTTTTGATAGAGGAGTCTCCGTCGAGCGCGGTGAGAAACGCGTACGAGCGAGAGGGTGACCACTGGGCATTGAATATATCGGTAATGGTGAGATTAGAAAGACGTACTTCTCCCACGGCTCCATCAAAATCATTTTCAAAAAGATGTCCGACGCCACGCTTGAAATAGAGGATTTTCCCCTCTTTTTCTTTTACGGCTGGGCCAATCACTGGGTCTTTACTCAGCTGAACGAGGCGCTTTTCTTCCTCCTGGGTTACCGGCAAAGTACCGCCAATGGGTATTTTCCCTCCTCCAGAGTTGCCTCCTCCTCCAGAACCGCCCCCGCCACTGCCAGCTCCGCCAGTACTTGGAAGCGACCCGCCGCCAAATAGATTGTCAATAATGCCACCCCCCCCTTCGCCCCCTTTCCCTCCTGCAAAAAAGAGATACACAAGAGCCACAATCAGGAGAAGCACCCCAACCGCGATTATTATTTTTTTGGTCCTCGACATAATAATTAGTTTGTTGAGGGGATATTGAGGTCAAGCTCGACAAGCGCCGGATTGATCGTGCGGAGTATAAGAACAGACCCGACGGCAAGTAAAAGCCCGATAATCGCATCAGTCATGATATTTTTTGCTTCTCCTGCTCTCGATGGGTTCCCCCCAGATGCCATATATTGAATCGCTCCACGGATGAACATCACAAGCGCGGAAATCGCGGCAACTGAAAGGAGAAACGGGAAAAGATATTTTAAATAAGCGCTGATTGTGGTTACTTGGTCGGTCCCAGATCCAGGAATCGGGGACGCGAGGTTATAGGTGGTTTCGTTGCCCATTGCGATGCGGGGCAGTAGAGAGAGGGCTATAGCATACACGGCGCTTTTTATGAATATAGAACCCATCTCAAAAATCGCTTTCGTAGCGAAATGCGAGATTTTTGAGCGAAAGCCGTGAAGCCCGACGAGGAATAGCTTGGCTATTGTGAGGAGGGATGAACGGCTTGCAGCCGGAAATCTTGTCATTGTAGCAGAAATTGGATTTTTGAGATGGGTTCTAGTTGTCATATCTAGTTCTCCTTTTTAGGGACGATAATATCCAGACGAGTAATCCCGTGACGACGGACCCCGACAATATTATTAAATTCGACAGAAATTGTTCTAGAGCCGGAACTTCCAGGCTCTGAAACAAATCTGAAAGTTCTGTTATCTAAGTCGTTGTTTTCTATTGGGCCGCCATTTACACTCCATTGATATTCTGTTGTTGGGAGCTCGTTTAATGGGAGATAAAATGGTTCCAATTGAAAAGTAATATTTTCTCCATCAGCAAGAGAGGCGGATTTTATCGCCTGGTTTGCCTTCACTCCCATAAGCGCATCTTTTTCATAAAACACAAGAGTTGGTTCAGATGTCGATATATAGAAAAATTTGCTATGTGTAATGCGTTTGTTGTCACTACTAATACCAACTTCGATTGTATAGGAAACACTTGCTGAACGTGCCATTTTAAGATCAAAAGAGTTGAGCCCCTTTCCTTTTTTAGCGGAGTATCCATCAACGCTCCACGTATAAGTAAGTTCTGTGGGGGAGACTCGTGTTCCGCCAACCCATACATCTGGTATTGCGGTGAATGAAATCGTCGAGCCAGGTAGTGGGAGCGCTTTCCCACGATACCACGATGGGGTGTAGCCTTGTGTAGACCATGTGAGATGTATGCGAGCCGGATAAATATATTCTATAGCTTCATTTGTTGTACCGGCCGTTGTTGTGACAACGACTCGGAGTGTATCATTTGCTCCGACTTTCCCAAGTATGAATTGATACGTCGTTTTCCCTTTTCCAGAAATGATTTTTTTGTTGTTGTGATACCATGTAATTGTTGCGTTCGCCATATCAACGCCAGTCGCCACGGCGACTGCTTGTATTTCATCGCCAGGCTCCCGCGAATTTTTATTGGTTACTATTTTTAAATTTGATAACGGACCGAGATCCGGCTTAATACCGAGCATTTTTCCGTTCATTATATCAAGGAGAGACAAAGGCACATTATGTGGGATTCCAAATATATCGAGAATTTTATTACGAAAATCGATTTGTTCCTGTGGGGTTAGAGTTTGAGCGCTGCCGGGCTCTGGCATTGGCGTGTCGTCACTTTCTTCATCGCTTTGCCCATATACAAACATCGATGTTGTAAGAAAAAGAACAATAATGCAGATAAGTTTTATATTGTTGTGTTGTTTCATGTCCATAATACTATGCCGTTTTTTTTCTAAATCGTTCGCGGAGAATGTATGTTATGATGAACCCGGAGAGACCAGGGATGAATGGGATAAGATCCGCGCCCAGCATACCGAAGAAAAGTTTCCAATCGCCACCCTTTGTATCAAAAAGGGAACGTCCCTTTGATTTGAGCCACATATAGATTATAACCCAACCAATAAGAATCCAGCCCGCCATAAGTAATTTTAGCAATAAACCAATACCCATAAAAGCAATGAGCAAGTCGGCAGCGTATTGGGGGAGATCGAAAAATACGAAAATAGCGCCAGCAAATAATCCTCCACTGAATAGGGACAATGATTTCTCCTTTTGAGGCATAGAGGTATCTGCTACCGCGTCTTCAGCGCCTTCCTCCTCCTCTGCGTTTTCTCCCTCTATTTCTTCTGTGCGCCGTGATTGGAGAAGTGCACTTTGATATGCGGGTTCCTGTTCACGCGTTGCTTCTTCTGCGTCAGCTTCTTCTTGTTGAGCGGCTTCATCGGCGCTCTCTTCCTCGGCGCGTTTTTGTGCGGCCGCTTCATAACGCGCCTCTTCTTCGGCGTAGAGCTTAGCACTTTCTTGCTTATATTGGAGTTCTTCTTCCGGACCCATGTTATTCTTCTCCTTCCCTTGCAAGAGCGGCCTTTCCTTGTTTTACCGCAAGCAGTTCCTTGGGGTCCGATGTAATAATCTGGTGTTCCGTGTAGGAAGCCTGTATTTTTATCGCGATATGCTTAAGTCCAGCAAAAAAGATTCCTTCTCCCACGTCCGATTCAAGAAGTAAAAACTTTTCTTCGTCCGTGAGATTGAATATGTCCTGTACTGCGTTGATTGATGCGGGGGATTGCTTGAGAAGTATCTGGATAGACGAGTTTGTGACGATCGGTTTTCCGTAGGGCGAACTCATAAAATCCGCGACGTCCTGCGTAATCGTTGCAACACCAAGATAATATTTGCGGGCTCGTTTTGCCATGCCGTAGAGAAATGAAGCGCTGTCCGCAGATTTCATGAGCACCCACGCCTCGTCCACCACAAGAAGCCGTTTTTTGAGCGTACGCCGCACCGCACTCCAGACGAAGTTGATGACAAGATACATCGCAACCGGTCTAAGCTCTTCTTCCATGTCGCGGACAGAGAAAACAACAAGCCGCTGGTTAATGTTGACATTCGTCGGCTGGTTAATGAATCCCGACCATGTCCCTTCCGTATATTTCTTGAGCCGCACTCCGAGGCTTTCCCCACCCTCCATATTGGTGAGCACAAGCGCAAGATCGGAAAGCGTCGGCGGAGTCGCGTTGGCAAAGTCCACGTCCGGCGTTATATCCTTTGACTGATATGTTTCTGAAATTGCCCTATCTATAATGGCATCTTCTTCGGCTGAAAGCCCGCCAAGCATAAGCCGGAAGAGGCCGACAAGCCCTATGATGTGCGACCGGAGCACGTCTGATGGGGATTCGTCTTCGCGCGCAATAGGAAGTTCAAACGGATTAATATGATGTTTTGATGTGAGCGATATATTGAAATAACGGCCGCCCACAGATTCCGCAAGATACTCGTATTCCCGTTCCGGGTCAATCACAATGACGTCAGTATCAAACATGAGCGATCTTAGGATTTCGAGCTTCGCGGTATACGATTTTCCGGAGCCGGATTTCGCAAACATAATTGAGTTATAGTTTTCCATGCTGAAGCGGTCGAAGAGAACGAGCGAGTTATTGTGCCTGTTGATGCCGTAGAGAATTCCCTTGTTTGAGGTGAGATCAAAGGATACAAATGGGAACACGGACGACGCTGGCGATGAGTTAAAGAAACTGTGGACCGCAATCTTGTCGTCCCCGAACGGGAAAACCGATGTGATCCCCTCTTTTTGCTGGAAAAGAGCAGGTTTTGTGTAGACAAGGCGGGCCTCAAGGAGTGATTTAATCTCTGTTTCCGCGCGGTTCAAGTCCTCCATCGAGTCCGAATAAATTGTGATGTAAATCGCAAACTGGAAAAGCTTCTCCTGCGCCTGTGTGAGCTTATCGCGGAGGTCTTCGAGGTCTCTATACGCCGTATCAAGCATCGGGTCGCGCACAAGCCCCTTCTCTTCGCGCCCGAAAATCTGCGATTGGACTTGCGCTACTTTTTTTCGAAGTTGGCGCATGACGATGCTTGTGTCTACAGGATGGATAAAGATTGAAATATCAAAAATTTTGTCAAGGTTGATGACCCCCGAAAACCAGTTTGTGGCCAAATATCGCGGATAGGCAAAAACGAAAATCGTTCGCGCGAGTTTTTCGCCGAGTCGGATGAAATTTGCGTTTACCTCAAGCGCCGTCGGCGCAATGATATCCTGAAGCTCGAGTACCCCCGACTGGTAAATTTCCTGCGGGAAGACGGGTAGAATATTAATATCATCACCTTTCTTTGATTTTAGAAAATTATCGAGAAATCCCATGGCGTTATTTTCCATGTTCTCCTTGCCGGCCGACAAATTCCGGAGCGCCGCCCTTTCCTACAGATTCTTGGTTATAAAGACCATAGTAGAGCTCAATTAATTCTTCAGTGTTGAGCGGCACTGCGCGTACGCCGCACCTGGCAAGCCCATCGATGACAACACTTGCTCTCTGCAAAAGCTGTAGGCGGTATTCTTCAAATTTTTCTTCCTCAAATATGCGTTCTTCTTTTTTCGATCTCCCGCCAAAAAGTCCCCCGATGGTCGTGGAGATGTCCGACGGCTTCTGAAACGAGACCGTGCCCGGTATAAACGGGATCACAACATAAAATGTTTTTGAAACGATGTTTGAGCTCTCAACAAATTCTTTTACGAATGTAATGTATTCGCTTGTTTGAAGTTTCATGAGTTCATTCGTTTCCTGCTTTACGCGCTCACGGAGCGTGTCAAGATACGGCTCGATATTGAGTTTCCGGGATTGTATAAAGAACTGAATTGAAAAATCGAGCGAATTCAGAAAATTTTGGTACTGGAGTATGATTGCATCCTGTTCGGTCCCCGATTTGAGTGCGAAGTTGAGGCTGGATGCCATAATCACGACCCGGAGCGATTTGTCTTTAAGAATGACAATGCCGTTTCTGATCTCCTCGATTGGGATCAGCTCTTGGGATGCTTTCGCGCGTGCGGTTGGTGATGGGGGCATTAGCGCATGACTTTACTTTTAATATCAAGCGACCAGGAGAGGTCTTTGAGTTTACTTTGGGTGAGTTTCGGGATGTACTGCTGTTCTGGTCCGGAGAGCATCGCTTTGTGCGCCTCTTTTCTCTCCACCCGTTTCCAGACATAAAAACGCGACTGCGTTATATGGCTTACTGCGTTATTGACAACGGTTACAAACGGCTGGCCGTTTACCTTCATGAATGCAAGAGAGAAGAAAAACCCGCCTATAATTCCCCCAAGCGGCCAAAAAAGAAAACTGGGGATTCTCAAGAACCACAAAATAACAACACTGCTCGTCCCGCCGAGGACATACAAAAACTGTTTGACCGTGAGCGGGCCAAAAACCTTGTCTTCGATATCAATAAATTGTGGGACCTGAAATTGCTGCATGCCAATTTTATACGAACGTTAGTGAGTAAATAAAATTGAGCATCCCGCTCCAATTTTGCCGAAATATGTTTGCGCGGCGCGAGGGCGAACCCGCCCGCCAGGACTTCGTCGGGCGAAGTCGGGCGCGGTAGTCCGATCTTTTTAAGATCAGCACCGCCTTTATTTTCGAGTTATCTTTTGTCATATGGTAGTTATAACGGCTTTTACTCGCAAAATTGGAGCTGGGATTGGGATATGTACTGTTTAATTTTGGTGCTTCCATCATCGGATATTTGTTGTAATAAAGGTGCTGGGTTGTATTTACCCGCCTAAATTTTTATATAAAATTTTGGCGAGTGAAGCGTAATTTTATTAAATCTGTTCATGATACGGATCATTTGGTTTGAATGCTTGTTGTGGAGCGGGTTTTGGGGACGGCACTTGAGTTGTTTGCTGGGGTAGTACGTTTGCTGCCGGCGTTGGTGGTGTTTGCGTTAGAGGAGCGGTTTGCGTGGTTGGCTTTTCTTGTGGTGGGGGTTGCTGTTGGCTTGCAAATGTTTTTATAAATTCAGGCGCAGGCGGAATTTTTTCCTCAATGCGCGGTTTTTCTTCCGTGGTGGGGGCGGTACCTTGCGGGAAGATCATTGGCGGGACGATATCTGGTTTCTTCGCGCCTTGCGCGAATGAAACCGGCCGCGGGGGTATTGGTTTATGCTGTTGTTCGTCCGGCATATCCACTCCGGATTCCTCAACATTGTGGAGCGCCGACATATGCTCGCGAATCGGCATAAATATCGTTTTATTCAACTCCTCAATTATTTCATTTGCCTTTGTTTCCGAAAGACCGGTTGAGCGTACGATTTGACCCTTAAAATCGTTCGGGTGCGTCATCCCGAGCATGAAGTAACCGACTTCGTCGGCGAGCGCGCCGATTTTATCGATAAGAAGGCCATACTTCCTCCCAAGCTCCTCAATTTTATCCGCGCTTGCTTCGGCAAACATCGCATCTTTCACCGCCTGCGGCAGCTTTTCGTACCTTGTAAGTAATTCTTCTTTGTTATGCGTCATACGTTTTCCTAGCTGCCAAATGGCCTATAATCTTCAACGTCTGGATTATTTCTCGTTGGCGGGGGTTCTTCTGGTGGTTTTGGTGCGCCAGTCCCCTCATCTTTTCTTTGTTTTCGCTCTTGCCCATAGTCGCTTGGGCGCAGTACTTGCCCGCTCTTCAGTCTATCGATAATGATAACTCCACCAGGAGAAGAATTAAGTCTATTGTATAGTTTCGGATTAACGGCTTTGAGTTTTTCATCACCCTTCGCGCGTTCAAGGAGCTCTCCCATTGCTTTTGCTTCATCTGCATTTGATACGGTCCTCCCAACGTCGCTTATTGAGAAGTTGTTGATGATATGATTTTGGATATTTGCATTGCTTCTCACGGCATCCGCGCCCATAAACTCCTTCTTTTCCTTGTCAGAAAGACCGATGAAGAAATTATCCGCCTCACGCTGATAATTGGCGCGTTCTTCCGACGTTGCGCTTTCGCCGGGTTCGTCGAGATTGCGAGTTATTTTCAGCGCTGTTGAGAGATCTCCAGATGCCTTCGCAACCTGCTGATTGTATTTCTTTGATTCATCCGTCGCATGAATTGCTCTGCCAAAAGCAACTCGATCACCCATACTCATTTCATTTATAAACTCACGCCTCTTCTTTTCATCCTTCATACCGTTCCATAATTCAGCCTTTCCTCTCGCGTTAAGCGTCTTTGCGATTGATGCAGCGGATTTCGCCGGCAGGTCTTTTGCAAGCGCCGCTTGCGCTGTCGCCTGCGTTTTACGATCTTGTTCTGCTTTACGCATTCCCGCGGCAAACGGTCTCTGCATCGTTCGTCCTATTGCCGCCCCGACAAGAGGTATGCGTGCCATTTGAGAAGCGACTTTAGCTCCGCCCTCGTACGCCCTGGTTTTTTCAACGCCTCTATTTGCCATGCGCCCCGCCCAGTACGCAGGTCGCGCCGCTTGCCCCCGTCCCCACTTTCCTACTCTTTTGCCGTATGCCATAGCGGTGTTTGCTCCGTACGCTCCCATCTGCTTTGCGACCATAAGAGCCGCGATCATGAGGATTCCTAAAAAGACCATCGAAAGAATTAGATTTGCCTTTTGGGTAACAAGGGAAGCACCCCCTTGGTTCCCCCCGGAGAACATCTGATTAAGACCATCTTGCCCGGTTGTCTTAAACATCATCAAGAGCACCCTTTTATTTATCACAATAACCACAAGATAAAACATAAACATATACGCCGGGTAGAAAAATGCCTGGCTGAAAAGCGACTTAAACCACTGGCTTGCATACCCACGGGTTTCCGGGAGTATCATAAAGAGAAATGCAAACGGGGAAAGCACCATAAGAATCCAGAGTACTATAATGCGGATCATGAGGAGCCATGCTCCCGCAAACAATACAAAAGACGCAACAAGTATTAGGACGATACCTGCGGCGATCGCGATGAGCATATTAATAACAGTATCCCAGTTTGACGTGCCGTTGTTCATCGCATTACTGTTCCCGATTTCAAATACCTTTTGGGGGGCAAAGCCCTTCATGAAAACCGTTGATATGTCCCGTGCACCCGACATGCCGCCAAGATCCGGATCCTGGGCGCCACCTATTTTGATATAAAATGTATTCCCTAAGACATTTGACAAGTCTACGATGACTCCCGTGAAGGCAAGACTAAAATTGAGGAGGAGAGCGGATATTATGAGCTTTGGGAGGAGTTGTTTCCATCCATAGCTTTCAATGCGGAGAATGGTTGCAATCGAGATAATAAGAAGAAATAGTATGTAAAAAATATTTGAGACGTCCCGTGCAATGGTCCATCCCGTGACAACAAACGCATTGTTCGGGGCATGGAAAGCGTCGTTTTGGATGGCGAGTATAATATTGAAAGTTTTTGCCGCAAACCACAAAACCCATGAGACGCCCGCTAACATAGCCCAACCAACGGCAGTTATAGCCATGAGGACACAGCCGGATATTGAAATTCCGGTCCATGATGTGCAGTAAATACCCTCGCTCGCACCCTTAAATTCCGATCCACCAGATATGAAATCGCCTTGCGCAAGCGTTGTTTCGGCAAATCCAAGGAAAAGCACCATGATGAGAAGTGATGCCAGGATTCTTTTTTGTGTTGCTCTATGTAGTGGTTTCATCATTAGTCAAAGCCTTGTTGAATTGCGTTTTGTACGACAGTAGTTAGTACGCTTACAATGACCTCTGTCAATTCATCTGCCTGTACAATATCCTCTATGTCAGAGTTGATGATGGCGTCAACCCGATCTGCGATAGACTTCGCTGGCGTATGCGTTTTGTACCTGTCGCAACCTGGACTGTTTGAATCGTTGCCGACGCAAGTTTGTTTCGGGAGGTAGCCGTTGCCCCAGTTACTTTCGAGCGCTCTACTGGCAGAAGCTCTTTGGGTTTCGGCTTCGCGTGCGTCCATGGTCATAAGAAAAAAACCAAATGGATTATTGTTTGTTTTCCGGAGTTCATTCCAATTTTGCCAGCCGCCGCTCGAGAAATCGTCGTAAAATCCCGCAAGGTTGTCTATAGAACAGCGCGCACGAAATGAAAACTCCTTGACACCGTGGTAGTCTGATCCTCCCCCCCACGATCCACCTCTTGGTATGATGTCGAGGATGTTCTGCGCAAATTCCCGGCAAAAATCTCCCGATCCGATTTGGCCTTGGAGCTCTTCAAGAAATTGGCCAGCTGCAGTATCGCTCACGATATCAAAGAATGATGATGGGTCTTGAATGAAATATGGCATATTTATCCCATCCCATCCGGACTGGATGAATGTAAAAAGTACTTCGCGTATTCCCATCATTGCGGCTCTCATAAGATATGAAGAGATGCCATCCCATGAAACATTGAAAATTGATGTAAGAATATCTCCGAAACTCAATCCTGTCAGAAAATATTCCTTTGACTGAAACCAGCCGGGAGCCCCCGTGAGGCTCGGCGTAGACATATTCATCTGCGGCGCCGATCCGCTCAAGCCGACGTCCCACACGGGGACGACGGCGAACGCGCTTTCCTCTCCGAGCGCGAAGAAGAAAAGTATTGAGACGAGGAGCGTAAAGATTTTTTTTCTCGAGAACGGTAGCATTTTTTTAAATTCTCTTGAAATATTGCTGGAGTTCATATCCGGGTTCTGATTCTAGGAATACGATATTATATTTCTTTGAGATATCTCTCATCCCATATACCAGTGCGGTGCTTCGCCCAACTTCTTCTCCATATGTACGAAGTCCCATAATCGCGATGAGCGGATCTTTTTGTAAGAGCGAGAATTGCGTGAGTGAGAGACCGGTGTTTGCAAATGAATTGACAAGCTCCACGTGAAAGCTCGTCATCTCTTGAGGCACAGTTGTTTTTTTTAAGTTCTCTGCGGCATCAATGTAGCGCCGCGAGAATTTTTTGAGCTCGCCTACTACATCTCCCGCTACAACTTTTTCATTTAGAATATCTTTTATGAGATCGACTTCGTTCGTATACGTTGTTCCTTCCGGCGTTCCTGAAAAATTCTCTCGAGTAATTCTTCCGATTTCATTCAGATACATGCGCACCGATATATTTTTCCCGATTTTGACATCTTGTGCGGAGTATGCATCTTTCGTCTCGGATGCTAGTTTATTGAGATTTGATCCCGCCTCATCAAGTATTTTTTGGAGATTTTCTTCGGAGATATTCTTTGACTTAAAGAGAATCATTGCCGATTTAACAAGCGAGTCTGTCGGGAGTGGCACAGATTTTTCGCTTTCTGGCTCCGTGCCGACAATTTCCGATTGTTTAAATGTGTGCGTCTGCGTGCTCGGCGGTGTAGGCGAACTATTTCTTGCCGCGACAGATTTTTGCGGCTCTTTATATGGAGGCGGTTCTTTGCTTGTTGCAACCAACCATAAACCGGCTCCTGAAATGGAGATACTCGCAACCAATACTATAAGCCGTTTTGATGGTAAATAACTCAAAAGCATAGCGGGCAGTTTCCGCCACACTCATTGTATCACGATAACTGTGCATCTTTTGTGGATAAAGCATTGTTTTCCGGTGTATAATGACTGCATATGCTCGAAGGAAGCAATCGGTTTTTTGCTCTGACGCTTGCGGTGCTTCTTTTTGTCGCAATTTTTCTTATTGCGTCTCCGCCGCGCATCGATCGGGCGGGCACAAACCTTTCTTTACCGCGAGACAATGTGCAAGGTAATGGTACTCAAAATAAAAATAACACCGGTGGCGTGAGTGAAATACAAAAAGGCCAGAGGACAGGCGCGGAGACTTTATTAAAACCGTTTGAGCCGATTACAAATATTTTTAATACGCCGCCGCCCTCTATAAAACCTCCTGTGCGTACGTTGAGCGATGAAGAATTGTTCCGCCAGCTTTTCCCTCAATTTTATCTCGACCAGCTTATCGCTATGCGGCGGCACTTTGTCGATTGGGGCTGGATGCCCCCAGACTCGCCGAGCACGATTACAAACGAACAGGAGATGTATGCGTTCATTGGGCGCCTACTCGACGTAGCTATAGCGAAAAACTTTTATCCTGCCAGTCGCGTCCAAGAGGCCCGCGATTCACTCAAAAACTACGAAGCATTTATTCAAAAGAAAAAAGAAGCGATTCGCCGCCAGCAAGCGTCTGTCTACCGAAGTTTTGATCTCATTGACCCCGAACGCGAGCCGATTACTGCTGGATATCTCGCTGGCATGTTTCCGTTTTATCCGATGATAGCAAGCGCGCAATCAATCGATGGCATATGGGAGACTTCCCCGCTTTGCTACAAAGCGTTTGATCCATCAAACACGACTGTAGGAGTTGATTTATATTCATTCTGCTGTAACTGCGGGATTAAATTTTACGGATACATTCCCGTTTTTATGGTGGACTGCACTATTGCGTATAAAGAGGTGTGTGATATACAACTCGGGTGTCTCAATGAAACATGCGAGGGGTATCGCGGCAATGCGATCTGGGACGGCATGTTTGGGGGAACAACTGGTAATACCGCGCCGCTTACCTATAAATGCGGGTGCGATGAGCCCGAGAAAGTACACCAAAATCAACAGCAAGATTAATTTTGTTTTTTATTCCGTTAGAAATAATACCCCGCTATTCTATGGCGTGGGTTGGTACGTAGGATAATTCACGCGAGGGCCTACATACCCCGCGCGAATTTCTAACGGGATTTTATTATTTCTACCCACTCCCCGAGAGAAAGCTCCTCTGGGCGTTTTTGTGAGTCGGCGCCTATCGATCGCTTGAGCATTTTCCGTTTTTGCGAAAAGGCTTTTTTTGCAATCTCAAAAAATGTCTTTGGCCGGATATTGTTTTTTTTGAAGAACGAATCGTTTATACCGGCGATATGAATAATCGCAGAGTCGACGCGCGGGGCTGGATGAAACGCGCCGCGCGGAATTTTTGCGATATAGGACGGCGTCCCGAATGCTTGTACCGAGAGCGCCAAAAGATTCATGTCGGGCGGGCGCGCGGTTATACGTCGTGCAACTTCGTGCTGGATCATGAGCGTCATGCTACGCGGCCGCGGTGCACATTCGAGATATATTCGTAAAAACCTGCTCGTCAGATAATAGGGTATATTGGCGACGACAATGAAGCTATTATCCTTTAGTTTCAATGTCTTTTTGGGTATTCGGAGAATATCCCCTTCGACGATGTCGACGTTTTTTTTGGCTTTATATTCTTGCGCTAGGTACTCGACGAGTCTTGGGTCTTTTTCGACTGCGATTACTTTTCGCGCGCGCTCTCCAAGCTCGCGCGTGAGGATGCCGGTGCCCGGGCCGACTTCGAGTACGATATCTTTTTTTGTCGGTCGCGCTGTTTCCAGTATAATCCCGAGCGCGTGACGCGAAGAAAGAAAATGCTGGCCCATCAGTTTATTCGGTCTCATGTTATTTTTTAAAAGATTGATATTTCATCTTTTCCCGTACTAAAATGTTCAAGCGCATTTTCAAGCGTGCTTTCTGGGAGTTCGGACAGGAACCGCGACGGGTCATTGTACGAAATATCTCCGTAGATCATCCGTCGGCGCGCAAGCGTGATAAGGAGAGATTCTTTTGCGCGCGTTAGCGCGACATAAAAGAGCCGGCGCTCTTCTTCCACTTCCGATGGCGATTCGGAAAGCGAATGAGGGAAAAGTCCCTCTTCCATCCCTGCGATGATAACAATTGCAAATTCGAGTCCTTTCGCCGCATGCGCCGTGAGGAGCGTTACTTCCTCTCCGCTCTCGCTGATTTCGCTGTCGCGCGTCATGAGCGATGCTTCAACAAGAAGTTTTGCGATTCCTTCCGGAGGTTCTTCGCCGTCAAATTTTGTAGCGACCGATACGAGCTCTTCTATATTCTCCCAACGGTCTTCTTCAAGCTTGTTGCCTTTGTAATATTTTTCAAATCCCGCATCCTTGAGAATCATCTTGAGCGCGTGCGATGCTTTTTTTGTTCCAATATGATTTTTTATCTTTTCGATAACGCTTTCAAGTTTTTTTATTTTCTCGCTGTCTTTTGCGGGGATTGGGGCGCCTCCCACATACTTTACCATCAGTGCTTTGCCGATGCCGCGCGGCGGCGTATTCACGATCCGTTTTTTTGCGATGATATCGTCCGGGTTCTGGGCGTAGCGGAGGTAGGCGAGGATGTCTTTGATTTCCCGGCGCTCATAAAATTTTACTCCAGCGAACAGACGGTACGGAATTTTTTTCTTGAGGAATGCTTCTTCAATCGCGCGTGATTGCGCATTTGTGCGGAAGAGAACTGCGATTTCTCGCGCCGGCGTTCCCTCCCCTTTCAGGTACTCGATGTAAGTAGCGATGAACGCTGCTTCTTGGCGCTCGTCTTCCAAAACCATAAGACGGATGCGATTGCCGCTTTCCTTGCTCGACCAAAGATTTTTTTCTTTCCGTTCTTTGTTGTGCGCGATTACCGCGTTTGCCGCTTCAAGAATAATTTTTGTTGAGCGATAGTTTTCTTCAAGGAGAATGACGCGTGTTCCCGGCCAATCGTATTCAAACTGTAGAATATTGCGCCAATCCGCCCCACGCCATGAATAGATTGCCTGGTCGACATCGCCCACAACCGTAATATTCCCGTGAGACTTCGCAAGCGCGCGGGAAATGGCATATTGCGCACGGTTCGTGTCTTGATACTCGTCTATATGGACATATTCCCAGCGCGATTCGTAATATGCGCGCGCCTCCTCCGAGGAATCGAGCAAAAAGACCGTTTTTAAGAGAAGATCGTCAAAATCAAGGCTTTTTGATTTATAGAGGCGCATTTCATATGCGGCGTAGAGAGTAGCAAGATTTTTTTGATACGGGCTCTCGCCAGTCCCAGATTCAAATGAGCGGATATCCACAAGCTCATTTTTGAGCCGTGAAATGGTTGCCCGGATCCGCTGTGGCGGGTAGGAATCCGGATCGAGTTCAAGCTCTTTTATCATATCCCGCATAACCTGGCGGGAGTCCTCCTCGTCAAGGATGCTAAAAGTTTTTGGAATGCCTATCGCTCGGCCATGTTGTCTTAAAATTGACGCCCCAAGAGCATGGAAAGTTCCTATAAAAGGCAAGGTTCCTTCGAGGACCGATAGCCCCTCCTTGCCAAGAAGCCCGAAAATCCGCTCCCTCATCTCTTCAGCGGCCTTATTGGTGAAGGTAACGGCGAGAATACGGTCAGGTTTCACCCCTTCGTGTATAAGGTAGGCGATTCGGTGGGCGATTGTCTTGGTTTTCCCCGACCCGGCGCCCGCAACTATCAAAATAGGGCCATTTTTTGACAAAACCGCTTCTTTCTGGTGTTCATTGAGCCCATCAAGGATAGTCACCCATGTATCCTACCATAACCCAAAAAATGCTAAAAACCCTTATTTTTCAATGGGAATCCGTTTCCACAGGATTATTGAAAAACAGGCCTTGCCATGCTATCATGACACCCGTGGTAGAAAGAACAGCCGAATAGCTCGCCTTACTGGTTTCGAGGAGACTCCCCCATTGCATATCGAATCCCATAGAAAATCACATAAAAGTCTTATCAGCAAACTTCTTTCCCAAAAGAAGTTTTCAGGTTTTATAGCGGCAAGTGCCGTTTTTTTGGTATTTTTTGCCCCCGCGAGCGCCCACGCCTTCAGCCTTACCTCTTTTTTAAAAAATCTTTTCTGGAGCAATGATGAAGCAAGCGCACGTTCCCCCTCTAGGGAGGAAAAACCATTTCCGTTTTTGTCGCCCATTGTAAATTCGGATCCGGTATATGCCCAAGGCGGCTCTGATATTCAATTTGTCGATGAGACGGCAATCATGTCGGCGGTTGGCCCGCTGGGGAGCATAGCCGACGTTACGGAATCAAATACATTCAAGATCTCCACGTACACCGTTAGAAAAGGCGATACCCTCTCGCTTATTGCAAAAACATTTAACGTGTCTGCTTCAACGATACGGTGGGCAAATGATCTCGAGCGCGGCGCGCCGCTCAAGGAAGGCCAATCGCTTATCATTCTTCCGATAACTGGTGTTCAGCATACCGTGAAGAAAGGAGATACGATTGCATCAATTGCGAAAAAATACGGCGGCGATCCCGACGAAATTTATGATTTCAACGATCTGTCGTCGTCGGTGGCGCTTGAGGAGGGAAGTATTGTTATCGTACCCGATGGCGAATTTTCGGTAGCTGAAACGCCTACGCCATCGCGCCAAGTTTCTCTGTATGCGCGCGGCGGCGGGCCGGCGCTTGTCGGATATTTCTTGAGACCTCTCGTTGGAGGTATCAAAACACAGGGCCTTCACGGACTTAATGGTGTAGATATTGCGGCACCGATTGGTACGCCGATTTTTGCATCCGCGTCCGGCGAGGTTATTCGTGCAAAACAAAGCGGCTGGAATGGAGGGTATGGGAAGCATATTATTATTTCCCACCCGAACGGGACTCAAACTGTCTACGGGCATTTAAGCGCGGTTAATGTGGAGCTTGGGTGGCATGTAACGCAGGGGCAGGTTATCGGAGCCGTTGGTAGCACCGGCAAATCAACAGGTCCGCACGTTCACTTTGAAATCCGCGGCGCAAGAAATCCTTTCTAGAAACATTTTTAGGAATAAGAAATATTCGGGCGGAACTGGAGAGCCTCCAGAAGGTGCTCTTTTTTTATTTCTTTCGATCCGGCGAGATCCGCAATCGTACGCGCGACTTTGATAACACGATGGTACGCGCGCGCGGAGAGTTCGAGGCGCTCGGCTGCCGTAGCAAGGATTTTTTTCTCTTCGCTTCCGAGCTGTGCGTATTTTTTGATATCCCGCACATTCATCTGACTATTGGTAAGAATAGTTTTGCTCTTAAAACGCTTGTGTTGTGTTTCGCGCGCGCGGCTGACGCGCTTTTTAATGCCTTTCGATTTTTCGGACATACTTTCTTCCTCAAGCTTTGTGTACTCGACATTCGGCATATGGATCCAGAGGTCGATTCGATCAAGAATCGGCCCGGACATTTTGCGTTCATACTGGAAAAGCTGGCGAGAACTGCACACGCAGGTCTTTTTTGAGCCCTTGTTCCCGCACGGGCATGGGTTCATCGCCGCAACCAGCATAAAGTCGGTGGGGAACGTCATAGATCCTTTTGCGCGCGATATGGAAACTGTTTTATCTTCAAGAGGCTGGCGCAGTGTTTCAAGAACTCTCCGCTCGAATTCTGGGAATTCATCGAGGAATAAAACGCCGCGGTGCGCGAGCGTGATTTCGCCCGGTTTTGGGTAGGTCCCGCCGCCCACGAGTGCCACATACGATGTCGTGTGGTGGGGGCTCCTGAACGGACGGGTTTTCATCACTCCTTCTTCGAGGGTCCCAGCAACACTATGAATAGCGGTTATCTCAAGCGCTTCTTCAAATGAAAGAGGAGGGAGTATGGAAGGAAGTGCGCGCGCAAGGAGCGTTTTTCCGGTACCTGGAGGACCGATAAACGCCACGTGATGATTCCCTGCGGCAGCAATCTCAAGCCCGCGTTTTGCGAGTTCTTGCCCTTTTACGTCGGAGAAATCATAACGCGAGAAAGGTTCGCCGGCCTCAAACTTTTTTTTCTCAAGCGGCGCAATCTTAATTTTCCCCTCGAGGTGTTCAACCGCGTCCGAGAGACTCGATACTTCATAGACCGCAATACCATCGACGAGCCGTACTTCGTCGCTATTTTGTTTCGGGATAAATATTTCACTGCATCCGTTTTTCTTTGCAGCTATAACGAGCGGGAGCGCGCCGCGTATTGGGCGGAGCGTACCGTCGAGCGCGAGCTCTCCTAAGAAAAATTTTCCAGCCGTTTCAAAAGACGCTTGTCCCGACTCAAGAAGATATCCGAGCGCGATTGCAAAATCAAAAAGCGCGCCCTGTTTTTCGAGATCCGCAGGCGCGAGATTTACCGTGACGCGGTTATTTTTCTTCTGTGGCGGCCGAAGGCCTGAGTTTTTGATTGCTGCAGCAACCCGTTCCCGCGATTCCTCGACTGCCTTATCTGGAAGCCCGACAATGGTAAAGCGAAAAAGGCCCGGGGCCAAATCAACTTCAACTTCTATAGGAACGCCGGATAGCCCCACTATTTGGCCCGAATGCAATTTCGTAGACATAGCTCTGTTCTAGCAGGCAAGTTTCATTTAAGCAATGAAGTTTTGCTATCCGCATAAAAAAAGAGTGTTACTCTTTTTTTATGCGTGTTTTGTGCACGTCCGCGCTGAAGGGTTTGCTTGAAGACGATCGAGCTCTATCGCTTCGCCGCCTACCGTGCACGTGCCGTACGTCCCGTCTTTTATGCGTCCGAGTGCGGCTGTTATTTCTCTATATCGTTCCTCAAGCACATTATTGATGCCGAGATTTGTATCAAACCCTTCGACCTCGTCTGCCATGTCGCTTTTATCGGACGGGTCTACGTTGAGATCGGGGTAGGTTGCCTCCCAGTCATTTTGGTTTTTAGGATTTTTTGTGCTCGTCGAAGATAGCGTCGTGTCGAGCTCTTGTTTTTCTTTCAAAAGTTTTTCTTCAAATTCTTTAGTCTCCATATGCGCTCATTTTATCATTGGATCGACGGGTCGGCAACAAGATGTTCGATGGTTGCGCGAAGCCCTACTTCCGATGTCGAGATAACAACAAATTTTCCGAGAACGATTGAGTAACCAATAGCTGGGTCCTTTATTTCTGAAAGATGCGCGATACGGACGTCGTTGTTTTTGACAAGCGCGTCTTCAAATTTGAAATCGGTAAGATTGCTTCCGTCGGGGAGAAACGGAGAGAGGTCGCTCACCATCGAGCGTTCCCATCTTAGAAGCCCGCCCCACGTTTGCAGACGATCTTTGGTCTCAAAGATAAGAACGAGCGCGCCATTTCTCACGTACATATTCCAGCGCTCGGTCAGTGCGGCTGTAAAGTCGGTTGGTGCGTCTGTACGGAGAGCGGCGAGAAATTCGTCGGGCTTCGGAACGCGCGGGTCCGACGAGAAATCGGTAAACGCGACGGGGATATAAATATATTGGTCGCTTGAAGCGTACTTTTGCTGGCGGGATTTAATATCCGATATAAGCCCCGTCCGATCCCCGCTTTTTTCTTTTATAATATCTGTTTTATCAGATTGGAGAAGCGGTCGTGGGACTGAAATTTCTTTTTCTCCCGGTTTTGTCTGTAGCTTATTTGAGATGATATAATAGGCGCCGCCCGCAAGAGCAGGCAAAATGACAAAAATACCAGTCAATATCATGATAAGTTTTGTGTAGCTTTTTTCCTCGCTTCTCAAGAGTCCCCGCCCGACGCGCGCATCAGCGCCTTTTGCGACCGCACCAAGAAAAGAGGAGCTTTCTTTTTTGGTAAGCTCGTCGATATCGGTTTTCATCGTGCGGACCGTTTGTTGCCATTGGTCATTCCGCTTTTCATCTGCCATGATATTGTATTGTACAGCCCAAGCGCTTCCGAGAACAGAGCCTTACCGCGCGAAATATATAATCGTATAAAACAGAAAGCTCCGACGTTTCAGTCGGAGTCCCGAAGCCGACGCCCTGGTCGGCTCTCCGACAAAACGTCGGAGCTTCCAAAATGTAATGCGTAGGGGTATAAAAAACACCGCCTAGTTGCGGAGTTTTTTTGTTCTCCGGCGTTGTTGTTATCGCTGGTGGTGAGGAGGACGCCGGTGTCCTCCTGGCCGTTCGTGTCGATCCGGATGGTCTCTCCGCTCGGCGCGCCTTTGCGCATCTTCCGGCGTTTCTGAAATCGCTTTCATAGAAAGGTTGACCCGTCCCATTGAATCGATGCTTATAACTTTTACTTCCACTTCGTCGCCGATATCGACGACGTCGGTGACCTTGTTGACGCGGCCTTGCGCCAACTCCGATATGTGGACGAGGCCTTCTTGGCGGGGTGCAATTTCAACCATCGCTCCGAATTCGAAAAGACGGCTCACTTTCCCTTTGACGATTTCGCCCACTTCAAATTCTTTTATAATCGCCTTGATTTTTTCTTCGGCTTTTTTCGCGGCCTCTTCATTGGGACCGGTTATAAAAATCTGCCCTGTCTGTTCAATGTCGATTTGCGCTCCTGTCTCGGCAATAATCTCGTTGATTATTTTGCCGCCCGGGCCAATCACGTCGCGGATTTTGTCGATAGGAATCGTGATGGTGAATACGCGCGGCGCAAACGGAGAAAGATTCTCGCGTGGCGTTGCTATCCGTTCAAGTAGCGTTTTCATGATATGGAGTCGCGCATCTTTTGCATCGGCGAGTGCATCGCGGAGCATATTAATCGTAACGCCTTTTACTTTCACATCCATTTGTACTGCCGTGATACCCTCTTTTGTGCCAGCCGCCTTGAGGTCCATGTCTCCGTGGTGGTCTTCAGGCCCCTGGATGTCGGTAAGAACTTTATAGACACCCGCATCATCCATCATGAGCCCCATCGCGATTCCCGCGACCGGGCGCAAAATCGGCACTCCCGCATCCATCAGCGCGAGCAAAGAGGCGCATACCGAACCCATCGAGGAAGAGCCGTTTGACGAAAGTGTTTCCGAAACGATGCGTATAGTGTATGGAAAAATTTCTTTCGGAGGAATAATAGCCTCGAGCGCTTTTTCGGCGAGAGCCCCGTGTCCTATCTCGCGGCGTCCGGGAGAGCCCATGCGGCCAGTCTCGCCTACCGAGAACGGCGGGAAATTGTAGTGATGCATAAAATGTTTTTTTGTCCGCACGTCCATTCCCTCGATGAGCAGTTCATCTCCTGGCGCGCCGAGCGTTACAACCGAAAGAATATGCGTATCCCCGCGGAAAAAAAGCCCCGACCCGTGGGTGCGCGTGAGAAAACCGACATCCGCAAAAAGCGGGCGGACTTCGCGTATGCCGCGCCCGTCGGGGCGTTTTTCTTCACGGATAATATTAGCATGTACGATCTCATCGATTGCTCCCTCAAACATATCGGATGCCGTGCCTTTTGAAAGAGTAGCGAATTGTGTTTTTACGGCTTCCATCCATTCTTGTTTCAGGTCCGAAAGCGCGTGGTCGCGTTCTTTTTTATGCGGTGTGTAGAGAGTATCGCGGAGGCGCGGCATAATATGCCGCGTGAGAAGATTTTGCGCTTCCACAGGCGCTTCCTCAATGCGCGGCTTGAATTTTTCTTTCCCGATCTTTGCCGCAATTTCAAGCTGGAATGTGTTCAGGTGGTTTATTTCTTTGAGCGCCTTCTCGATAGCTTCCAAAAATTTTTCTTCATGGACCTCTTTTGCCCTTCCCTCGAGCATATTTACATGTCCCCCGCCACCAGAGATAACAAGATCGAGCGATCCCGAGGCGCGTTCGCCGTCAGTCGGATTTACAATAAGCGCGCCATCCACCTGGCCTACGCGAGCGGCCGAGACCGGTCCGCCCCACGGAATATCAGATGTAAGGAGCGCAAGCGATGCTGCAAGAATCGCGGGCACATCGGGGCTGTTTTCTTCATCGAGCGAAAGCGTGAAAACGACAACCTGTACATCATGCCGGATCCGGTAATCAAAAAGCGGGCGCAATGTGCGGTCGATAAGGCGCGAGATCAAAACCGCCTCTTCAGAGGGGCGGCCTTCTCTTCGCATAAAGCGCGAGCCAAGAATGCGGCCTGCCGCATAATATTTCTCCTCGTAATCAACCGTGAGCGGGAAATAGTCGACCGATTCACGGGGAGACTTTGATATGACTGCTGTTGCAAATACCGTTGTATCGCCAAAGCGGACAAAAACCGAACCGTTCGCCTGCGGCGCGATTTGGTTGAATTCGACGACTACTTTTTTACCAGCACAGATTGTTTCAAAAACTTTTTTCTCAAGCATAGTATTTATTTTCGTATGCGCAAAAGGAATTTTGACGGGAGCGCGCCAAGATCGATAAATTCGTCTGCCGCTTCGCGGAGTTTCATCGCCGAACTTCTCCCGAATGCCATTACCTCAACTCGCCGCCCGTTATTTTTCAGATATTCGACAAGCGGGACAAAATCGCCGTCGCCCGAGCAGACGACAATCGTATCGACAATCTCCGCGGTGCGAACCGCATCGATTGCGAGCCCTACATCCCAGTCTGCTTTTTTGGCGCCGCCGTAAAATTCCTGGAGCTCCTTTTCCCGCGTCTCGATCCCGAGATTGACGAGCGCTTCAAAAAAACCCTTTTCTTCCCCGCTCTTCGTGCTGATGACGTATCCGAACGCGCGGATAAGACACCTGCCGCTCACCGCTGTTTTCAAAACCTCTTTAAAATTGACGCGTGCGCCAAAAAGACTGCGCGCCGAGTGGTAGAGATTTTGAGCATCAATAAAAACGGCGACTCTTTGGTCTTTGTGTTTGATAAGGCTCATTATTTTTTGATCCCGAGCTGCTTCCGGAGTTCCTGCAGTTTCTGGGTATCCCCCTTCGCAAGATACTCAAGCAGTGCTTTTCGCTTCGCAACCATTTTCAAAAGACCCCGCCGCGAGTGATTATCTTTTTTATATTGCTTCAAGTGCTCGGTGAGACGGCTGATCTGCTCGCCCAAAAGAGCGATTTGCACTTCAGAAGAACCGGTGTCTTTCTCGTGGACACGGTGTTTCTCGATTATCTTTTGTTTTGCCTTTGTTGGAATCATATAAAACGTGGACTTTATCCAGTTAGAAATAATACCCAGCCATTCTGCGGCGTTGGTTACCGCTTAGGACAATTCATGCATAAATCTAAATACCCGGCGTGAATTTCTAACGGGATTTATTGTAACACGGGAATCGGCTTTTAAGCAAGGGACGCATGCGATATACTTATATTGTGCGACCTCCACTGCACATACAAAAATACCTTCGGGAGTTTTTGGAAGACCTCGAGCTTGAGCGCGGGAGGTCTCTTAAGACCATTGAAAACTATAGCCACTATCTCAACCGTTTCTTTTCCCACGCAGGTGTTTCTCGCCCAGATGATATTTCCGAGGAGAAAGTGCGGTCATTCCGGTTGTGGATGGGACATGCACAGAATGGCAAGGAGCTCTCGACCAAAACAAGGAATTATCATCTCATTGCTCTCAGGCAATTTCTCAAATATCTCGCGAAGCGGAACGTCGGATCTCTCGCGCCGGAAAAAATCGAGCTTGCGCGTCTTCGCGACCGCGATATAGACATCCCGCCGATTGAAGACCTTGAGCGCCTGCTTGCGGCGCCAAAGCTTCATTCGCTTCAGGGACTTCGCGACCGCGCGATACTGGAACTTCTTTTCTCGACCGGGCTTCGCATTTCGGAGCTTGTAGCTCTCTCCCGCGATTCGATTGATCTCAAGCGCGAAGAGTTTTCCGTTCGCGGGAAGGGCGGGAAAATCCGTCTTGTTTTTCTCTCAGGGCAGGCGAAATCAGCGCTTAAAGAATATCAGGATAAGCGGACGGATATGGAAGAGGCGCTTTTTGCGGGCACTCAAAAAAAAGACCCGAAACGTTTGAGCGTCCGCCAAGTAGAGCGGCTCGTCGCTCGGTATGCTATTGCCGCCGGCATCGGCCGAAAGGTAACGCCTCACACTCTCCGCCATCTTTTTGCAACAGACCTTTTGATGAATGGTGCAGATCTCCGCTCGGTGCAGGCGCTCCTCGGCCACTCATCAATTACAACGACGCAAATCTATACGCACGTAACTGATAAACAGCTTCGCGAAGTACACAAGGCATTTCATTCGCGTCGAAGAAAATAACTAGAACCCATCTCAGAAATCCAATTTCTGCTGCAATGACGAGATTTTCGGCTGCAAGCCGTTCATCCCTCCTCACAATAGCCAAGCTATTCCTCGTCGGGCTTCACGGCTTTCGCTCAAAAATCTCGCATTTCGCTACGAAAGCGATTTTTGAAATGAGTTCTAAAGTATGTCCTGAAAAAATGAAACGGGGCCCACGTTTCCGGGGCCCCTTTCCTTGCTGCTTTACGGCCCGAGGGCCGCTTGCCCATTTCTGGGCTTCGTAGCTTTCGCTACGCCGATGGCGCCGACGGGGCGCTAGGGTATGTTGAGCGCTCTCACCCCGCGAAGGCGGGTGTGAGGCGCGTGATCTCCACGTCGCCGTTCGGTAGGCGCCGCCGCCGCAGAATCACCCGTGGCATCTCGGTCGCCTCCTGTCGTCGCATGGCCCGCCTCCTCCGCCTCGTCACACAGCACTCGCGCTCGATGCGCGAGAAGCCGAAGCCCATGAACCGGCCTCTCATCCTTTTTGCCATGTCTCCCCCTTCTTGCGTGCCTTGGGCACACTCATTGAGAACATCTAATCTCTATTCTTGCTCAAAGGTGCTCCACTTCGCAACTTATCTCTTTTGGAGCTGGATAAGCGGCGGAGTGGAGCAAGGAGTAGGCCCCGGATTTAATAAAGTTAAAAATCGGGCACTCCCTAGAGCATGTCTGAAAACCCCATTCTGACTGCGGCGGTGGATTTTTGACTACGACTCGGAGTTCCGACTTAACGTATTTCCGATACGTTTCGTCGTCCACTCCCTCGTCTCGTCTTAAAAATCCACCGCCTCGTTATCAAAAGCGGGTTTTCAGACATGCTCTAAGGTGTTCTTTTATAACTGAATACGCAATTGAGATGTATAGACCAGTATACTTGCATTACTTATATTTAGAACCCATCTCAAAAATCGCTTTCGTAGCGAAATGCGGGATTTTTGAGCGAAAGCCGTGAAGCCCGACGAGGAATAGCTTGGCTATTGTGAGGAGGGATGAACGG
>Ga0209542_10005525_pt1 | contig 25161 bp, 31 predicted proteins | sample RifCSPhighO2_01_FD_184028 | JGI IMG/M metagenome (GOLD analysis project Ga0209542, IMG submission 184028) | Soil microbial communities from Rifle, Colorado - Rifle CSP2_plank highO2_0.1 (SPAdes) (version 2) | ecosystem: Environmental > Terrestrial > Deep subsurface > Rock core/Sediment ...
CAAATACCGCTCGTGATATTTGGATAACGGCGACAACCCTCATCACCGCATTACATCTGGGAATTTTGACCTATATCTTTTCTGGCATGATTTTATTGTTCGGTCTTATTTCAATATGGACGGGCGTTGTCTTTTACGCTTTGAGCCGTGAACGACAAAGTGTGTGATCATGCGCAAAAAACTCCCATCGCGGGAGTTTTTTGTTACCAAACAATATATTAGATTGATAGCATTTGATCCGTTTGCTATTATAAAAGCACCATGAAAACTATAAAATCTATTCTCATTTCGCTCCTATTTGTTCCTATTTTGGCTTTTGCTCATGAGCCGGTGGCGTTGCCGAACGCGGGACTTACCCCGGAAAGCGCTTTTTACTTTGTTGATAAGATCGGCGAGGCGTTGCGGGAATTTTTCACTTTCAACCCGGAGGGCAAGGCGCATCTCCAGATTTATTTTGCCGCCGAGCGTATCGCCGAGATTAAGATTATTTTGGAAACGAAAGGCGTGAATGCGAAAGGATTGGAGGTGGCTCAATCCCGGCTTCAAGCAAACATTGCTAAAGCCGCCGGTATTGTTGAAAAAGAAAAATCTAAAGGAAAAGATGTAAACGAGCTCGCCAAAAGCATTAGTGAGGATTTTGACGCAAACAAAGAGGCTTTGAAGCAGGCCTTCAAAGATCAAGAACGCGCCCTTGAAGCAAAAGAGGATGAGCTCAAAGCAAAAATCCGCGAGGCAAGGCGAGCCGGCGACACCGCCCAAGTTGAGGCACTAGCAAAGGAACTTGGCGAAATAAAAGCTCAAAAGGAACTTTTGGAGCTCAAAGAAGAAGAGCAGGAAGAAGCGTTAGAACAGGAAGAAGAAAGGATTGAACGAGAGATGGATAAAAAAGAGGACGCCGAAAAAGCCATCAAAGAGGCCGAGGAGGAAAAACAAGAAGTATTGGACGAAGCCGCCGAGGATGGGGTGAGCATTCCTGCCGAAGCGTTTGAAAAATTTGACCGGCTTCTTGCCCAAGCCAAAGAGCTCTTTTCTAAAGAGAACTATGTTGGCGCTAAACAACTGGCTAAGCAGGCAGAAGATGCACTTGAAAAAGTAGAAGATGCAATTGAGGACTTAGAGGAAGCAAAAGAAGAAGAGGAAGAGTTGAAAGAAGAGCAAGAAGAACGAATGAAAGAAGTAGACGAAGAAGAAGCCGAACGCTTAGAAGAAAAGCGGGAGAAAGCCGAAGAAGCGGCTCGCAAGGCAGAAGAAAAACTTCGTGATGCCGGCAACGATTAAAGAGGACGATTAGCGTCCTCTTTCGTTATGGTCAAATTCGGTTTAATGCGGCACAAGGGGTACAAAGCTGTGTTCCTGTGGCAATCTCTCGCCACAAGGGCACACAGCTCGTAATTCGGGGTAATACTTCGACAAGCTCAGGACAAGTTCTCACCAGTAATTCACGATCTTAAACGGAGAAATATTGCCGGGAATCTGCCAAATTGCGGTTCTAAATGCGTGAAGCGCGCGGAGCCAAATAGGAGAGGAAGTGGCAAAAACCACTTCTTTTCCTTTTGTGAGTCTAATTATTCAATAAAATTAAAAAACGGTAATTTCCAAAGTGAAATGGAAGCATGAAAAGCCCGCCACCCCGGAGAAAAAGAAGGGAAAAGGTGGAAAAGGAAAAGGTGTCAGGTGCTTTTAAGCTTTTTGCATCTCCCGTATCAAAATGAACTGATTCCGGAGGTTTTGCATGTATTCTTTATCGGAAAGAACGGTTATAATAGTGTGAAGGGCTGGGAGCCGAAAACCTTTTACCACAAAAAAGTTGATGGTTTTGGACTGCACTTCTTCGTCCGATCGTAGGTATGCCAATCTGGGACTTTGTCGAACGTTCCGCAAACTGGGGCGCACCGCTTGCGTTATTTCTTATGATCGGCTGGCCCCGTTCACCTAGAGAGTGGTTCAAATAATATGGAAATTGTTTACATATCATTACTGACTCTTATAGCCGCTACTATCGGCACGATTACAGGATTCGGAACATCCACACTCATGATTCCAGTGTTGGTGATATTCTTTCCTCCTGTAGAAGCTATCTTCTTGGTGGCAATTATCCATTGGTTTGGCGATGTGTGGAAAGTCGCGCTGTTTCGTTCCGGTTTTAATTTACGTCTTCTCCTGCTGTTTGGTGTTGTTGGTCTTGCGACGAGCTTCCTCGGCGCTTTCATATCGCTTGGCGCGAATGAACAAATTCTGCTCCGTTTACTTGGCGCGTTTCTTGTGGGCTATGCGTTATTTTTTATATTTCAAGGTAAATTCTCCACCAAAGGCGAACCAGCCTCTGGCTGGAAAATGCCAGCCGGAAATGCAATGGCAATATCCGGCGGCGCGCTCTCCGGGTTCTTTGCCGGCATGTTCGGCATTGGCGGCCCGATTCGTAGCATGTTCTTGTCCGCCTTTGATTTGCCAAAAGCGATTTATATTGCCACAGCCGGGGCCATTGGTTTAACCGTGGACGTAACGCGCATCATCGCATATGTTGCTGGAGGCGCGACATTGCCAAGAGAGTTATGGTACGGATTGTTTCTGTTTATCCCGGTCTCGTTTGTGGGAGCGCAGACCGCGAAGAAAATCGTAGACAAAATCCCGCAAGACAAGTTTCGTATGGTAGTGGCTGTTTTCCTCTTTGTCATTGGCGCAAAACTGGTTCTATTTCCGTAAGTCGCGCGGTGTGATTCCTATGCGGGATTTTCCTTGTTTGAGAAAATTGATATAGTGATATTGGAATAGTGAGAATCGGTATTTATCGGCGAAAGCCGGCAACAGGATTGTGCAATAAGTCCGCCATCCGTTTTGCTTGCCCCATAGCGAGCTTCTTGTCCCGTAGTCAGCTTTTGCTGTACTACTGGGATGCTCTGCTACTGGGGTGCGGTGGATTCGCCTGAAAGGTCGGAGGGTATGATGAAAAGCAATTCTGGCTTACGGGTGTACCGAGAGCTTGACCAAGGGCCGATGAGCGTAACAGGGATTTATCTCTGCCTCTCGCCCCGTTAGAGACAAGATGCCAGTGATATCTGCCGTGTTTCTAATGCGAGCCTCTAACGGGGCGAGCTGTTCCCGCAAAAAAGCTGATACGATGAATAAGGAACGAAAAATCAAAGATAAATTGCATGATCAATAACTTATTCATTTTCATAGTCGCCCTATTCATGGTTATCAAGGGCGCGACGCTGGCCACAAAATACGCCGCTTTACTTGCAGAGGGCTATCGGTTATCTAAATATACCGTTGGCTTTATTATTGTAGCGGTTATTTCAATCCTACCGGAGACATTCATTTCCATTAATGCCGCTCTTGAAGGAATTCCCTCGTTCGGTTTGGGCATGTTGTTCGGGTCAAATATTGCGGACCTAACCTTAGTTTTTGCGGTAATTATTATTTTTGCAGGAAGAGGATTGAAGGTTGAAAGCAAAATATTAAAAAACCACGCTGTGTATCCTTTTATACTTCTCTTGCCGCTCGTATTAGGGTTTGATGGGCGATATTCCCGCTTAGAGGGTATTGCGTTGATTATTGCCGGTGCGGTTTTCTATTATGTAGCGTTAAAAAATGGCATTGACGGTACCATCCCGTTAAACAACGGTGGTGGCAGGTATAGGAGTTTTCTGATGTTGCTTTTCAGCATGGCAATATTGTTAGCTGGCGCGCACTTTACCGTCACTTCGGCAACTTCTTTGGCAAATTATTTCGGGGTCAGTCCGATCCTCATCGGCATGCTTATCGTGGGACTCGGCACAACCATGCCGGAATTATTCTTTTCTCTAAAATCTGTAAAAAAAAGGGATGACTCTTTGGCGGTCGGGGATATTCTCGGCACGGTGCTTGCCGATGCCACTATCGTGGTCGGCATTCTTGCGCTGATTAGTCCATTTTCGTTTCCGCAAAAGATAATCTATATTACCGGCATGTTTATGGTAACGGCCTCATTTGTGCTGTTTCGCTTTATGCGCTCGGGACGGATTCTTTCCAGAAAAGAGGCGTATATGCTTGTTGCTTTTTGGCTAGTTTTTGTTCTGGTGGAGTTTATTGTAAATAAGTAAACGCGCACAAGCTTTTCAATTTCGAGTCAATCTAGCGCAAGGGGTACAAAGCTGTGCCCCTGTGGCAATCTCTCGCCACAGGGGCACACAGCGGGCAGAAACGGGGACAAAAAGGTAATAAGCAGTAAAATTGTGTTATGAGAGTTAATAATTTCTTATGCATAAAACCATACACACACTAAAAAGTTTCGGCTGGCGGCGCATCGCGTTCTCGCTTGTTGTGCTGGCATATTTAGGATTTCTTGGGTTTATCAATGTGTTGATGTTTGTACCCGGTAATTGGCTTTCCCCTATGGGGCATTTCGATTTTGTCTCCACGGGAGATACCCATAACCTTATTCATGAACTTGTGTTCGCGCTTATTGTAGGAACTGCCGCAGTGGGACTTTTTAGCCAGCTTTGGAAGCCAAAAGAAAATTTTGAAGGCCAGCTGGTTGCTCTGATTGCATGGGTTGCGATGATTGTGATTGCCGCTTTCACTAATAACTGGGTTCCTCAACCGCTCTTTCTCATCTTTGGCGGATTGACTCTCATAGCGACGATTCTTCACCCGGCAGGGCTTGGCCTGTTTAACTGGATTCGCACAGCAAAAGTAAACAAAATCTTGCTCACGCTGATTGCCATCGCAGCCGTGCCGCTTACTGCGTTCGCTTTTACAAACATTAACTTACAGATTGCCGGTGGCGGGGGCACTGGGTTTTTCCACAACCCGCCTGCCTTTCATGGTGGCGCAGTTGATCGAGGATCAATGAACCCCGTTAGAGATAGCGAGGGCTCGCAGCGTATAACCTCTAACGGGGTGAATGACACAAGCGGTATGACCGTGGACGATGAAGCAACTCACGATCAGGAGCATGTCACTGTAGGCCACTATCGCAATATGGCCGTTTTCAGTTTCATTGTCATTTTGGTGGGTCTCTTGGCGAGCTTCAGAATTCGAGGCTGGCGGCTCGCGGCTTGGGTTGCCGGATTTCTCCCGATTTTGCTCGGTCTTGCTTCGGTGGCATTGCCGGACGCTGAATCGAGCCTTGGTCTTGTTTGGGGTCTTGCCACTGTTATCTGGGGCGTCGCGTTTATCACGGTAGCCGAACTCACGCGAAGAAACACTTATCAGGAAATCACCAGTAATTCACAATCTTAATGGTTCGACAGGCTCACCACAAGACGGCGACCCGCCTTCGCCAGTTCTTCGCTAAAGCTACGGAACTGCAAAGCAAGGCTACGGACGGGCAAGAATGTTGCCGGAATTTTACCAGTAGTTGACTATCTTGAATGGGGAAATCGAGCCTTTTATTTCCCAAATTGCGGTTCGGAATGTGTGAAGCGCGCGGAGTTCCGAACATTCGTGCAAAGCGACCTGTCCCAGTCAGGGGCGGTTAAGAAAACATGCGACCCTTGCGGTGGAACGTGCATTACTTATACGAAACATTCGGTAAAAGAAAGGGGCCCTAACTATAAACCCTCCGTCAAATTGGCGGAGGGTTTATTCGTAATAATTAAAGTTAGAGAATTTTATTTAGGAATGGGGGTTCTGGCGACCTATGGAGGGTCTAAGACCGGCGAAAAGGGGTCAGGAACTATTTTTAAATAGTTCCGCTTATTTTAACCTCCCTCGCAGATGCTTGACAATATATGCCATTCATGCTATATTTGCGAGTGATAATATTCCGATGTGCCAAGCGAGGATAACACCATGGCAAATGGATTATTTCGCAGAATCGTTCTTCTGGTAGCGGGAATGTCGCTGTCCGCGTGCGGAGCAAATGCAAATAGCAGTGCAATGCCGTGGGGACAGGATTTCGAAAAGCCAGAGCTTCTTACTGTGCACTTCCGATGTGACGAGGAGTCCTCGGAATATAAGTCGTACATGAACAATCCCCGAACGTTTACCGGCATCACAATCAAATTCAAGGGTGGTGTCTACTACGTGTATTCCCCCAACCCGAATTCGGTGTCGCCGGCTTCATCATCCTTCCTCAAAAAAGACGGGGAGAACCCAGAGAAGGTCTCACGCGAGGGGCGCGATTTGGTTCTTGAGTCCCAAGCGCCGAAACTGTTTGCCGCAATGTCGACCGGATATGTGGGCAGTTGTATCATTCTCCTTAATGGCTCGGAAAGGGGTGAAAAGAACTAGGGAAGATATATTTATTTTAAGCGGAGATACGTGTCCCGCTTTTTTTGTTTAAGCGCGGACTCCTTGCGTTAATGAGGTCTTCGCGGGTGCTTTCCTATCACATATTGTATAATGGAAGGAGTCGTTTTTGCTTGAATTTTCTCTCACTATGTTTCGAATCAAAAATCTAATCGTTATAATTTTCTTTTTTCTTACTTTTTCTTCTTCTGTTCAGGCACTCGTGCGCCCTATCGCATTCCCCGTAGACGGACAGGCAACGTTCAGGAACGATTTTCTCGAACCTAGAGACGGCGGGGCTCGCCAGCATTTGGGAAACGACATCATCGCTGATAAAATGACGCCGGTAATTGCCGCCGTTGATGGATACGTAAGCTTCATCGTCTCGCCCGAAGCGTCGTGGGGCTACTCGATTACTGTTCAGGACGCCGACGGATACACATACAGATATTTGCATTTAAATAACGACACACCAGGAACGGATGACGGCCTTGGTGGAGAAACACACGCGTATGCTCCGGGAATGGCCCGCGGAGTCCGCGTAACGAAGGGGCAGGGCATTGGCTGGACTGGAGACAGCGGAAACGCCGAAAACACCGTGTCGCATCTTCATTTTGAAATCCGTGACCCGAATCATGGCGCGGTCAACCCCTTCGACAGCTTGATTTCCGCCGCAGGTCCCCTTCAGCGCGTTGCTTCATCACCAAACGGCGGATACGTAACAGTGAACCACGGCGTTATTACAGACGCCGACATTGAGTTCCAGGTCGGATATTTGTTCACAAAACCGCTCTATGAAGGAACGAGTGGAGAAGACGTGAGGCAGCTTCAAATAAAACTTCAGGCACTCGGATTTTACAAGTCCCCCATTACCGGATTTTTCAGTGTGGATACACGCAATGCGTTGATGCAATATCAAAACGCAAGAGGAATCCAGATAGCGGGATACTTTACCATGAACTCGCTCGGTGCAATGAACAACGAAAAAGTTGCCCTGCCGAAATCGTCATCCGCTCCGCAATCGCTTTCGGAAGGTTCGAGAGGAGAGGCCGTGCGCACACTTCAGCAAAAACTCCGCGACCTCGGGTACTATATGTATCCGGCAATCACCGGATACTTCGGTCCCATTACCAAAGCGGCGGTTATCGCCTACCAGCGCGGAAATGGTATTGACCCGATAGGTATCGTTGGGCCGCGTACGCGCGCAAAACTTTACGGCGCGTAGTTGAAAACTTATGGGATTAAAGAAAAATCGACAAAATAGCATAATTGTGCTATTTTTGTTTTAGTTCGTTCCACTCGAATGCGACGGAAAACTGAATGCTCCACGTGCTGGGGTCGTTGTCCGCTATTCTCGTACTGGCGCATCCGACACTGAATGTCTTTACTGCCCCAAGGCCACACGCAATTTTTGCTATTGTGTTGCTGCTTATTTGGAGAATCGCATCAAACAAATGTAAACACAGCCGGGCCAATTCCATCGGCAACATTCTAAGGCTTGCGGCATTCATTACACTCATTTGCGTGTTCACAAATCCGAAATATTTCGGCCTCTATATTTTTGCGTTTGGGCAGTTGCTCAACTTTGCCGTAATACTTTTTAACCTAGGGCGGATGCCTGTCGACAGTTCCAAGCTCGAACCCAGCGGTATTAAACTGCTGCCGGACAGTCCTCTCCACGTGCGCGAGGATGAACGTACGCGATTTAAGCTTCTCGGTGACCGCATTTACGTCCCGCTCCTCTCGGAAAAAATCACAAGCATCGGAGATATTTTTATAGACATCGGCATTGTAGTGACAGCGGTCCGAATGTATCTTTTTTAACCCGCATGGTTTACTCCTGCGGTTTTTGTTTTTGAAAGCAAGTAAAAACAAGGTCAGAAGCCATTTCTTAAACCTTCCGTATCTCTAGCGCCAAAATGAACTGACTCCGGATGTTTTGCACATACTCTTTATCCGATAAAATGGTTATAATACTGTTATGGTTATGAACCTTAGAGTTTAAATCGGTATCGCACATGAACGACATTCTTTCCAACTATCCGATGCTTATCATTCCCGTTATCGTGGGCGGGTTTGCACAGCTTTTGAAGTTTTGCATTTTTACGCTCAGGCATGGGTGGCAGCCGGAATATGCGCTCACGCACGGACACATGCCGAGCGCCCATACCGCTTTCATTATTTCTCTTCTCACTGCCACCGGACACTATCAGGGGCTGGGAAGTGGCGCCTTCGCTGCGACAGCAGGCCTTGCAATTATTGTCATTGATGACGCGGTGCGTTTGCGCGCTTACATGGGCGACCAGGGACGGTATCTGAATATGTTGATTCGGCAGCTTCGTGTGGATGATTCACGATTTCCGCGCCTTAAGGAGCGTATGGGGCACCGTATAAGCGAAGTCGTTATCGGCGGCGTAATCGGATTATTTTTTACCATCTATCTGACTCGTTTTTTCTAGCAAGACGCCAAACTAGACCAAAGCCATCGCCAAAAAAACGATGGCTTTTGTGTTAGATAATTGAACTCGCTATTCTCAATTTGACAAAATATAATTAATTTGCTATTATATAAAAAATTCAGAAATAGTCCGGAGAATTGGCATGGACTCTGCGGATCGGGCCATTGAGAGGGTTCTTGAGATCACGCGCATGAGTAATGAAGCCGCGCGCGAGGAAATCTTGCGCTCCGAAGAGTGGACAAAGGAGAAATTTACGCTTGGGGAAATCACGCAGGAAGAGGCCTGGGATATGTTTTTCGGACTTTTGCATGAGTGCGACGAGCGTGGCCTGCTGGAAGACCGTAGAAGAATTCTCGCGCAGATTGATACCGACGTATACAAGCCCTTTGAGTCAAAAAATCCGGAGATACGGTTTCTTGCAATGCTCCGCGCGCGCGTGCATGGCCTTGTCAAGAGCGAGCTGAACTGATTTAATTAAGCATACATTCCTCGCCCCATGTTTATTGGGGCGGTTTTTTACTTATTGACAAATAGTATATAAACATGTTATATTCATTTTATTGTTTTTTGAAAACGAGGAAACGAAATGGCACACTCCCCTCTTGTTACTTTTTATCTCGGGCGAGGATCGGATATTGAGGGCAGAAGGTTTGAAGATATGGTGATGTGGAGCGATTGGGTGCTGGAAAATACTCATGATTACATTCAGTGGCTCTTCCCGCTAAAAGACGCGAGCGCGTATAGTTCTTCGGCCCCGCTTTTGACTGATGAAGATATCGCGGCATTTAAGGATTATCAGACCCTAAGATCAAATCTTCTTCTTGCCCATGCCCGTATGCTTGATTTTTACGGCTTCACTATTGTATTAAAGAGCGGATATTTTGAGATAGTTCGTTCAGAGAACTTTGTCGAAAAAACTCAACATTGGCTAACGCCGAACAACCATAACTTTTTGCGAATTACCCGAATCTTGAAATCTCTTGTTCTTCTGGATTGCAGCAAACATGCCTTAGCGTTTTTTGCCGCTCTTGAAAAAGTGTATTCCGAGTATGCTGGTGTTATCGGCGAAAGAACCTGTGGGTTTTGGAAAGAGGCGGTTACTCTGACCATCGTCATTACTCAATACAGCACACACAAGAGCGCGCGCTGCGACTGCTCATGGGAAAGCATTAGTAAGCGCCAACTCATGAAAAACGTGTACAATCACGCCACGTTGCACCGAAACCGCGACAAAGTCACGGTAATTCTCCGCGAGAGAACTTTCCGGGCCAAAATTATTGACAAATAGCATATTTTTATGCTATTATTTTTTTATCGCCTGGCACCGGAGGAACATCCATGCCGCTTCCTAAGAAATGGGACGGGGTATTTTACAGCAAAGAAACCTGCGGCGACTTGCTTTTTGACATTACGCCCGAAGAATTTATTGCTTTTGTTAGTACCAGGAGTATGGGCGACCCGCCGCAGTTTTTTCTTGCCGGGGCATACTTTGACCTCGTGCTCAACGATTGCTCCGAGAGAGCGGCGGAGTATATGGCCGCCGCAAAAACAAAGTGGCCTGACCCAAGATGGGAACCGGTAGAAAAATATGCGATAGCCGGGAAAGAACTTCTCCCGGAAGAAGGCGGACACAGCCCAGACCTAGGGTTTTTGTTTTTCAATATCATCGCCCACATGTGGGGGGCTATGACACTTCATATCGTGCAAAGTAATCCGTCGCTGAACTAGCGCATGGACGCCACGGACAGCGACCGAACGCGCGAGTTCGAGAAGCTTAAAAAACTATTGCTTCAGCCAGCACCTATATGGATTAATGGCGTTGATTTTGACGCATTTAACTTCGGAGATGAAACGCAGAACTACTCGGAAGCCGGGCGGGATTCGCTCGTCAGGAGTGGTGTGAGTTCAGCGGTCATTTGTCGCAAAACCGGAAAGTGGCGGTTTGGTGCGCCGGGCATGCGTTTCACTAATGTTTCGCACGTGCCAGATTACGAAAAAGCAAAGATAAATTTAACATTCGTGGAAATGAGAGAAATGATCGAAGATCAGTAATACCGCCCTGATGGCCATCGAGGCGGTTTTTTTATTAATGCAGAAATCAACTTTAAAATTTTCTTATGTCTAAATCCGACCATTTTATGCTTCTGGATACATCGGGTCCGAAAAATTGACAGACAGCGCAAAGCTGTGCTACTAATTTTTTAGTTTATTTGTTCCTTTGGGAGTGTCCCGTGCCAAAATGGTTTTGGTTTGCGGTTTTGACAAATTTGTTTTGGGGACTCTTCAGTGTTCCCGCAAAGCTTGCCGGGAGAACATACGACCCGCGTGAAGCGTTTGTGTTTGTGGGCGTCGGGTACTGCGCGGTTGTGCTTATTTTGTACGCATGGGGAGCGCGCCCTTCGTTCCAAGCTACTCCTGCTTCTTTTGCAATTTTGACAGGCGCACTTCTTGCCGCCGGAATGGTGTCGTACCTTGCGGCCATTAGCGTCGGAAAGGTTTCTGTGGTAGTTGCTTTTACAACTCTTTATCCGGTTATTACGGTGATTATTTCGTATTTTCTTTTTCACGAAACGATCACCATTCGGCAAGGTATCGGCATCATGCTGGCGCCGTTTGTCGGGTGGCTTTTGATGCCGCGATAATCATCGCACGGCTTGCCCCGTGCTTTTTTTATGCAACGCGGGAATCAGCTTAAAATCTACCCGCTATTTTGCTTTCACTCCGCGTATCCGGCAACTGTTTTCCGCACGCTTCGTGCGGTTTTTCAAATAAAAAATCCCCGACGAAGGCCGGGGTAACCTAAATACTTTTATCAGACTTCGGAGGCTTTCCGCTCCCCTCTTCCGCGGGACGCGGAATTTCCTTTTCAAAAACGAAGACGTCGCCAATGTACCAGTACCCTCTCACAACAACACCATCTTTGCTATCTGTTACCCATTCGGCATATACCACTGAAGTATCGTTGTAGTAAATGCCAATAAAATTCCTCTTTGCCTCATCTGTAATGAAGATAGCCCACGGTATAAGTCCCCACTCAGGATGAATCCGGCTCGGAAACACAATGTGATCAACCGCAAGAAAAAATGGCTTTTTTGTAAAATCCGGAAGATTTGGCGCGCAATCCGGAGAAGCCTGTGCTTCTTGAACCGCCTGAATCTGCCAACTATCACTCGGAATGGTCTTCGCCTCCGCATGGGCCGCTGGCGCAATGAAAAGAACTGAACCTGCCAAGACAAGAAAAAAGATCTTATTCATGTTCATGCCCTGCCTTCTCCGCTTGTTTTTTGACACATCAACTTATTTTTACTGATACCATAATTTAATTCTTCTGTCAAATATTCTGGCCTACATTCTACTCCGAATCGCAATCAGTCCGCTTTGGCCCGCCACTATCTTGTAAAGTAGATAGTATGGCAAAACAAATAACCAATGACCAAAGAAACGAGATTTACGCGCTTAAACGGGCTGGCCACAAGCAAAAAGATATCGCCCGGATACTCCACAAGGACCCGTCAGCCATATGCCGGGAATTGAAAAGAAACCAAAGCAATTCAGGCAGATATCTGGCCCGGGGAGCAAAATTGAAAACCAAGGAACGGAGAATTAAGGCTAACCAACGATTCAAAAAGATTGAACACAATACCAAGTTAAGAAAATATATTTTAAAAAAATTAAAGAAGTATTCGTCGCCAGAACAAATTGCGGGCCAGTGGAATAAGAGCCGGAGAGATCAACGCATTGGCAAAGACACCATCTACAAGTTTGTGTATGAAAAGCGAAAAAACTTGATACAGTACTTACGATGCCAGAAGGGCAAGTACCGACGCAGATACGGCACCAGGATACGGGAAAAACAGAGAGAAGAACAGAAAAAACGGAGAATTGACCAGCGACCCGACCGTATCAATCTGAGGCAAAGAATCGGCGACTGGGAAGGAGATACCGTACGGGGCAATGGCAACTCAGGACATATTATCACCTATGTTGAAAGGAAGTCGGGGTATTTGGTGGCAGGAAAGACAGAACATGCAACGGCAGAGAATATCAACACATTTACCATCAAGAAATTTAAAAGAATGCCTAAGGATAAACGACACTCAATCACGTACGACAATGGCTCTGAATTTTCAGGATATGATATCATTGAACAAAAAACTGGGATGACCGCCTACTTCGCCTTTCCCTACCACTCCTGGGAACGAGGCACCAATGAGAATACCAATGGGCTTCTACGGCAGTTTTATCCAAAGAAATCAAGATTTGATACGGTTACCCAGGAGCAATTGGACAAGGTAGTGCGATTAATTAATCATCGGCCAAGAAAACGCCTTAACTATCTTACACCATATGAAGTATTCAAAAAAAATTGCGTTTTGGAATAGAATTAGCGTGGTCGCTGGGGCTTTCCGCCCTGTTTGAACAAGAATAAATGAAAAGATCCGTCTTGCGACGGATCAGCATGGATGAATTAAAATCCAAGTCTTTTCAGCTCTGCCTGCAGTTCAGAGCCTGTAGTAATTTTCGTATAGATGGGTTTTACGGGGCCTGGCGGCCAATTGAATGTGACGGGCTTGCTGAAGCGCTTAAGATTTTTAAAGAAGAAACCTACTTCAAGCGGAGCAACATACGGCCCAAAGAGATAGAACTGATAGAGGCCGTCTTCAAATTGGTCCCGGCTAAACCCTTCCTTTTTGAGAATTCTCCTCACTTTTTCCAGCGGCATATTGTTGAAATTGCAGACCATCCGCTCGGCTTCTTTTTTGGTAAGCGTACGTACATCGGCGAGCTCTCCAACTCCGATGATGACCTTATGCTGATAAGGACTATTCGCGTACTTATACGAATTTACAGCCGCATCGGCGGTCCTTCCCGAATTATAAAACAGTACCGGGCCTCGATAGTCCCACTTCCAGCCTCTCGTCTTAACTCCCGCCCACTCATCAACCTTCAAATGCCCGTCGAGCAACATATCATTATACGGAAACCAGTTTGGAAAAACAGGCAGGCTGTGCGGTTTCATGTACTCTGCTTCCTTCGGTGTCAATGTCAAAGAACTGCTTCTCCACGCTAGCATAATCGTTTTGTGAGTCAAGAGGAATTTATAAAGTTGACAAATGTATAATAACTATAGTATAATATAAATACGTGCAGTTCCCACAAAGGAGGACATGATGATTCCGGTTCCGCTAGGTCCAGGACGAGAGTATCGAACGATATCGGCCCTTGCGAGTGGCGAGGTCGTCATCCTTGACGGCATTTCCCTAAAGATGGATGAGGGGGAAATCGAATCCGGCGACCTCTACGTCGCCGAGAGAAACACTGGCCCGAAACTGCTCACGGCGCGCGCGATCACACGAGACAACAGCTTCTGTGGCGGGATAGTGTTTCCAACAACACTCGACTACGCCTTTGACTTCTGCGAATGCGTGAAAGTGCGCGAGGTATAAAGCCTCGCAAAAACCCTTATGGCAACGAAGAAGCCCCGCGGCGTTCGTAGCTGTGAGGGTTCTTTTTTTTATACGGAATAAACTTTACAAATGCTATGCATATGCTACTATGGTACAACTTTAAGCGTTGCCTTGGAGAAACACTTGTGGGAGCGCCATACTACGGTGACGGTCACGGCGGCGGAATTGAGGAATTGCCAGGTCTCTTGCTTTTGTCCTATATAAACAAGCCGACGCCGGAGAATCAGGCAAACGTGCGAAAAGTGTTCGAGAAGTTACGTGCTGATATCGTTTCGCATTTCGGCGAAAAATTCGCGAAAGAGCTCGCATGCGAGCTTAGAGTCACGAAAGCATAAGCAAAAGCAGTCCCGCACGATTCGTGCGGATTTTTTATTTTCCTTTTCGGCGCTTGACTTTTTTAAAAAAATACTGTTATAATAGTTCATGTTCTTTTACCGCCAGCCGAGCGTGCCATGCTAAAAACTATTTTCGCGGCCGCCATTCTCCTTTTTTCCGCAACTTCCGTGTTTGCGCAAACCCTCCTGCCGTTTCCTGATATTCCGCGCGAATATCGTGGATGGGACGCAAAGGAGTTTTCTTGCGCTTTACCGAATGGCCGCGCCTACACTGCCACCATGTATATGTTTCCCACCGTCGACGGCCCGCGCCTTCATCCGGGAATAAATCTTTCCGGAAGAATGGACTACATACTTATGTACGCCGTTAATGGCAAGAATATCGTTATCTGGTCCGATACCGGCATGAAATTTCCGGGTGAGACGATTGAATCATACGGATATTTCCTTCGCCCTGACGGCCAGTGGATAAAGATGCCCGGCACTGAGTATAGCTCCCAAAGGCAGATGCTGGCTTCCCAGTTGACCACCGAACAGAGTCTTATAATGGAGATGGACGAGATAAATTTGCTCTGCACAAAAATGCATCGGGATATGAACGAGTTCTTTTTGGAAGAATTCAATACATACCGCAAGTAGCTTTTCTTACCACCCCGCCCAATGGCGGGTTTTGTGTTGCCGAAAGTGAAATATTAAAAAAATTTAGGGCCCAGCCATGCTGACAAAAACGGTGGTAATATTTGACAGCACATAATTATTATGCTATTATCGGCCTGCTAGCGAGCGCACCAGGGAGCATCTAAAATGCAAATCGCCACGGCTTTCTTCTTTGGGGTCGCGTGCATGGCCCTTTCGTTGCTCTTGGGATATGTTGCCTATCGGCGCGCATTGCGCCTGAGCGACCTGGCAAACAGTACGGACGGAAGCTACGAGAGAGCTTTTTACGGACGTTTTCTGCCTCCGGCTATTTTTTCTGTTCTTTTGCTCCTGGTTGCGTTTATTATCCAGAGGCTCTACTTTTGAGCGTCTCCCGCCCCGACGCGCGTCGGGGCGGATTTTATTTCTTTTTCAATTGCCAAAGCTTAATTTATAATATGAGTACCAATACCGATAATGTTCAGCAAAAAACTTAAAGATTTATACGGACTCTATGAACGGCGCATTTCTCCGATCGCGTTTATTTTTGGTTTTCTCTGGGACAATTTTACGCTTGTAAGAATCGACCTTTTATACGACAACATCGTTCTTCTATTCCATCTTACCGTCGCATGCTCCGCAATTATTTTGACAAACGCCTATGACGCCGGCCGTTTTAGGAATAAAATTCCACAAGAAACCGCGGAAGTTCTCCTCCCCTTCCTCATGCAATTCTCATTTGGAGGACTTTTTTCCGCGTTCTTTGTTTTTTACTCGCGAAGCGGCTCTCTTCTGACGAGTTGGCCGTTCCTTCTTTTTATCGCAATTCTGCTTTTGGGAAATGAGCGCTTCCATAATCGCTACTTCCGTCTTACCTTCCACCTTTCCGTATTTTTTGTCGTTCTCTTCTCATATCTGATATTTGCGATTCCAATCATTCTCGGCGCGATGGGAACAAAGATATTTCTTTTGAGCGGAGGTGCCGGCATTGCTCTGATAACAATTTTTATTTTTTTGCTTTGGCGCGTAACTCCCCAGCGATTCCTCTGTAGTTGGAAAATGATCCTCATCTCAATCGGCGGAATTTATCTTGCCTTCAATATCCTCTACTTTACGAACGTCATTCCTCCGATACCGCTCGCCATGAAAGAACTCGGGGTGTACCATTCGGTTGCAAAGAACGATTCGACATACTCTCTTCAGTATGAACCGGCCAGGTGGTTTGAATCGTTCATTTCAAATCCCGTGTTCCATCGAGCGGGGAGCGTCCCGGTGTTTGTTTATGGCGCCGTATTTGCGCCGACCCGCCTGACTTCGAATATTTTTCATCGCTGGTCGTATTATGATGAAAAGCTAACGGCATGGGTTGAAACGGACCGCCTTCCGTTTCAAATTGTTGGCGGAAGAAGCGAAGGCTACCGTGGGTATACCATGAAATACGGGGTTTCCACGGGAATGTGGAGGGTTGATGTAATAACCGAACAAGAACAGATCATTGGACGCATTACGTTCACAATAGTTCAGGCTGATTCGACTCCGAATTTACAAACCGACATCCGGTAATATTCCGTTTAAGACATTGCAATTAGATTGAGAGTATGGTACAATGGGAATTGGTCAAACTATAGGTCTGTGTGAGAAACATCGTCGAGTTTTGTTCTACAGTATTCTCATGTTTGAAAGATTGTTAATTTAAATTCCAACAATTATGCAAACAGGCACAATTGCTCGGCTTGTTACCGACCGGGGTTTTGGATTCATCGCTCGCGAAGGAGAGGCAAAAGACCTCTTTTTCCACTCAAACGAGCTGAAAAACGTTGAATTCAAAGACCTCCGCGAAGGCGACAAGGTAACATTCGAAGTCGGTATGAGCCCAAAAGGGCCAAATGCCACGAATGTTAGCCGGGTCCAGTAAGATACAAAAACACCCCCTGTCGGGGGGTGTTTTTGTATCACCGATTGCCTCTTTATAAATTTATGCAGTTGTGTTAAAAAAAGGAATCCTAGTTTTTTCTTTTTGAGACGCAGATGACCTCTTGGGAGAGAACGCGCGAGCTTGTAGGTTCCTGCATCCCATTCGTGCCTCGGGGTAGAAAAATGGTCTTTGGAAAATTTCAATTTGACGGACAGCTTGCGCATTTCAGCTATAGGACGCTTCAGGAAGACGGCCTTCGCACGGCAAAACGGACAACCGCAGACTTTCTTCCCGGGCGTGAGCCGACTCGTGAAAGTTTTCGGGCGCTCCAGGTTGCCGACGGAAAGAGAACGAGGTTCATTATGCGAAACCGCGTATATGATGAACCGGCCCTTTTCGGACGAACGTTCCCTGCCTTCACATATCAATGGACGAAAGACAAAAAGTCCGGCCGTGGAGTGCTTTCTTTCTTTCGCATTGATTTTTCGGATGCCGATTTCATAAACTTCAGCGGCCGCACGCTTCGGACACAGATGAAGGAGGGGAACACGAAGTTTTTTGAGGGCCTTCCCGAATCTCTCGAGCATTCGCCTCTCATCCTCGGCCATCCAATCCGGCGAGCCATTGATTTTGAGGACTATGCGAAAATGATACTGCTAGATTCCGAACTTGAAGTGTTCTCGCGTTCTTGCCACGCAACGTATTCATAACCATACAACCGCAAATTTTCTGCGGTTTTTTATTTCACTCTGATATGGGTGGTCTTTCAAAAATATCACTTGTGTGTTATTCTTTTATTAGTTCTCCTCACAAAAATCGGTAAGCCGGGGAAAAACCAAATGCCATCGGATAGAAACGAACTTGAGCGGCAATTTTGGGATACATGCGAGGAGCTTCATATCAGCGATACGAACAGGTCAATCCTTGAGTCATTTTTGGCGCCCTTAAGAAACAAGGACGCCGCTACCTATTTTCATTACCTTCACTCCCTTCGAGTCGGACTGCTTGCGCGCCTTATCGGCCGCTTCATATATCACGAAGAAAAACCTCTATTTTTTGCTGGCGCCCTGCATGATCTCGGCAAATGCCAAACCCCGCTAGAGATACTCGGCAAGACCGAAAGCTGGACGGACGAAGACCAAAAAACGGTTCAGCAGCATGTAATGGACGGCTACAGGCTGATTCGGGGCCGCCTTGATATCACAGCCGAGATCATGGTATGGCATCATAGATTTCAGGTAAACGGCTATCCCGAAGAACTTCCCCCGCCACTTCATAAATACCGGGAATCCATGAAGCTCCTGATATGCGAATACGGCCGCATCGTCGCCCTGGCAGACGTCTACGACGCGCTTCATCGCGCTGACGCGAAGTTCGGAGAAAAGAGAAGACTCACAGGAGAAGAAATCAAAGAAAAAATGTTTATATTCAACCCTGACAGAAAGAAGCTTGTTACGGCATTATACGACAGCGGAATTTTTTCTTTATAAACCCCACCACCTAGTGGGATTTTTTTATTACTCCGCATAGCGTTCGTTTTTAGCACGAACGAGTGCTGTCTATGACCACCCGCATAGCAGGGGTACGCGGAATTATCGAGTTAACGAACTGTCCTCATCCAAGGAAAATAAAAAGCCGGCTGGTGTGTAACCCTTCCGGCATAATTTTTTACAAAATAGAGACATTGCCTCCTTTATGAATTTTCCACTGCTTACCCGCTTCAGCCGGCCAGCCCTTGATGACGTCGTTCATCATGTCGAGTGCCGTCAGAAAATCGGTATTGAGAGACTGGATACCCGCGCTATATCCGAGGCTATCCCCGTCCTCGCCGACAAACGAAATATCATTTTCATTCGAGTATATCTTGCCGCCTTTCTCAAAAATGCCCGGCCTTTTTTTGTCAATCTTGCGCGCAAACGTGAACATGACGCGTCCTGCCATGATAAAGGTCCGCAGTTCTGTTTCTCCAAACTTGCCACTCATGCCGCGTTTCGGCGACTTGTCGACAAAGTCATAGAGCCCTTTTCTGTAAACCAGCCGGATGAATTTATCGAACGTCTGCTGAAGTACGTACAGCTCGGCGTTGCAGTATGCCTCAATTTCCTTCTCAAGCCACTCTCCACCAAAAATTTCCCTCATCATGAAACCGAGCGTTGTCTGTACCGCGCTCCCCCGCTCAAGAAGCCTGGTTTCCCCAACATCAGGAATATTCGGAACTTCGTGCCCGGTTTCATCCTCATACATTTTACGGAACTCAACGACCCTAGGGTCGTTTGCGGTCCGCAACTCCTCAAATACGTCAACAAGTATCTGCGGAAGATATGGTTCAATCCTCCAGAAGTCGTATTTTTCGTCGCTGGGAATTTCCAGTTTAGTCAGATAATAGATAAGGTATTTCGCAAACGATTTCTGCCCTTTCCATCGCATCCTGTCCGTTGTCCAGACAGGCTCGGCGAAAGACCCAAGCCTAGCAATAAGCTCTCTTTTGTGCATGTTTTTGTATCCGTGGTTTTCAAGAAACCAAGCTTAGAAGTATCATTAATATTTGACTACGTCAAGATGTTCATAAGTTCTGGTTGCCGGCAAAAAAAGCTTTGATACTATAAAAGAGCAGTTCTTTTTTACAAATGCTGAAGTGCGAATGAGCGAAGACCGGAACGGCCTTGTAGGACTTTCGGAAAGCGAAGCTACTGAGCGCATCAAAGCGGTCGGCATGCGCGCACGTATTATGTGGAAGGACGGACAGGCCCATGAAGGAACGTGTGACGCACGAAGCGACAGAGTAAATCTCCACATCAAAGACGGAAAGGTTATAAAAGCGTATATCGGATAATCTGAATTCAACTGAAATAGGTTAATACCACCGCATGAACACGGTGGTTTTTATTTTTTGCCGATTTTGCGCCCGCCAGCACAGGGCTAAAAAATTGCCTCAAAATGTGCTACACTATGATAGTGCAAAAAGGAGGCATTTATCTATGTTTTCCAACGCAATTAAGTATCTTCTCGAGAGTTTCGGGGAATATATACGAGCGGAAAAACCCCCGGAAGGGATCGTTCGCATTCATGTCGACGAAATAGCGTCCAAGATCGCACAAGGATACGAAAAAATACGCAATGTCGTTGACTACCGCGAAGAGCATCTTTTACGGAGCCACAGCATTTCACGCTCTCTCCAGCGAAGTATTTTACTGTACGGCAAAAAAGAAGAGTTGGCACTCCGCCTTATCAAAGAGATGGTCCGTTCCGGTCATTTTCCGAATAACCGCATACCGGAAGAAAAAATGATAGAAGTCGACCGCCTCATCGGCAACCTCATATTCCTGCTTGAATATTTGAAGAAGAACTTTCCAAAGAAAAAAACGAAGCTTTCCGGATGGCTTATGGGAGTTGTCGCATGCGCCATTGAAGAAAGCATCGACCCGCCGAAAAAAGACAGAGCTTCGGCTGAAGCAATGTTCAGGCTCCTCTCCCTAAATCTCACAATAACGGGGAAAAAGATTGATGATAAGGAAAAGCTCATCCAGCTTTTTATCGCGGTCCAGCGCGCGCTTCTGCGGGTTGACGACGACCAGCTCGCGTATCGGCTTTTGACGTTCCTTTATCCTCACTGGGCGAGCATGGCGCTTCCGGAGCTTGAGCTTTTTGCCGAGCATCTTCCGAAAATAAAAAAGGATTTTGATTCCTACATGTCAAGCGCGCTCTGCCCGCACTTCTTCAGGCTTTGCAATCAATATAATACCGTCTTTCTTCTTTTATCGGACATTGTGTTTTCAAAGCGGCAGACCCCGGAGACGCTCGAAGCGATTTTTAGAGACCCGGCAAAGCTCTCTCAAGCCATTGATGGCGTATACCGCGCGCGCTATGACGAACAAAGCAAACGCTTGCGAAGACTTGCTTTTTTCAGCGTCATTTCGCTTTTTATCACAAAGGTCATTGTAGCGCTCGCGATCGAAATACCCATCGACACATACTTAACACATCAGTATTTGCTCCTGAACACGGTCATTAACATCCTCTTTCCACCGTTCCTTATGATATTCATAATCGGTTTCATCCATCTTCCATCCGCAAAAAACCTCGAACTCGCAAAGGCGGAGGTGCGAGCGGCAACGTACGCATCTGAAAAGAAAAAATATCTGCTCCAGATACCAGAAGAAAAAAGCATTGTTGTTCAGTGGGTGGTGCGTTTTTTCTTTCTTGCTGTTTCAACCGCGGTTTTGTGGATCGTGTGGATGGTGCTCCAAGTACAGCATTTCAGTATTGCCAGCACGGTTGTATTCGTTTTCTTTACCTCTATCGTTGCGGCTACAGGAGTACGAGTGCATAACCGCGCAAAAGATATAAGTCTTGAGACAAGCAAGCCGACGATGCTGACATTTGCGGGAGATATGCTCTTCATGCCGTTCGTTACCATCGGAAAGCTTGCAATCGACGGCTTAAGCCGGTTCAAGTTCCTGGTCTTTATCTTCAACCTCATTGACGCTCCGTTTCAGGTATTCATACTTTTCATCGAAAATTTCAATTCTTTTCTCCGCTCAAGAAAGGAGCAGATGTACTAACTCTTTTTGATTTTCCCCGTTCCCATTTCCGACTCGCGCAAAGATGAACGAGCGCATATCGCCCGGGCACGCGAAACAAAAAGGATTTATTGACAAACATAAGCAGCATGTCATACTTTTTGCGTCTGTTCTTTTCCTCATGGAAACACGTTGAATGAAGATCACGCTTCAGGACTGCGAGCGGTTCTATAGCCTTCTAAAAGCTATTGAACCCATAAACTCTTCGTGGCCGGCCAGCCTCATCAAAAGCTTTGCGTTCGACCCGTTCCGGCTCATGAGGGGCCTTGACTACATGGAACTGCATGCCCACAACGTCGCTCAAAATCCCTCAGATTGTAATACTATGCGCTTCTTACAACTTGCGGTAGAATCCCTTATTGAGGGCACCCCATAAAAAATATACCCGGATGGTTACTCGTCCGGTTTTTTATTTTTCCGACTAAAATAATAAGCCTTCCCTCGAAGGCTTTTTTATAGGTTACTCCGGGCGATACCGGTCAAGGTTATTTTCGAATTCCTTCAGTCGCAGGCGGATGCTGAAGAGCTCGGAAAGGCCGCGCCAGTTATAAATGAAAAATGAAAATTTATAACGGACGGTGTCGAAGATATTGATGGTTTGTTGCATTGTACCTAGCGTCGCGATCCCGGCAAAGATGCTCGGGGCCACAAGCAGGTAGGGGAGAATGACCATGACCTGCGAAAAACTGATGCGCACCAGGTTGAACTTGCCAACCTCCCAATACATGCGAAAATAATTTCCGCGCAGGCCTACAAAACGCAGTAAGAGTTCTTCGAGAAGGCCCGCGCGCGGTTTATGGCCTATCGCGAGCTCAAGGTCTCTGCGATATGCTGCCTCAACGACCTGGTTATCATACTGGATCCGCGGCAGTTTTCTACCCGCGTAAATACATACAACCGTGCCAATGATGGAAGTAACGAGCGCAATCTTTACCATTGCCCCCTGACCCGATACGAGCGGGCCGAGCACCGGGACTTTTTGGCTCACCCACGCGAGATCAATTGTTGCCCCCGCCCGATAAAGTAATCTTAGGAAGAATGGCAAAAGAATGCAGATATTCAGGAACTGTTCTGCGAAATCTTCAACGAGTTCCCCGAGGCGCTTCGCGTCTTCCTGAATGCGCTGGCCTTCACCCTCAATGGTGCCTGAGATCTCGCACCAGAGGAAAAGATAGTAATCATTTATTGCGGTACGCCACCGGAATGTGTAGTGCTGTGTTATGAACGTACTCAGCCATCCGAGGACGATGAAACCTGCGGCAAGGCCGCCAAAAACCAAAAGTTGCCAGTAGAACTCCTGCAGCGTGTGCTCCTTTGGCGATCCAAGGATGTCATAAAAGTTTTTTATCCAGCTGTTCCAAAGGATTTCAAGATATACGCCCGCGCCGACAAACGCGATCACGACAAGGCCCACGCCATAGGCCCAGGGAGCCCAGTGCCTGCTTCTGAAAAACGCCTTGAACATCCGACTACCTCGGTTCATTTATCAATGTGCTTTCTTGGGGCCTATTCTACACAAAGACGCGAAAAACACAATGTGTGCCGGAATTGCCTGAAAATATTTGACTTTTTGTAGCTTTTAGTGTATTTTATAATTGTCAGTTATTTTACAATACCCACTTCTCCGCGGAGGCACCCAATGGCCGAAGAACGGCGTTACAGCCTCGCCATCATTGGCGGAGGCGTTACGGGGGCTGCTCTTGCCTATGTCGCGAGCCGCTACACGGATATTGGCTCCATCGTTGTCATCGAAAAAAACGCTTGGGTAGCGCAAGTAAATTCGCACCCTATGAATAACGCCCAGACATCTCACGACGGCGGAACAGAAACGAACTACGACCTCGCGCACGCGCTCAAGGTCAAAGCCGCAGCCGTAATGCTCCGCCGCTATGTTGAATCAAAAAAGGATCCGCTTCTTTTCAAGAAAACGCACCGCATGGTCCTCGGCGTTGGCGCATACGAAGTTGAAAAGCTCCGGAAGCGCTTTGAGGATTTCAAAAGTTCTTATCCCGACCTCCGGCTTATAGGTGCCGAAGAACTGAAAACCCTTGAGCCGATGCTTATGAAGGACCGCAGCCTTGACGAGCCTGTGGCGGCCCTTGTTTCAAGCGAAGGATATGCCGTCAATTATCAGCGGCTTGCGGAGTGCCTCATTTCCGACGCGATGACGATAAATAAAAACCTTGAACTTTCCTTCAACACGGGCGTTGAAAGCATCCGGCACGAACATGCGCAGTATATGATTGAGACAACGAAAGGAAACGTGCGCGCTGACATGGTTGTGTTTGCGGCGGGGCCATACAGCCTGTTTTTTGCCCAACAGCTCGGGTATGGAAAACGATTCGCGATCCTTCCCGTTGCAGGAAGTTTTTACTCTGGCGGAGAACTTGTCCGCGGAAAAGTGTACCGCGTGCAGGTTGAAGGACGGCCGTTTGCCGAAATCCACGGCGATCCGGACGTGCTGAACTCCCGCGATACGCGGTTCGGTCCGACAACAAAACCGCTCCCGCTGATGGAACGCCATAAATACGAAACATTCTTCGACTTCCTGAAGCTTCCGCTTGTTTCACTCCGAGGGATTGCAAGCCTGTTTAAAATCATTCGGCAAAATAAGCTTGTCGGATACGTCGCAAAAAACATGGTCTATGACCTGCCGCTTATTGGAAAGTTCTTTTTCCTGAAGGAGGTGCGCGTCATTATTCCGTCAATGCGTTATTCCGACCTCAAGCTTAGGCGGGGTGCCGGCGGAATTCGTCCGCAGATCGTGGACCTTCCGACAGGAACTCTCCAGATGGGCGACGCTACCATTGTCGGAGACAATATCATCTTCAACACGACCCCGTCTCCTGGAGCTTCCATCTGCCTCGGCAACGCAAAGCGGGATGCCGCCGAACTCATAAAATTCGGTGAAGGAAAATATTCCTTTGACGTTGCGGCTTTTGAGAAAGACTTGGGATAGACACGTACCGCCCCGATAATCATCGGGGTGTTTTTTAATGTTTAATGTGCCATAATAATGCTTTTTACGAAGACTTGACATATTTTGCTGATATGCTAATATTATTCCTGCATCTTGCAGAAGGTCGTTGAAAAAAGGAACCATCCGTGCCAGAAGAAACCATACGTACGCCGATACGGCTTATATTTGGGACAGGCAACGGCCTCTATCAAGCCTTTACCCTCATTTATGAGAACGGGGACGGGTCACCCGGCTGGCTAAACGTGTGGAGAGAGGATGCAGAAATTTTCAAAAAGGTAAAGTTTATTGAGGAAGGAGAAAGCGCTATTGTTTGGCGTAAACACACTAAGCACAGTATTTTTGGGAACACAGAAGAGCAGACAATTCAAGAGATACGCATAAGAAAAGACGCCCAGCTGAAATACTAGCATCAGCTACTTCCCGAAACCCGCCAACCTAAAACACGGAGACAAACCGATGGCCCTCGGAGAATCCCCCGTCAAGCAGGCACTCCGCTGGATTATTGAAGAGCTCCAGAGCAACCCTTCCGCAAGCATGGTAAAGCTTATCGACCTGGCTGGTCAGAAATTCAATAA
>Ga0209542_10005526_pt1 | contig 25161 bp, 30 predicted proteins | sample RifCSPhighO2_01_FD_184028 | JGI IMG/M metagenome (GOLD analysis project Ga0209542, IMG submission 184028) | Soil microbial communities from Rifle, Colorado - Rifle CSP2_plank highO2_0.1 (SPAdes) (version 2) | ecosystem: Environmental > Terrestrial > Deep subsurface > Rock core/Sediment ...
ATAAGAGTTCCTCCCTTTAGAATAATTTACAGGTTAGAGCAAGATAAAATTATTATAAACTGCTTTGATCACAGGAAAGATGTTTACAAATAAATATTAAAAACAATCATGCTGGAATAGGCTCTAACTCTTTAATTCCCTTCAAGCCAATCTCAGCTTCTTTTCTCATACAGAGGTTGAATATCTCAATTAGCTTCTTCACAACAAGGTTTTTTTCATTTAAGGTATATAGTTTAGCCTTTCCTATTGTCCTGTCATATAGGATTATCTTTTCTTCTATAAATCTTGACCATATCCTAATTATTGTAGCCTTAGAAACATTGCTATTCCTTATTACATCTGATTGGTGAACTGGCAAGCCTCTAGAGGTTATTAAATAATCAATAATTCTAGCTTGTGGTGAATTTCCTAGAGTTTTTACAAAGATTGATATTTTTTCTTCGATTATCATATTATCTTAACTTACAACAAACTATTTAAATGTTTCTATATCATACCAGGTGGTCTAATAACAGAAAGGTGATATTTTGAAAGAATTAATTAAGAAGGAAATCTTGAGGGATATGGTTAAGTCAAGAAGATGGGGAGGAAAGCATACTGAATTGCGAAATCTTAGTAAAGGAATCCCCGTTTATCTTATTAATACGAGGCAAGGCAGAAAAGTATTTGATAAAGCAGTTAAAGAGTTGATTAATGATGGGTTTTTATTTGCTAAAAAATCAACTGGAGAAGTCCATGTTTCTCTAAATCATCGTTATAGCAGAGAGATTTTGGAATTCATTGCAGCATGACTAAAATGGAAAACACACATGAAGATAAGAAAGGTTACATAAGGAAAGGTTACTCAACATTGGTCCATAGACAGATAGCTTATCATCAAATATATAAGAATAACAGGGATAAATATCCTCTCCCTTTCAGCAAATATCAAGTTCATCACAGAGATAAAAATAAACAAAATAATCATCTTGATAATCTAGTATTAATTGAAAGAGAAAGTCATGAAAAGATACACAAGAAGGAGATAAGGGAAAGAGTATCTAAAAATGCTTTAGCTTTTCTTGGAGTATTGTTTGTAGGAACTTTTGGTTCTATACTTATGTACTCATTCATATTCAATGGAATTAATTTCTGGAATGTTGGATTAATCATATTTTCTATTTGGTTTGGAATTCTGGTTTATAAGAAATTGAAATGAGAAAAGAAAAATATCAAAAGTATCTTTAATGTAACTATAAATCGCCCGAGAGGGGATTCGAACCCCCGGCCCCAGCATTAGGAGTGTTGCACTCTTTTGCTAAGATCTGTGCTCTATTTTCCCAGAACCTTTTTCTTGGAAAGTTTAATTTTCAGTGAATGCTTTTTCCAAAAGGGTTCTTCCAGGCTGAGCTACCCGGGCATTATGAAAATTTTAAAGAAAAAGCTTCTTTTAAATATTGCTAAAGTTTTCGATTTTGAATATAAAACCAAAAGATATATAAACTAAAGTTAACATATATTAACTATGGTAAATATATATAAACTAAAGTTAACAAGTCTGCAGCAGGGGATTTTAAGACTTCTATTTGTAAAGGTAGGAATTCTGCTAAACCAACGGCAGATATCAAATTTTTTAGGGGTTACACAGCCGGCAGTAATGAAAGCGCTTCCAGCATTGGAAAAAAAAAAGTTAATCAAAATATACCAGGACAAAGAAACAAAAAGATGGTCAATAGAATTGAACAGGGATAATCACAAAGTAATGCAGCTAAAAAGAGTAGACAACTTGAAGCAGATATATGAAACCGGGCTTGCAGATTTTCTCGAAAAAGAGTTTGCAGGAGCAGCAATAATCTTATTCGGAAGCTATTCAAGAGGCGAAGATATAATCAATTCAGACATAGACTTTGCAGTAATCGGTAGGAAAGATAAAATAATAGATATAACAAATTATGAAAAATTGTTAGAGAGAAAAATAAATATAAATTTTTACATTTCATTTAAAAATATTCATAAGAATTTGAAAGAAAACTTGTGCAATGGAATTGTCCTCTCAGGTGGAATTGAACTATGAGAGCAATACGAAAATTTGATGAATTTATAAAAGATAATGTTGTTAAAAAACAATCTGCAGATAAATCTCGAGCAGAATTTTTAATTAAGGAATCTGAAAACAGTTATAATAATTTATTGGAAAAAATACGAAAGATAAAATTGAATGATGCTAATGCCAATGATTTTGTAAAATCTTGTTACGATATATTGATGGAGTTAATGAGGGCAAAGATGCTTTTAGTTGGATATAATGCTTCTGGGTTTGGGGCGCATGAAGCTGAGGTATCTTATATGAGAGTTTTAGGATTTGATGAGAAGGATGTGCAATTCGCTGATCAGATTAGGTTTTTCAGAAATGGAATGCTTTACTATGGTACAATTTTAGATAAATCATATGCAGAAAAAGTAATATACTTTACAAAACGCATTTATTTTAAATTAAAGCAAATGCATTAAAGATACCATATTAAGATTTAGAATAAGCTGAGCTACCCGGGCATTAAAAGAAACAAAAAAAAATCGTTTTTAAATTTTTGTAAAGAACTTCTTTTCCTTATTGTCGCTGAATTTCCTGTTGAATTTCAATATTCTTTTTCTCAGGATTTTTCTCTTCTCTTTCAGCTTTATGCTGTTCACTTTCAACGCTTCTTCAATAGCTTCCCTTCTAGGCAAGGCATTGTTCACGAAGACAAAGATATCGTCGACAAAGCCTCCCATCAATTCTGTGCCGGCAATTTCCACAATGGGCTTGTCTTCAACTTTCCTTTCTTCTCTTAAGCCAAAAACAAAAATCAAGGTAAAAAACAATCTTGCCAGTCCGCTAATAGTAAACAAAAATAGATAAACACTTCCCAAAATCTTTAAGCTGCTGTGTGTTGCAATCAAGCCGCCGATAGAAGCGCCAATGAAAATCCCCGCACCAATGAAAATATTATAATATGCAAATGCAAATGATCTTTTTTCCCTCGGAACAACGTCGAAAATAAAATTCCCGCCGCTCAACCCAAACCCTCCCCAAGCTGCACCGCCAAAAGCATTTACCAGCAGTAAATAATACCAATTTCTGCTGACCAGCCACAACAAAGGGATAAAACTCAGCATAATTCCGCTTATTATAATTACTTTAACTGTTCCAAATCTATCGACTAATCTTCCCCAAATAGAAAGGATAGCAATGCTTCCCAAGGAGCTTGCAACCGTCATGGAAATATAAGCAGGGTAGCTAAAATTCAATTCTCTCAGCATGTAGACGGCAAAAAAAGGACCAGAGATAGTTACAGCAGCCCTGAGCAAAGCGCTGTATAAAACAAATCTTCCCAGGTTGCTGTTTCTCAATCTTTTCATGAAGCTGCCAAGAGAAAAATAACTCTCAGGATCATATTTAAATTTAGGTTCATACTGCCTGTTGAGATAATATCTCGAGATTAGTCTTGCTAAAAAAGCTATAAAAAATAAAATACTAAATCCTATTAAAACAGATTCTCCATCTAAAGTATTTCTTTCTCCGTTGAACAAATTCAGAAACCACGCCGCAAATAAGCTGCTTATCAGCACAACAGCGCCGGCAATCTTATTTCTCCTGCTGAAATATTTTCCCCTCTCTTCTTTTTTGACAAGATCCCCTATCCATGAATTCCAGGCAGGGCTTGCAAAGCCGCCGACAATAGCAATTAAGGCAAACAAAAAAACAACGCTCCAAGTTCTCAATGATAAATCTTTAAATAAAAATGGAATCAAAGCCAAAGGCGCCCACAATAAAGCATGGAATAAAACTGCCCTGCTCACAATAAATTTTCTGCTTCTAACTCTCATTAGTTTATTGGCAAATATTTGAAACCACGGAGCAAGAAGATTAGCTATAGAGGTTAGTAATCCTATTTGCAAGGGACTTGCCTGCATTGCAATTGCATAAGGGCTGACAAAATTAGTTCCAACTCCATCCATCACAGAAACAGCACTAGCATCTTTAATTGAGTTCTGTAAGCTCTGAGCAATTACTCCTTTTTTTTTAATCATACAGTCCCACCAAAATTCAACTCAGATTAAAAAACTTTTCGTAATACTTTTTAATAAAGAAAACAACTAATTTTTCCTAACAAATACTAAAAATCCAGTATGCAAAATTCCAATGTTCTCGGGCCTTGCTCTTCTTTCATCAACGATCCATTCTCTCTGAATGTTTTCGATGACTTTTACCAATTTAAAATCTTTATCAAGCTTATTAACAAGTTCATGCACCTGGGTAATATTCGGAAGATAAGAGACCAACTCTCCATTTTTCTTCAGGGCATTTTTGCAGTTTTCCAACGCCATCCAAGGATCTTTCAAATCCAAGGTTATTAAATCTAGATTTTTATCTTTAATTTTTTCAAAAATATTTCCGTTTCTAAACACAATATTCTTCATTCCAAGGTTTTTTGCATTTTCTTTTGCTATCATCAAAAAATCTTCTCTATTATCGTAGCTGTAAACTTTCTTTACAAATCTCGCCAAATTCATACTCAATACTCCACAACCGCTGCCAGCATCAAGCACAACAGAATTTTTATCAATATTTGTGTTAGCTAAAATAATCCCGATTTCTTTCTGTAATATAATCGCAGGTCCTCTTTTTATTTTTTTTAGCTTTTCAAGAAATACATCTTCCATAAAAACTGATTATTTAATGGTTATTTAAAATTTCCCAATTTAAAAATTTAAACATTAGCGAGAATTATTTCTCTCAATTATTTTTTATTCATGCATAAGTCCATGGGAAATACTCAATTATTTTTTATTCATGCATAAGTCCATGGAAAATACATTTTTAAGACTGAATACCATCAAATTCTGGAGGAGGATAGTCTTCTGACCTATCATATTGAAATGTTTTTTTCTCTTTAATGTATTCATCTTCTGTTCTCCATAAATCATGTTTTTTGCAAAATTCAATAAATTTGTCATAGGAGATATCTTCTCTGTATAACTTTTCCAATTCATCATTATTCGTAGAAATAAGATTATTTAAATCAACTATGCCTCCATCATTCAATTTATTGTCCTTATCATAAACTTTCTTGGATTTAATCTGTTCCCAACTTATAAAGGATATATTCTCAGAAAAATGCTTAATGGCCACACCCCTTACCCCTGCCCTAGTGTTAAAAGGCGGATTAAAAATCGCATATAGAACATTATCAGGCTTTGTGGGGTAGTAAGATTCCTTTCCATAAGGATACAGCAATCCAGAAGCTGGATCTACATCATGAAACTGGATGCTTTTCCAGACAAGCTGCTCTAAATCCCCATTGTCAGATAGATTTAATCTATTAGTTTTTTTAAAAATAGATAATAAATATCTCTTAGTTGGCCAATCCAAATAACCAATAAATTTTTTAGGAATTTCTCTTTTTGAATGCTGCAATTGATCAAGGGCAAAAACCCAATTGTCTAATACCCAATCTATTTCAGAATTTTTACCTTTTAATATTTTTAATGCAGGCTCCAAGTAGAATTTTTTTTGAACATTGATGGCAGATAAGTTTTGTCCATCTTTAAACTCGAGAGTTTTATATGGATGCATAGAAACTTCTTTAATAGCTTCAACCGCATTAATACTAAGTTCGGGGACATTAAAAAATTTATCCTCTTCTAGAAGCTCTAAAACAACTTTCGTGGTTCCTAATTTAAGTGCATTCGTATATGGAAACATGGAAGGGTCGCCGCAGGAAATATGAAATCTCTGGTACTTATTCGAATCCATCAGTGGCTCTTCTTTTTGTTGAATGATTGATCTTTCAGATTCAGTTGCGCTACAAGATTTTATTTTTATTATAAATGGTGCTCTAGGGCTCAATTCAAAATAATCATCTATACTCCTTTTGATTCCTGTTGTAAATGGTTCCATCCGCATATGACCGCAGCCGGTATAAACAATTCTAGTTACAAGAAAAGGGATCATGTTATCTATCATTTCCCCCGAGATATTTTTAGAAATACCATAATTCTCATGAGCTGCCCAGCTTCTTTTTCCATCCGTGTTATTTTTTAATAAAGTAAAATTATTTTCCTCTCTTGAATGCCTTTTTTCATATTTTCTAAGAGCAGCAAGAACCAATAATTCAGATGCTTTTTCATATTCAACAACGTCAAAAATACTATTGCATTCGGGAGTACATGATTCAAGATGCATTATAGAATCTTTGTAAATCCTAAAACCGCTCTCGGTGTAACAGTCGTTATTAGCAGGTTTAAATGATCTCAAATTTATCTCTCTATCTAGCGGCTTTGTATCACATAATCTTAAAAAGAGACTATCGATGTCATTTAACTCTATCTGCGTTCCTGCAATAAAATTTGCTAGTTCATTAACAATCCGTTGGCCTTCTTCTTCAGATTCATCATCTTTAGGATTTTTTTTATAATACCTCTCAGAAGGACTAATGCTCCACTCCGTTTCTGTTCCTATTAAAATAACCACGAAATAAAAGGTTTAAGAAAATTTATAAAATTATTGATGGTTAAAAACATAATTTTAGTTATAGATTAATCATCTTATATTTTGTAACAATTTGTTCTATCATCTTCTCACAACTTATATTATTATCTAATTGCGGGAGACAGGATTCGAACCTGCGTAGGCACTAAGCCAGTAGCTCTTGAGGCTACCCCGTTTGACCGCTCCGGCACTCCCGCTTAATTATCAACTTCAGAAAATCTTTATATAAACCTTTTCATGACTCCAGATAAGTAACATTTATAAAATCAATTTTATACTAAATTATTATGTCAAGATTATATTTCTCTAAAATAATAGAAGGAAATCAAGCCCTTTCTATCCAGCAATATGCAGAGAGGAGTGATTTAACAAGACAGGCAGTGTATTACCACATAGAGAGATATATAAGAAGGAGCAATGAATTCATATCTTCTATAAGAAATTTAGAGGTATATATAGAAGAAAAAGATGAAACAATTTATATTCATAAATTAAGGAAAAATAAAAGAGAAGGGTTTTTTATGACCTTTAAGCCAATATCCGGTACATTAAAAAAAGAGATTAAAAGAAACAGGGGGCAAAGAGGTCCGGATAAAATGTCAAGGAAATTAAATGAAATATCTCTTTTAAATCTTTTTCCATTGAAATTAAAAATAAGCAAACAGATTTCAAAATAATTCTCATGAAACTAGCAATTTTATTCTCCGGAGGGAAAGATTCAACTTACGCATTGTATTTGGCAAAAAAATTCAATCACGAAATAACTTGCTTAATTACGCTTGATTCAAAAAATAAAGATAGTTATATGTTTCACACACCGGTCGATAACATTGATAATTTAGCTGAAAAATTGCGTTTGCCTTTAATAAAATTTTCAACAGCAGGAGTAAAAGAAAAAGAATTATCTGATTTAAAAAAAGCAATTCAGGCAGCAATAAAGAAATACAAGATTCAAGGGATTGTAACAGGTGCAGTAGCTTCAACATACCAGTCTTCAAGAATACAAAAAATATGCAGCGAATTAGATATTTATTGCTTTAATCCTCTCTGGCAGAAAAACCAAATTGAATTGTTAAATGAGCTCGTGGCAAATAATTTTAAGTTTAAGATAATAAAAGTAGCAGCAGATGGATTGGATGATTCTTGGATTGGAAAGATTATAGATAAAAAGTCTCTTCCAAACTTAATTGAGTTAAGCAAAAAATATGGATTTAATCCTGCGTTCGAGGGTGGAGAGGCGGAAACAGAAATTGTTGATTGCCCGTTATTCAAAAATGATATTAGTAATTAATGTTAACAAATATAAATTGCATGATTTAGAATTCATTAATCCCATTACAGATTTATTTAAAAAGTTTAAAGTTGTTCATTACAGAGATTTAAAGCAGAAGAATATTGATTCAGCAGAAAAGATAATTATAGCAGGAACCTCTTTAAAAGATGATGAATACTTAAAAGATATAGAGATTTTTTCTTGGATAAAAAACTGCAAAAAGCCAATTTTAGGAATCTGTGCAGGTATGCAAATATTGGCTTTAATAAATGGAGCAAAATTAAAAAAAGCAAAAGAGATTGGGCAAACAGAAATTAAAATATTAAAAGAAGATCCTCTAATTAAAGACATAAAAAAAGTTTATTCTTTGCATCAGTTTTCTGTAACCTTGCCGAAAGGATTTGACTTGCTAGCCAAGTCTTCGAAATCAATACAAGTAATAAGAAGGGATAATCATTACGGATTAATGTTTCATCCAGAAGTTTTTAATAAAGAACTGATTAAAGGATTTTTAAATATAGAAAAGGAATTAAATTCTACTGTTTAAAATTTATTCAAAATGAAGAAACCAGAACTCATGTCGCCTGTAGGAAACTGGGAAATGCTAAAAGCTGCAGTAGATGCAGGGGCAGATGCTGTTTATTTCGGGATAAAAAATTTAAATATGCGAGTAAATGCCAAGAATTTCACAGTAGATGATCTGAAGAAGATTACAGAGTTTTGCCACAAGAACAATGTCAAAACTTATCTCACGCTAAATATCATTGTGTACGAGAATGAGCTGAAAGATGTTGAGGTAGTTTTGAAGGCTGCAAAACAAGCAAATATTGATATGATTATCTGCTGGGATCTTTCAGTTATTAAGAAAGCCAAAGAGTCGGGGTTAGAGGTTTGTATTTCAACACAAGCATCTATATCAAACTCGTCGTCTGCAAATTTCTACAAAGAGTTAGGAGCAAAGAGAATTGTGCTGGCAAGAGAATGCACTTTGGATCAGATAAAAGAGATAAGGTCAAAAATAAATCTGGAAATAGAAACCTTTATTCACGGCGCAATGTGCATTTCTATATCTGGCCGTTGCTTTCTCTCACACCATTTATTTAATAAAAGTGCAAACCGAGGAGAATGTATGCAACCCTGCAGAAGAAAATACTTGATTTATGATAAAGAAGAATCCGGTAACTCAATGTTATTAGGAGAGGATTATGTAATGTCAGCAAAGGATCTTTGTACAATCAGTTTCATAGATAAGCTAATTGAAGCAGGAATAGATTCATTCAAAATCGAGGGCAGAAAAAGATCTCCGGAATACGTTTTCACAGTAACAAAAGTATATAGGGAAGCAATCGACTCATATTTTAAAAATGAATTGACAGAGCATAAAAAACAACAGCTGTTCGATGAGCTGAAAACTGTGTTCAACAGAGGATTTTCATCAGGGTTCTATTTTGGAAAACCATCATCAAAAGACTTTGCAGAAACAAGAGGTAGTTTAGCAACGATGAAGAAAATTTTCATAGGAAAAATTACAAATTATTATCAAAAAATAAAGGTAGCGTCATTAATGTTGAATTCAGATAGATTAGGTGTTGGAGATGAAATATTAATCCAAGGAGAAAACACCGGCTCAATAAAAATAAAGATAAATGATTTAAGATTCGATGACCAAAAAATACAATCGGCTGTAAAGGGGCAGGAAGTCAGTTTCAGATCAGATAAAAAAATAAGAAAAAATGACAAGGTTTACATTATTAAACAAATTTTTTAATCTCTTGCAGAATCTAATGATAAGTTATATAAATATCAATTAACATTTTAGAAGAGATGAGAGGGATTTCTGAACGCGAAAAGCATCTGCCTAATTTTACATTGCCTGAACTATTAAGGATAATGCATGAATCAAGAACAGTAATATCAATGGGCGCTGGAGAGCCGGACTTCTCAACACCAAAACCTTTGCTGAGATATGGTGCAAGTGTAATTCATAAATCAACCCACTACACTCCAACTCAAGGGATAAAAGAACTAAGGGAAGCAATCTGTAAAAAACTAAAGAAAGAAAATAAAATCAACGCAACGCCTGAAAATGTAATTGTTACAACCGGCAGCCAAGAAGCTATCTTTGCTTCATTATTGACTACAACAGATCCAAAAGACCAAGTGCTGATTCCTAATCCAGGATATCTGGCTTATTTTCCTGCAATTGAGCTAAGCGATGGAAAGCCGGTCTCATATAAGTTAGAAGAAAAAAATAATTTTCAGCCAGATCCAGATCAAATAAAGAAATTAGCAAATAAAAAAACAAAAGCAATTATTATCAATTCTCCATCGAATCCAACAGGCCAAGTTTATCCAAGAAAATTATTGGAGGAAATTGCGGGCATTGCAAGAGAAAAAAACCTCTATATATTCTCGGATGAAGCTTATGAGAAATTAATCTATGATAATGAGAAACATGTATCAATAGCATCGCTGAATGGAATGAAAGATTATGTCATCTCTCTTTACACATTTTCAAAAAGTTATGCCATGTGCGGTTTTAGGTTGGGATACGTAGTGGCTCCAAAAAAGTTATCTGAGTCAATAATAGAATCTTCACATTTCTTGACAATATCTCCTCCTCATATTTCTCAGCTAATGGCAGTCAAGGCCTTATCTTTGCCAAATCGGCATATAAACAGGATGGTCAGAGCATACAACAGAAGAAGAAAATATCTTGTAAAAAGATTGAATAAAATAAATTTAATTACAAAAGAGCCGAAAGGCGCGTTTTATGCATTCTCAAATATAAAGTATATAACAAAGAAATCCAGCTATCAATTCTCTCAAGATCTTTTAAAAAAAGCAAAAGTTGCAGTCGTTCCCGGGACAGAATTTGGGGAATATGGAGAAGGTTATATTAGGTTTTCATATGCAACAAAATTATTTTTGATAAAAAAAGCTCTGGAAAGGATTGAAAAATATCTGAAATAAAACAAAACCTATTTAAGAGTGTGATAATTTAAGAATTAAGAGGTGAATAAAATATCAACAGCTCTTCTGCAGAAGTTAATTAACACAGTCAGTCCTAGTGGAGATGAGGAGCTAGTCAGAGGATTAATTAAAAAAGTAATGAAGGGATATGTTAACAAAATCGAAACAGATAATCTAGGAAATTTAATTTGCAGGAAAAAAGGCAATGGACCTGTAATAGTTCTGGCGGCCCACATGGATGAAATCGGATTGATGGTTAGTAAGGTAGATGCCGACGGCTATCTTAAGATCGCTGCTATCGGTGGTGTTGACACTATCGCCCTAGTAGGTCAGAAAGTTCAAATTATGAATGAAAAAAATAAAGTAATTTGCCATGGGGTGATTACCTTCGAAGAAATTCATGACGGCAGGTCTTTGGACAGAAAAGATATCCCTCCAATTTCAGAGCTTTATGTAGATGTAGGGCTTACTAAAGAAGGTTGTAAGAAAAAGGGAATTGATGTTGGCTGTTATATAGTTCCGCTTCATCATTTTGAGTATCTCGGTGATAAGAATGTGATCTCAGGAAAAGCCCTCGATGACAGGACTGGTTGTTATATCCTTATCGAGCTGGCAAGAAGGCTAAAAAGAGCAAAAGCAGATATATATTTTATCTTTACAGTGCAGGAAGAGATTGGTTTATACGGAGCAAAGACCTCAATTTATAATCTGAAGCCAGAATGGGGAATAGCTATAGATGTTGTTTCAGCGAGAGATGGTGCAGTTGGTTCTACAAGGATGCTAGGCAATGGCCCGGTAATAACTGTGAAGGATGCAGAAATGATTGCAGATAGGCATCTAAATAATATACTAGAAAAGATAGCAAAGAAGCTGAAAATTAATCTGCAGAAAGATGTTTCTTCTTTTGGTACAACAGATGCAACAAACATAATGTTGTCAAAAGGTGGAACACCTTCAACAGCAATCGGTGTAGCAGTTAGAAACATTCACTCAACAATTGGAATTTCAGATATGCGCGATATAGAAGGAACGATAAAAATACTGTATGAATTTCTAAAAAACCCGCCAAAGAAGCATGTTTTTTAAGCAAAAGAAAGATTTAATAATAAATTGCAAATACCTAAAGTAACATGGCAGAAAGCTCAAAAAAACAGCATGATGTAAAAATTTACAGCTTACCGACTTGCATTCACTGCAATCACACAAAAGAATTTTTTAAAAAGCACAATATAAAACACAAAGACATCAATGTCCAAGAAAATAGAAATGCAGCAAGAGAGATGGTTGAAAAGACAGGCAAAGACAGGCCAGCACGGCGTTCCGGTTATTGTAATCAACGGGAAATGGAATGATGCAGTTATAGGCTTCTATGAAAAAAGTTTAAGAAAAATGTTAGGAATAAAATAACAATAGGTTTTTATATTAAAAAATAGCAATTGAATTTATGGTGCTAAAACTTGTTTATCCAATATTTGTAATATTGATTCTTTTAATTATAGGCACGATTTATCTGCATAACAACGAGTCATGGTCGTATGTAGATTCTTTCTATTTCTCAACTATAACACTAACTACTGTTGGATATGGAGACTTAGTCCCGACTAAAGACTCTTCAAAGATATTTATCTCAATATATGCTATCTTTGGTATTAGTGTAATGCTGTATGTGCTTGGTTCCGTAGTTGGAAGGCTTGTAGTAGAGCAAGAGCAATTGTTCCTTAAATTATTTTCAAGCATCAATAATTTGAGATATAATCCAGATTTAAGAAATAAAAAAAAGCTTAATAGAGAATTAATAAGAAACTTAATAAAGAAAAAGCTAACTTATGATAAAGGTAAAAGGCGGATAAAATGGTAGAATTCGATGCTTATGGGCCTGAAAAAATAATTGAAGTTTATAATCCAAAGGTTGGAATGAGAGGGTATGTAATTCTTGATAATTTAGCATTGGGTCCGGCTAAAGGCGGAATTAGAATGACCTCGACAGTTTCCATTGATGAAGTTGCAAAATTAGCTAGAACAATGACATGGAAGAATGCGCTAGCCGACCTACCTTTTGGAGGAGGAAAATCGGGAATAATAGCTGATCCAAAGCAACTCTCAATAGAGAAAAAAAAAGAAATCATCGAGGCATTTTCAGAAGCGTTAAAAGTAGTCTGCCCAGAATATTATATTGCAGCTCCAGATATAAATACAGCAGAGCAGGAGATGGAGTGGTTTGCAAAAGCCAATGGAAATAAAAAAGCATGTACTGGAAAGCCAAAGAAAATGGGAGGAATTCCGCATGAATTAGGCAGTACAGGATTTGGCGTTGCTCACTCAACAATTATAGCCTTGAAGCACATGAAAAAAGATGTGAAAAAAATTTCTTTTGCAGTTGAAGGCTTCGGCAACGTAGGAACTTTTGCAGTGAAATTTCTAACTGAAGCAGGTGCAACATTGAAAGCAGTTTCAGATTCAAAAGGTTGCATTTATGTTGAAAAAGGAATTGATTATGACAAACTAATGAAAGTAAAGGAAGAAACTGGCTCAGTTATAAATTACAATGGAAAAAAAGGCAGCTGCCAGAATATTATTCAAGCTCAAGTAGATGTTCTGATAACAGCAGCAATTCCAGACGTTATAAAAGCAGGTGACATAGATTCAGTAAAAGCAAAGCTTATTGTTGAAGGTTCCAACATCCCAATGTCAGAGCAGGTTGAAGAATTATTGCATAGAAAAGGAGTCCTCGTTGTTCCTGATTTTGTTGCAAATGCTGGGGGGGTTATAAGCAGTTATGTGGAATACACTGGCGGAAATGAAAAAAAAATGTTCAGAATGGTTGAAGATAAAGTTAGAAAGAATACAGATTTGGTTTTAACGCAAGCAGAAAAGAAAAAAACATATCCACGGGCAGCAGCACTGGATATAGCTAGAAAAAGAGTTTTAGAAAAGTGCAAAATATGCGCAGTCAAGATTTAATCTTTATTATACTCTTTAACAACTAATTCCACTAACCTATCCATAGGGGCATTTCCGCTAGAGTCATAAAAGGTTAAATGATTTTTATACCTATCAAGTTTGCCGACAGCAGCATCAAATAAATTCCCGGCCACATTCCCTTCATTCTCAGCAAGATGCCTTAATTCAGAATTTTTCCTTGCAGATCTTTCATCATCAACAACAATAATGCTTTTTAATAAAACGTCCTCATAAAAATTATGCTGATTTCCGTCGCCAGTCATGGAAGAAATATGAGCGCCAGATTTCATCAACATTATCTCTTTTAATTTAAATCTTACATCTTCTCTGTCTTTATACAAAGGGGCCGCTTCAAACAATATGTCTGCATCTTTCAATAGCCTCTTCCTATGATCGAAGTTAAATATATCATATGCCTGAATCTTTGCATTTGTATTATCTTTAAGAAATTCGTAAAATTCTATTCTTGATTTCTCGCTTCTTGTTGCAAATCTGATCTCTTTAGGACGAAAAAGATAATTGGCAGCTAAGGCAAATTGTTTTGAAACTTTACCGGCACCAACAATCGCAATAACACTTGGACTTTCAGTTAAATATTTTGCAGCCAATGCACCGGCAACTCCAGTCCTAATATCAGTTATAAAGTCACCGAAAATTGCATATTCTTTATCAGGATTTATCAAAGCAATTAATGTATCTTTCTTTATATTAATCCCATCAGGTTTTCTTTCATCAATAACTTTTCTAATTTTAACTCCTTTATCATCAACTGTTTCTAGCTCAAGATGAAAATGATATGGTTTGCCATTTTTAGGTGGGACAACCTTTTTATCAGTAACTTTTATTTTATTTTCATAAGCCGATTGAAGTAAATTTTCTGAGAATTCGATGATTTCATTAATGGAAATGTTTCTGCTTAATCTTTCAACCAGATCTTCATTTATCTTAATTACCATACAAAACCCTCAACTAAAAAACATTAAAAATTTATCTTTATATCTCGCAGCAATCCTCAACTAAGTAACTGTAAATCTCTCCAAAAGTAGGATGGATATGCTGCATCTTAGCCAAATCGTAAATAGTATTTTTATTATAAAGCAAAGGAACAGCTTCATGAATTATATCACTTGCCAAATGCCCAACAATAGCAACTCCCAAGATTCTTTTGCTCTTCTTATCCAAAATTAATTTTATAAATCCTTCAGTTTCTCCTAGGCAGACAGCTTTTCCTAAATCAGAATAAGGTAATCTTGCAATTTCAATATACATATTATCTTCTTTAGCTTCTTTCTCAGTAACACCGATCCATGCAACTTCAGGATGAGTAAACACGGCCATTGGAAACTTATGGTAATCAATTTTTTCTTTTTTCCCAAACATATTTTCAGCTGCTACTTTTCCTTGTTCAACTGCAACATTAACAACCTCTGAAATTCTGCTAGCATCCCCGGCAACATAAATATCTTTAACAGAAGTCTGTAAATAATCATTTAAGATCGGGAGATTTTTTTCATTTAATTTCATCCCAGTTTTCTCTAAGCTCAATCCTTCAAAATCAGGAACCCTTCCAAGCCCCACTAATATCTCTTCAGCTCTAACTTTAACATTCTTCTTCCCGAGCTCAAATTCAACTATTTTCATATCTACAACTCTTGAAACACTTTTCAAAGAAGTTCCGGTATAAACTTTAATTCCTTTTTTTCTAAAGCTTTCTTCAATGACTTCGGCTAAATCTTCATCATTATCACTCATGACATGTTCGCTTCTCTGAATTACAGTCATCTCAACCCCAAGATTAAAAAAATAATAAGCTAATTCTAGAGTAACAGGACCCCCTCCTAGAACTATAAGGGATTTAGGAAATCTTTTCAGTTCCAAGGCATCATCACTAGTAATATAGCCTGCTTCTTTTAACCCCGGAATAGTTGGAATAGATATCCTGCTTCCAGTAGAAATCAAAAAATTTTTCCCTTCAATTATTTTCCCTCCGACTTGAACTTTGTTTTTAGAAATGAAATTTGCTTTTCCATAAACCAAATCAATATTTTTATTTTTCTTAACAGAATTCAGTCTATAATCAGCAAATCCTTTTATTATTTTATTTTTTCTTTCAACAATATGCTTGGCATCAACTTTAATGTTTTGATCTACATGAATTCCGAATTCCTTGGAATTTTTTATCAACTCAGCAATTCTTGCGCTCCACAATAATGTCTTGCTTGGCATGCACCCTCTTAAAATGCACAAACCGCCAAACGGACCTTTCTCAATAACGCAGACCTTTTTTTTATAAGAGGTAGCAATCTTAGCAGCGCTATACCCTGCACTTCCGCCGCCAATAACAATCAAATCGTAAATCATAGTCAAACATAATCGAAAGGTATATAAAAATCTTTGCCAGTTAATATATATAATAAAGAGGTAGTTAAGATAGAAACTTATAAGAATTACATTGATGGAAAGTGGACTTCTTCACAAACAAGAAAAACTTTCTTTTCTTTGAACCCGGCAACAGAGCAGCCAATAGGGAACTTCCAGGATTCAGATGAAAACGATGTTGAAGCAGCTGTTCTTGCAGCAGAAAAATCATTTCCATTATGGAGAGACACGCCGGCGCCAAAGCGAGCTGAAATTCTTTTCAAGATTCGCGATCTATTGAAAGAAGAAAAAGATAGATTGGCAAAATTAGAAGTAAAAGAAATGGGGAAGGTTTACAAGGAAGCAGCAGGTGATGTTCAAGAAGCTATAGATATTTTTGAATATATGGCTGGCGAGGGAAGAAGATTATTTGGAAGAACAACTCCAAGCGAATTGAGAAATAAATTCAATGCAACGATTAGAACTCCAATTGGTGTTGTTGGCTTAATAACCCCGTGGAATTTTCCAATCGCAATTCCTTCCTGGAAACTAGCCCCTGCTTTAATTTGTGGAAATACAATGATCTTCAAACCGAGCTCAGATACCCCCCTATGTGGAATTGAATTAATGAAGATTATGATTAAAGCGGACCTGCCAAAAGGTGTTGTAAATTTAGTAACAGGCTCAGGGAAAAAGGTTGGCACTCCGATGATAAGGCATCCAAGAATTCATGGTTTGTCCTTTACTGGCTCAAGAGACACAGGAAAGTTTATCCGAGAAAATGCAGGATTGAAAAAAGTAAATTTGGAGTTAGGAAGCAAGAATGCAATTATAATAATGGAAGATGCAAATCTGAATCTTGCTTTAGAAGGTGTTTTATGGGGGGCATTTGGAACAACAGGGCAGAGATGCACAGCAGCTTCAAGAATAATAGTCCATGAAAAAGTCTTTAACAAATTCGAGAAAATGTTAGTTAATGTCGCTAAAAAATTAAGAGTTGGTTATGGTTTAAATAAATCAACAGATATAGGTCCATTAATCAACAAAGCAGCCCTGCAAAAATCATATCTCTACACAGACATTGGAAAGAAAGAAGGGGCAAAATTATTATGCGGAGGGAAAGGAATAAAAGGAAAAGGATTTTTTTTCAAGCCAACAATTTTCACTAATGTAAATCCACTTTCAAGATTAGCTCAAGAAGAAATATTCGGACCAATTACAGTTTTGATAAAAATAAAAAACATAGATGAAGCTATTAAGGTCTGCAACGGAATTAAATATGGATTGTCATCAGCAATTTATACAGAAAATATGAAATATGCTTTCAGGGCAATTAATGAATTGGAATTTGGAATCACTTATGTTAATTCTTCAACAATAGGGGCTGAAGTGCATTTACCATTTGGAGGAACAAAAGATACCGGATGGGGGAAAGAAGCTGGTTGGAGCTTGGATGAATTCAGTGAGGAAAAAGCTATTTACATTGATTTCTCAGGAAGATTGCAGAAAGCTCAAGGGATTAATTAGATGAAAAAAACAGACTGGGATCAAATAGCATTCTGGATATTAATGGTTTTAGGTTTAATACTTTTAATTGCAACATTTTTGAAAAATGGATAATAAAAAACTAATAATGGATATAATTATGTGGGTTCTTGTAGTGGTAGCAGCAATAACAATCTTGTGGTACGCATTTGGTAATTCTCCTACTTTTGAACAATCATTAATAATTTTTTTGTTTGGAGTATCTTATAATTTTGGAAAAAGTTATTTCAGGTTTAAAGAAAATACAATCTTGTCTTTTAGTAGGGTAAGTAATAATATAAGCCACATAAAGAGGGATGTTAATGAGATAAAAGATGATACAGGCGATATCAGAAAAGAAATAATTGATATGAGGAAAGATATAACTGAAATAAAGGGAGCACTAAAAAATAAATGAAACCTAAAATAAAAACACAACTTCCAGGACCCAAATCAGAAATAATAATCAAAAAAATAAGAAAATTAAACATTGCTTATTCAGATCCCTATCCATATGTTCATTCAAAAAAAGGAGATGGCTGTTATTTCAAAGATGTCGATGGAAATTTGTTTTTGGATTTTGCATCGCAAATAGCTTCAAATCCTTTAGGTTACAACAATAAGGAATTAAACAAGGTTATAAAGAGTTATAGAAAACATCCAATAAAGTATGCAGGCCAAGATTTCAATGTAAAAGAACATGCAGATTTATTAGAAGGGTTATTAACAATAACTCCAAAAGGGTTAGACAAAGCTTTCTTAGTAAACTCGGGAGCTGAAGCTATTGAAAACTGTATAAAATTAGCGATGAGAAAACAAAAGAAAGCCAAATTCGGAATTTCTTTTCAAAATAGTTTCCATGGAAGAACCCTAGGAGCATTATCTTATACGCACTCAAAAACAATTCACAAACAAAATTTTTTTTCCTTGCCAAATAAAACACTTCCATTTTCAGAAGATGCAATAGACAAATTAAAAAAAATAATAAAACAAGATTCAGCTTCATCCATAGCATTTGTGTTGATGGAAGCAATACAGGGAGAGGGAGGTTATAATGTAGCTCCAGAAAAATTAGTTAAAGATGTGGGAAAAATAACTAAATCTTATAGCATTCCATTTATTATCGACGAAGTGCAATCAGGAATGGGCAAAACTGGAAAATGGTGGGCGCATCAGCATTTTAATGTAACCCCAGATATAATGTCTTCAGCTAAAGCATTGCAGGTTGGAGCAGCAATAACAAGCAAAAAGTTTGAAGTTGAGCCAGGAAGTATTTCTTCAACATGGGGTGGGGGGCATATCTTGGACATGGCAATTGGGCTAAAAACAATAGAGATAATCAAAAAGAAAAAACTTCTGAATAATATAAACAAGATGGGGAATTATCTAAAAAAAGACCTTAATGATTTAAACTTAGAAAATGTTCGCGGAAAAGGCCTCATGCTTGCTTTTGATTTACAAAATAAAAACATAAGAAATAATTTCGTAATAGAATCTTTAAAGCATGGATTGGTTTTATTGGGATGCGGAGAACACAGCATTAGAGTCATTCCACCTTACATAGTTTCTAAAAAAGAAATAGACCAGTCCTTAGAGATAGTTGAAGCTGCGAATAAAAAAGTTAACAAACCAAGATTTAAACACACTGGAAAGATTTGTAATTATCTAAACTGCGGAGAAAGCCATACGTGATACTTCAGTAAAGTTTAAATAAATAGATATTCTAAAATTAAAGATGGAATCAAAAATAAAAATAGCTGATCAGGTATTCTCTAAGATAGATAAAGAGCTGTCAAAAAAATATAAGGGAAAAATCGTAGCGATTGATACAGATACTAAAGATTATTTTATTGGAGATTCTGCGCTAGATGCATACAAAAAAGCTGAGAAAAAATATCCAAATAAACAATTTGTTTTTAAAAGAATTGGATTCAAAATAGCTTATTTTGCCGGTGCCGTATAATGAAAGGCTTCTTCAAGTTCGGTAGTCCGATGATTGAGATAATTTTTGAAGATAATAACATCATGGCTTTATTAGATACAGGGTTTACAGGAGAAATCATGCTACCTGAAAATTTGATTAGTGAGCTTAATTTAAAACAAATAGGAATTTCTGAATATATTGGAGCAAGCGGAGAAATTAAACAAACAAAAGTTTTCAAAGCTGAAATTCGGTTTTTTTGGGAAAAGAGGGAAATTGATGTTTTATCTACAGAAGCTAACTTCTCTTTAGCTGGAATGGAATTATTTCATAATTGTAAAATTTTAATAGAAATGAATAAAGATCTTGTTGAAGTTACAGAATCAAAATGAAACTCGTAATAGCACTAGGCGGAAATGCATTATTAAAAAAAGGTGAAAAACAAACTTATTCTAATCTTATAAATAATATCAAGAAGACCTGCCAGCAAATAGCACCAGTAATAAAAAAACATCAAGTTGTCATAACTCACGGCAATGGTCCTCAAGTAGGATATTTAGCATTGCAAAACGAGCTCGCCCAGAAAAAAATTCCGGCGATGCCGTTAGATATTTTAGGAGCAGAATCCCAGGGGTTAATTGGTTATCCTCTGGAAGAGCAATTAATTAACTCATTAAGAGGTCATAAAAAAGATGTTGCAACAATCTTAACCCAAGTCTTAGTGGATAAAAAAGATCCTGCATTCCACAATCCAACAAAGTTCATAGGGCCGTTCTACACTTATCCTCAATATCAAAAACTAAAAAGGAAATACAAAATAAAAAAAGATGCAGATAGAGGCTATCGTCGCGTTGTTTCATCTCCAAAGCCAATTAAAATTTTAGAAGCAAAAACAATTCAAAAATTGCTAAAGTCTACAACAGTGATTGCAGCAGGCGGAGGAGGAATTCCTGTAATAGAAGAGAATGGAGAATTAAAAGGTGTTGAAGCGGTTATAGATAAAGATTTGGCTTCAGCTTGTTTAGCTTCCTCAATAAACGCACCACTTTTAGTTATGGTGACTTCAGTTCCTTATGCATACTTAAATTTCGGAACAAAGAAACAAAAGCCAATAATGGAAATAACTTTAGACAAAATAAGAAGTCATTATATGCAAGGATATTTTCAAGCAGGTAGCATGGGACCAAAGATAGAAGCAGCAATTAATTTTCTAGAAAATAAAGGAAAGAAAGCAATTATCTGCTCTCCAGAAAATATAATGAAAGCTTTAAATAATAAAGCAGGAACAATAATAACAAAGAGGTGAAATATTGAATCAAATTGAATTTAAAAAAAATATAAAATTAGATAATGACTTAGCTTGGCTAATTGGTTTTTATCTAGCTGAAGGTACTAAAACTAAGGGTTACATTGGTGTTGCAAATAATGAACTAAATCTAATCACTAAGAGTCTAGATCTATTTGAAAAAAGCTTTGGAATAAACAAGAACTCTTGGACAATATGGATAAAAACTAACAGAAGAGATGATAAAGGAAAGGAATTTGTTAGACAAAAATGGTCTAAAAAAATAAGACAGAATTTTAAAATTGGATATGCTCGATTTGCATACAGAGAATCTATTGAAATTAGAATAAATAGTGTAAAATTATCCGCATTTTTAAATAATATCTTAAAACAATATCCTGAAAGAATTCTAAAAAATAAAGAATTAACACTAAATTTTTTAAAAGGGTATATAATTGGAGATGGAGGAATAACATTAAGACAAAAACAAATTCACAATATAAGTATAACTGTAAAAGAGAAAGAGTATAGAGATTATTTAATAAAAGCCTTAAAACTATTATATGGAAAAGAGCCAAATATAAGAAAAACCAAAGGGGCTTATGAGCTATATTATTGTCATGTTAATATGATTTCCAAAATAATCTTGGATGGATTGTTTGATGACCTAGACAGACAAAAGAAAAAGCTAATCAATGGATATAAGAATAAAATCTACACAAGAGCAAGAGTAAAATATTGGAACAAAATAAAAAACAAATCTTTAACATCAAAACAAATCGCAGAATTATCAGGAAATTCTTTTTGGTCCGTAATGGACGCTTTGAATAAGGACATTAAATTAGGAATAGTGGATTGTGAATATAAACAACTTAATAAAAAAGGATTTCCCAATAAATTTTACAAATTAAACTCAATAGGATTAAAATTATTAAATAAATTGGAGGTAGAAATGTGACGAAAGATAAAAAACGAGTGCTCATAATGGGTGCTGCAGGTCGCGATAGAGCTTCTCAATAAGGGCTCCGCGTGTATCATGTTTTCCTGCAGTATTTCAAAGACAACCAATATTATGAAGTTGTAGCTTTCACACAAAACCAAATTCCAGGAATAGAAAACAGAAGCTTTCCAAAGAAATTAGCAGGAAGATTATATAAAAGAAATATTCCTTTCTATCCAGAATCGCAATTACCGTATTTAATTAAAAAATTAAAAATAGACAAAGTTGTTTTCGCTTACTCGGATGTTTCTCATGAGTATGTTATGCACAAGGCTTCTATTTGTTTAGCAGCAGGAGCTGATTTTTGTTTATTAGGCCCAAGTTCGACAATGATAACAAACAACATTCCAGTTATTGCAGTATGTGCAGTAAGAACAGGTTCGGGAAAATCACAAACATCAAGAAAAATTGGAATAATACTAAAGGAAAAAGGCTACAAAGTAGCTGCAATTCGTCATCCAATGCCTTACGGGAGTTTAATTAAGCAGGAAGTCCAAAGGTTTTCGAGTTATGAAGATTTGAAAAAAGCGGATGTTACTATAGAAGAAAGAGAAGAATATGAGCCTTGGATTAAATTGGGAATACCAATATATGCAGGAATTGATTATAAAAAAATAATAAAAAAAGCTGAGAAGGAAGCGGAAGTTGTAATCTGGGATGGTGGAAATAATGACCTTTCGTTCTATAAGCCCGATTTACTTATTGTTGTTGTAGACCCTCATCGAGCAGGACACGAATTGTTGTACCACCCAGGCGAAGCTAATTTTCGTATGGCAGACGTCATTGTCGTGAATAAAATTGATACTGCGCCAAAAGATGGAATAAAAATAATATTAGAGAATATTAAACAATATAATTCTAAAGCAAAAGTGATTATGGCTAAGTCTAAAATCCTTGTCAACAAACCAGATATGATAAGAAATAAAAGAGTTTTAGTCGTTGAGGATGGTCCAACATTAACGCATGGAGAAATGCAATATGGAGCTGGAACAGTAGCAGCTGAAAGATATAAATCAAAAAACATTGTGGATGCTCAGAAATATGCGGTAGGTTCTATAAAAGAGGTTTATAAAAAATATCCTAGATTAAAAAAAATACTTCCAGCTATGGGATATAGTCACAAGCAGATGAAAGATTTGGAGATAACAATTAATAAGGTAAAATGCGACCTAGTTATTGATGGAAGTCCATTTGATTTGTCTAAATTATTAAAGATAAACAAGCCTATAGTAAATGTAGACTATGAGTTGGACGAAGTTGGGAAATTAAATCTAAAAAAATTATTTAAAAATTTTAAAATTAAGAAAAAGAAAAGCTTATAAACTTTAGTTTACACGTATAAACTAAAATGGACACGTATAAACTAAAATGGACACAACTGCAACAAAGGATATTTAGACTTCTATGCATTAAATCAGGAAAATCATTGAATCAAAGGGAAATTGCCAGAATTCTCAAGGTATCACCGACATCGATTGCAAAATCTCTTCCAATTCTAAAAAAAGAAAACTTAATCTCCATTGAAAAAAGTAAAAATATGAATCTGACTTTGGTTGAACTTAATAGAGATAATGAAAAAGCCATGGAATTAAAAAGAGTTGAGAATCTAAAAATTATTTATGAATCTCAAATTGTTAATTTTCTTGAAAACAACTTTCCTGGGTGTACAATAATCTTATTTGGTAGTTTCTCAAGGGGAGATGATATATTTGATTCTGATATCGACATTGCAATCATCGGAATAAAAGAAAAAGAAGTCCTCCTAGAAAAATTTGAAAAGATTTTAGAAAGGGCAATAAACTTGAATTTTTACAGAAACACTCGAGAGATACATAAACATTTAAGAGAGAATATATTTAATGGGATCGTGCTTAGAGGTGGAATTGAACTTTGAAACCGTTAAAAAATTTTAAAGACTATGTTAATAAAGGCATCATAAAAAAGCAGTCTTTAGATAAGTCAAGAGCTATGTCTTTAATAGAGGACTCTGAAAGAGATCGTGATTTCTTAATAAATATTTCAAAAAAAATCGGCATCAATGATGAAGGAGCTAATACAATAATAAAAGGCTCTTATGACATATTAATGGGACTTATAAGAGCAAAATTACTATTACAAGGATTTAAAGCTCATGGACAAGGCGCTCACGAAGCGGAAGTCTCTTATTTAAGAGAACTAGGATTTAAAGAAACTGAGGTTCAATTTGCTGATCAATTAAGATGGTCTAGAAATGGAATACTTTATTATGGAAGAAAATTTGATAAAGAATATGCAGAAAAGGTTTTAGTGTTTTTAAATAAGAACTATCCAAAACTTAAAAAAACATTGGGAGAGAATCAACAAACTTGAGATGAAACATTTATTATCATTAAAAGATTATACAAGAGAAGAAATCTTGGATTTTATTTCATTAGCTGAAAAAATAAAGAAAAGGCCAAGAAAGTATTCTAAAAAATTGAGAGGGAAAACTTTGCTGATGCTGTTTGCAAAGCCTTCTTTAAGAACGCACTTATCTTTCGACGTTGCAATGTATCAATTAGGAGGACACGCTATCTTCTATGATCTGTCTCACTCAGTTCTTGGAGAAAAGGAATCCATCAAAGATTTTTCAAAAGTAACTTCAAGGTATGTAAATGTAATCATGGCAAGATTGTATGAGCATAAAGATATGGAAGAATTAGCTAAATTTTCTTCAGTTCCAATTATTAATGGTCTTGATAATTTCTCTCACCCTTGCCAAATTTTAGGAGACTTATTAACAATAAAAGAGCATTTTGGGAAATTAGATAGGATAAAGTTAATCTTCATAGGCGACGCAGATAACAATATAACAACCTCATTAATATATGCTTGTCCAAAAATTGGAATTAAATTGAATATTATATGCCCAAAAGAATTGAAGCCAAAAATTCCAGGAAAATATTCACTTTCATTTAACCCAAAAGATGCAAAAGGAGATGTAATCTATACAGACACTTGGTATTCATATCATGTTGAAAAATCTCAATATGCAAAAAGAAAAAAATTGCTGAAGAAATTTCAAGTCAATAAAAAAATTTTAGGAAAAGCAAAGTTCATGCACTGCCTTCCTGCTTCAAGAAATGAAGAAGTAACAGATGAGGTAATGGATTCAAAACAAAGCTTGGTTTATGACCAGGCTGAGAATAGGCTGCATATAGAAAAGGCAATTCTGCTAAAACTATTAAAGTAATTTTTAGTTAATTATTTAAATATACATCCTTATTATTTAATTGATAAAGTATGATATGTCTTATTGCTCTGCCAATTTTAGCAATCATGGCGCTTTTTAGCGCAACCCATAGAAGATTATTTCTAGAAGCCATAGACTGCGTTT
>Ga0209542_10005528_pt1 | contig 25154 bp, 29 predicted proteins | sample RifCSPhighO2_01_FD_184028 | JGI IMG/M metagenome (GOLD analysis project Ga0209542, IMG submission 184028) | Soil microbial communities from Rifle, Colorado - Rifle CSP2_plank highO2_0.1 (SPAdes) (version 2) | ecosystem: Environmental > Terrestrial > Deep subsurface > Rock core/Sediment ...
AGGTGTCATACTTGTTATCCTCATCAGCACAGCTCTTACAAACTGAATTAGGAACATTTTCAGGAGGGCTCCATGGAAGGCATTGGAAGTTTAAATTAATTACAGTGTTATCATAAACAAGATATTCAAAAAGTTGTTCAGCAAGATAAAGTGCAATCAAAGCTATAATAAAAGGGGCAACAGCAATTATTACCTCACCAGCAGCAAGAACAGCAGCACCAGCACCAGAACCAGCAACAGCAACACCAGAACCAGCAACACCTAAAGTAGCAGATGATATAAAAGCCATAAGCACAGAGCCTTCAATAGTAATAGTCGTAAGAGCAATAGCAGTATAAGTAATGGCAAGAGTAGCATAAGTTAAGCCTAAAGCCCTAAAACCAATTTGGTAATTCTTATTACGACCAAAAGATTTTGTTTGTTTAAGACTTTCAATATTCTCTTTCAAAGTGCTCCAGTATGCAAACAACCCCGACTCATCGCCATTGAGATAAGTAAACTTGGCATCTAGGACATTAATAACACCCTTAGTAGAACCATATTCATACACAGCATAATATCCCTTTTCAATTTGAACGGGAGTAAGCACACTTAAGGGATCAACACCTCCTTCTTTAACTATCGGCGGCTCACCCATGACATAAATTGTTGTAGACTTAATGATGTTATAATTAACATCCAAATCAACCCATGGTAACCTGCCATAAGCAGAGTTATGTTCACCGGTTTTATAATATTTATAACCTCCCTCGCCTATTTCTCCATTTGTGTTATACCAAACTCCGCAATCTCCGGCAGATTTGCAATAATTATTAAATTCATTGACTTTATATTTATTGCAATCCTCTGTAGGGTGGCATTTCCATTCAATCTCCGTTCCTCTCAATTTTTTCTCACAAACAATAGGGCATTTATAGCTTCCAACACCACTACAAATTTCATTGCCTTCACTTAACAAAGTGCTTGGAGCAACTTGAGGGGTACATCTATTAACATTTCCATCCCAATAACATGAACTTCCCAAATCTTCACAGGATTTCTGAATGCAGCAAACAGCTTTTTCATATTCACTGCCTTTTGAACTGCAGCTCCCACCACAACTACTGCCTGCAGTATTTGCCTGCAAACATTCTGCAGCTTGATTAGGAAGGGGTTTAGCACTTGGTCTGTTATTCTCATCAAAGCTCATGTAGCAGACATTTTCCCTTCCTTCTCCAGAAGTCTCAGAAATAATTTCTCCATCCTTGCATCTAAATAAGTAATGTCTTGAACCCACCAAATCTCTTCCCTGCCCAACAATCCCTTCATAATAGCACCACGAATCGGTGTTCTTGATTACAAAATCATCATTTCCATCCTCGCTGTACTTCCAGCCAGTATCAAACTCATCGTTTTCAACCCACTTGAAAACATCTCCGTGATTAGCACCGCAATCAAGGCTTACGCATTGATAATCAACATCAGAATCCACCTCAACCTCGCCGCATATATTGCTATAACCTATTGAATCACAAAGGCCGCATGTGGCGCTGTCAGTATTATCCTGATCAACAGCACATCCTCCTTCATATCTCACATCATCAACATATCCAGTATAAACAGTTCCAACAACCTGTTCAGGATTTCCCAAAGAATCAAACCAGTGAACATTGTCATCGTCCCCAAAATACTGGGATTGCTGTGAAGTCAAGCAACCCTTGCTGTGTTTCTCTGTTGCATCGCATGGGGGAATTTTGCTGCAGTAAACTCCATCCCTAAACTCTCCCTCCAGTTCTGAAAAATCATTTCTAAAGCCAAAAGTGCAGGAGTTCACACTCAAATCAATAGGAACAAAACATCCTACATCAGCAGATCTGCATAAGCTCGAACATTCATATTCACTTTCGACATCTGTACGAAAAACATCATCTAAAGTCAATTCAGTTAAGTCAGTAATAGCAGCCCTACAAGCAGCACGAGTAACATAACTACAGCCAGAAGGCAATTGGCAGCAACCTTCTTCTAAAGCCGGAATTCCTTCACAGGAGGGATTTGTGCCGTCAAACAAACCCCCATCAGCTTCGCAGTTAGCCTTATTTGTATTAGGGGAATATTCTCCATTTTCGGGATCCCAGCAGCATCCTACAGCACAGAACGTTGACTGGCTACAATCAGTTCCAATTTGATAAGTGGTGCCATCAGCTGCACAAGAAGCCTGGTCTGTATTAACGCAATAGTCTCCTTCATTTGTTAATTCACAGCAGCCTTCTCCGGACTCAAGAGCGCTGGATTCATTGGTATTCAAGAGCGAGATAGTAAATATACTAGTTAAAAGAATTGCAATTTGGAAAATAGCTTTAATTTCTTTCAAGCAACCCACCCTCTAATTGCAAATAAAAATTCTTGATTATAACCTCTTTCTCTAATAGTATAAATTTTTGCATTTCCAACTGAAAATGGAATAACAGTCACTTCTGGATTTTGGACCTCATAGATCTGGTTAAAGAAAGTTCCATATAAAATTTCTTCATTAACTACATCTTCAGCAACTTCAGCAAATTTTCCAAGAGGAACGTTAAAAGTTTCGCTAAATCTGGATTCGGTAACCTCAGTGTTTCCTTTGCTTATGGTAATTGGATAATAAACATCAACCAGAACATTGTAATCGGTTAAGTCAGCATTCAATGCAAAAGCTCCTTCGCTAACTGAGTAGCCTTCATTCCTGATTTCACCCAAGTCAATGCATTCCAAGACCTTAGCAGTCAAATAATCTTCAATTTCTCTCTCTATCATTTTATCAACAAATGGATGCTTATTGATGCAGGGCTCAAAATTATCTGTATGGCAGAGATAATTGACTTTCCTGTCCTGATAATAGTAGTACAAGCCAGGATTAATCCTCCCGCCCTGCTTCAAAACAATGTCAATCGCTTCATTCCAGCCGCTTTCAATGCATTCCTCAACATAATCCTTGAGAGGCTCAAGGCTCGATTCATCAAACACCACATCGATTTCAGATTCCCTTGTAATCTTGTCTCCAAGAAAATAAAATATCAAAAAGACAACAGCTACTATAACTATCCCAAGAATTATAAAAACTGTAGCCTGGCCCCTTTTATTCATTCTTAGAAATAAAATGAAAATACTATATAAACTTAATTATTCTTGATTATGTAAAAGAGAACTTTGAAAAAATAATTTTTTAAAATCTTATTTTTTTCAAAGTTCTCTTCATTCATTTTTACAAGTTTCCATCCTTTCGGCAATTCTTTTGTTTCCATGTTAAAACTTCTTCACCATTTGTCAGCTTGCATTATTCTCTCCGTAATATTCAGCAGCAACACAGCGTATATGGTCGTATGTTATATCTTCTGGAAGCTGCTCTTTAATGTCCTTTAAAGAAGGCTTTATATCAAACTTTAAGCAGACATCTTCTATTTTTTTCTGCATGTCTTCTGAGATTATTTCCGAGCTTGTAAGATGCCTATTTACAATAAGTCTGTAAAAATGAGTGTAAATAGTGGATTCTGCCAAGTCTCTTATTTTTGCTATTTCACTGGCAGAATTCCCTTTTTTGAGCAAATCTAATGTTTGCCTTTCAGATTCTCCGACGCTAATTGGCTTTTCTTTCTTTATTACTTGAAGTGGAATCTGCATCTTTTCATCCATGACCTTTCTTGCAGCATCAGTTAAAACATACACGGAAAATGGGTAAGGATATCCTGGCTTTTCTTTTCTCTCAATAAATCCCATTGCCTCGAGCTGCTCTATAAAGCCTTCAATGGTAGCAATATTGTGCCAAAGCAATCCGCTAAAGACATTTTCCTGCATCTTTGGGATTATCTCTTTTGAGCGGGAGCCTTTGAGAAAACACGCAAGCTTATGTTTTCCATACTGAACAGTATTAACAGCGTGAAGAATTATCTGCGCTACTTCTTTTGTTTCATTTCGAGTTTCCATTCTACAGCACGCTCGTTATCTTATCTATCTGTTCGAGTATCTTCTCTTCGCTTTCTTTGATGTTCTCAAGGATAACGTCGGGGTCTTCGTATTCCGTATGCAGTAAATCATCTTTAATCCACTTGACGTCGAGGTTGTAATCTCTGTCTTTCTCAATGGTTTCGTAAGAATACTTCTTGAAGCGATCTGTTTCCTTTTGCTTTTCGCAGAGAGAAATGAATTCTTTGAAATGTTCATCTTTCAAACTATTTCCTTTATTGATATTGTCCATATTGGTTCTCAAACCATAGACCCAAACATTTTTTGTTTTCACACCCTTATCAAAGAATATAACATTTGCCTTGACGCCGGGAATGTATGTAAATGTTCCAAGAGGCAATCGTAAAATCGTATGAACATTGCAGCTCTTGAGCAGTTTGTTTGCAGTCTCAACATTAAAGTCTGGCCTGTGAGGCTTCCACCAAGTATTTTGCAGATGCTCATCTATGAACTTGCGTGCGAGCTGCTCTGGTTTAAGTTGGGTCTGAGTCATTGTTTTACCTTAAGCTTTTCTGCTGTTTTCTCATCAAGAACATAGTAAGCTCCTCTAAAAGAGCCTACTTTTTTCAAATATCCGAATTTTATCATTTCAGCTAAATCTTTGAGTGCGCTAGGAAGGGAAACGCTGTTGATATTTGCGTATGTTTTGGATTTTATTGCCTTGTTTTGCTGGAGGTAAACAATACCATTTATTTGCCTATCATTCAAATCCTTGAACTTTTCAATTGGCCGTATGTTCCCTTTTGCATTACGCAGGTAAACAATGAAAAAATCGCCCTCAAAATTGAACTCTGGGTCTTTGAGGCCTGCCTTTCTCATTTCATTTATCATTCTAGGAATTCCTGTACCTAATCCTTCCACATAATTACAGTCTCTTAGTAACCGATAAGTTATTGGATTTCGTCTTACAGACCTCTTGCCAAAATACTCTTTTACAAGGCCTCTGGGCAGTGAGCCGGGATTTGATATCTCTATTCTATCAGGGAAGATGTTTACTTGAATAGAATCATAGCTGAAGTAATCCCTATGGGCAACTGCATTGACAATTGCTTCTCTAATTACCTGCATGGGATATTCTTCAATCTCTATTCTTCTTGGAGAGTCTTCAGGTATCACAAATCTTTTTGAGAGGTTCTCACGTATGAATTCAATTGTTTGCTCAATATTCTCGATAACATCTTGCTTGAAGTCTCGCTGAGCAATAACGTTTACTGCATCTGTGCCTCCAAAGCGAACTACCCTTATTTCGTTCTGAGAAAACCATCGGAATGGCTCTTTTGCAAAGAATAGTATGGCAGAGTTTTTTATCTTCATTTTTCCATTTGATTTAGCAAGCATATTGCTTACGAGAAAATCAGTAAGTGATTTTGATTTGAGGTAGTCTTGCTGCCCTCTTTTTGAAAGGTAGCTTTGCACTTTTTTTATTTCAAGATCATCCAATGTTGAGTCAGAGTCTTGCTCATCAAAGCAGAGAAGCTGGCGGTTCTTCAGAAAATCAATGAGGCTTTGACCTTCCAATTTCACGTTTATACTTGTAACTCTTACCCAAACACAACCTTGAAATGTGTGTGCATTCTTGTCTGTAGCTCTCTGAACTTCTATTACAAGAATCTTTTTTCCATTTATGGTATATATATCAGAAGAGATGGTGGGAGATGACCTTATGTTTTGGTTCGCATTAGAAATGTCTTGCTGGAATTTATCAAAATCGCAGACCAACCCTTTTATTTCTTGTTGTTTCGTAACTCCAAAAATTATGTATCCACCATCCGTATTAGCAAATGCACAAATTGTTTCAGAAATTTTATTGTTGCTGGAGCATGATTCTTTGAGCTCTACTTCTTCGCTTTCTCCTTCCTCAATGCGTTTCAATAGTTGTTCTTTGTCCATTTTACTATCAACTTTTTACAGTAACTTGAAGTAAGTTTAAGTAAACTTTAAGTATTTATAAATTTATCTGTTTGAAGACGAGAAAAGCTTACTTCAATCAATTTAAGTAACTTTAAGTAAGTTTAAGTAAACTTTAAGTAATGAGCCTATAAATGTTTCGTTATTGTGCCAAAAAGGTAGCTAAATGCTGGAAGGCTTTCCAGACTCTTTGAAAGAAGTAAGCCCGAAAATACCTTCTCCTTGCCTCTTAAAGACGTTATGGGTGTCTCTCATCAGCACTGCAATTACCGTTCGTTCTGGTGTTTTGCCTTTACTCTCTTTTACCTTCAAAATCTCCTTAGTGATATCTGCGTAGTGCATTGGTTTCTTGCTCTCCTGCAACACCTTTTGTGCCAGGGAGTAAAACGATTTGCTTGATTTCTTTGCCATTTTCTACCTCCTAAGTCTTACCCTAATTGTGGACTAACTATCGTCGAGAATGCTCAACTTTGTTTATAAACATCGTAGTAGAACATAATAGCCGTTGCAATGGCTATTTTCTTGAATAGCGACATTTATTCCGTAACTGTTTATCTCAGTTTCCTTTCGACGAGAATAAAAATTATAGAACGAAAGATTTACTCTAAATTTTCTAACCCTTGATTAATTCTTCTTTTTATTTTTTGAGCTTTAGCTTCATCAATTTTTTCCAAATAGGCATCAAATTGTTTTTGGGCTTCTTCCAAAATTGGCTTTCCCACTTCGTCATTTACTGTGTATGTTGTAATTATCCCCTTATCAGTAATTTGGACATATTCTAACTTTAAATCATCTCTTACTCTGTCTGTATATTTTATAACTCTTCCGTTTGGTTTTGTTACAGTTAAAATATTGCTATTTTCATCTAAAAAATGTGATTCTTGGGTGAAAGTTACTCGGTCTTCGCCAATTTTTCCACCATATACATATCGCGAACGGTCCTCACTGCACCCAGCAGTTCCTAAAGCCAACGCTCCTGCTAAAACAATTGATGTTAATGTTTTTCTGATTGCCATAATCAACAGGAAAATCATTTACTTTATAAATCTTTCGTTCTTTTTACTACTCTAAAATTGATAATAAATTTTTCAACAACTACGATAACAACGAATTTTCACTTTAGAACTAAAAAAAGAGTTGGGGGCGGTGCTTCGCACATATAGACTCACTTAGATCGAACTTATGCTATAGGGATTTTTTGTTATAGTACCTTCTTCAATTTAAATAATTCAGTCTTAGTTTTTTTAATAAATTGAGGAAAATTTTTCTCATTGATGTCAAATTTAAGTTTGGTAGTAGCAAATTCTTCTTTCCACCCTTTTGGATCTTGCTCTAATTTTTCAATTGTTGATATTGCTTTATCAATAAGACTAGATATGTCCTCATACTTCTTTAATTTTTTGCTATCTAATGTTGGCTCTTTTGATTTTAGTGCTGAACCAATATCTATTATATCTTTTATTTCTCCTCTATCAGCTGAGGCCTTTAATTTCTGAAAAAACAAATGTTCAAGTGAGTAAAATTTGAATTCTCCAAATGTGATTAAATCGTCTGGCAAGCTATCAATAAAATTAATTTCCATTTTTGTTTGAGGTAAATCTTTATATGTCGAAAAAGTTACTCCCATATGGAATCTTCCGATTTCAGAAAATGATGTCTTATTGACTTTATACTTTAATTTGTGATTTTGAATTACCCTATCAAATATTGATTTGAAATATCCTTCAAAATCCTTATCTTTGTTCTTTGTCAAACAATCAAAGTCTAAATCTTGTGAGTCTCTATGATTTAAGTGATAAATTGCTAATATGGTGCCTCCTTTTCCAATAAGATCAAATGGATTATCTTTTTCAATCTCTTTTAAGAGTTCTCTTAATAATAATATTATATTATTTATCATCAGGTTCCTCTGGTTTGAATTTTGAAAATTCAGATTTATATCTCACATAATGATTCAACCATTTTTTCCTGACTAACAGATTCTTGGTTATTTTTATATCCTTTATTATCTGTTCATTTGTTGCATATTTCATTGAGTCTGATTTATTAAATACAACATCAGCCTTTTTGATTGATTTAACTTTTATTAATTTTAATATTTTGCCACTAAACTCCACCTCTCCATTTAGTTTAGTATTGATAATTTCAATCACATTTATCTTTAAGTCCCAGCCAAATCCGTTGTTTTTCAGAGATTCCAAACCAGTGATATAATATTCCCTCAATATCTTTAGAAAATCTGAATAATCTTTAACTCTCGGATTATACTGGTCTGCGTTTAAAATGTTCAGTAACTCCAGCTTTTTCCGAATATTTCCTCTTAAATATCTTTTCTCAGTCTCTGTTAATTCCGTACTAAAGCTAATCTTTTTTAGTACTTCAAATTGTTTATTTTTAAATATGGGCCTAACTATGTCTTTACCTAATTCAACTATTTTTGAGATAAGTTCACTATTTGCCATAATGGATATAAAAGTATCCCTTAATATTTAAATATATCTATTTTTTAGATAAATCAAAAAAAATAAAATAAAAAAATAGTTTATTTGGATATAAATCTATCCTAGTATATATATATAAAAGCCAATTTTATATCAATCTAAGAAATAAATCTAAATAAATAATCTCTAAATAAAATCAATAGAAACATTTAAATACTTACCCTCTTTATACTCACTAAAATGGAATTAGACGCATTCGAAATAATACAGAATAATATACCTATTTATATTACTTATATGACTGCAAAACAATTATCAGATCTTAAAAGAATTAAAGTAGATATTTTCAAGAAAGAAAACGAAGAAGGTTACCAGAGAGAAATTAGTGATAAGAGATCAGAAGAATTTGCTAAGTATATAATAAATGCTAAAGGTATAAGTCCAGTTTCTATACTCATTAATGTGAGAGAAAAATTAACTTTTAAAAGAAAAATGGATGGATATGGCAAACTAAACATTCCTGATGACTCTTACATGTGGGTAGTAGACGGACAACATAGAAGACAGGGTCTTGTAATTGCTATTAATGATAGGGAGGAATATGAAAATTTTCAAATACCCATAGTCATTACCCACTTAACTAAAACCTATGAAGAAGCCAAACAATTCATTATTATAAATAAAACTCAAAAAGGAGTAAGGTCTGATTTAGCTGAAAGATTCTTAAGTAGGTTATTTGAAGAAACTGAAGATATAATTAGTCAAATGCCTTCTACAGTAACAAGAGGTATCACTTGGATACCTAAGGCAATTGAAGTCTCAGAAAAAATTAATGAAAGAAAAGATAGTGTATGGTATAAAAAAATAAGGTTTCCAAATGAGCCTAAACTTACTACGTTATCAAGTCAGAAATCATTTACTGAATCACTAAGGCCAATTATTAGAAATGAAATTTTTGAAAGTTATGATATTGAAGAAACTACAGAATTATTAGTTAGGTATTGGAATGCTATTAGTGAATTGTGTCCAAACTCATTTAAGTTGCCTCAAGAACACTTAATTCAAAAAACTATCGGTATTTTTACGCTCCATAGATTATTTCCTTTGGTTACATCTTATTGCGGAGAAAAAATCACTAAAGAAAGAATAAAAGACGTCCTCTCTAAAATGGAAAAAGGAATGAATGATAATTACTGGAGTAATAATGGTCAAATAGGATTAGCAGGAACAAATCAGAAAGCGTTTAGTATTATATATAAAAAATTGTCAGAATATTTGGAAGAAGATAATGTGAAAAAGATCAAGAAAAAAAGATTATTTGAATTATAGATAAGAATAAGAAAAAGGCCCTGCTCTCTTGTTTTCTATGGCTCTTATGAGATTTGTAGAACACCCCCAACTCTTTAGTCCTTTGGACAATTACACTCGCTTCGCTCTATTGATAACGTGAAAATTCGACTCTACGGACGCAGTTTTCCCACACTTCGTATTGGAAAAGGATTTAACAGGGCTTAAAGGGTTCGCTCGTTGCACTTCGCTCTCCCAAATTTTTTGCTACGAAGAATTAAATAAAAAGAGGTTGGCGTCTTTACTTCGGATGATACTTCGGATGACTTGCTTCGTATTTTTTTTGTGCAGCATCTACTTGTTCTTGTGTAAATAATTTATTTTTAAGACCATACTGCAGATGTTCTCTTCCCCGTTCTCCAAGTCCATCTACACCGCTTGTAGGAATAAATCCGAATTCCTCTTTTGCTCTGTTTCCTCTATATTGAACTTGTGCAGCATCTACTTGTTCTTGTGTAAATAATTTATTTTTAAGACCATACTGCAGATGTTCTCTTCCCCGTTCTCCAAGTCCATCTACACCGCTTGTAGTTAACGACATAAATAAGTTATAAAGTTCTGTATAAAAATATGTTTACTCCAAAAGTCTTCCAAAGTTTCCTGCATTGAATCAATGGTTTTGAAATGCTGTGATTTTGTCACAGCATTTTTTGTTACTTTCCAACAGGTTTCAATGGGATTAAGTTCTGGTGAATAAGGAGGTATATATTCAACCGCAATCCATTTGTTATATTCTTCCAGCAGGCTTTTTACAACATCTGTTTTGTGAAATCCTGCATTATCAAGAATAAGCACATATTTTTTGTTTGGCTTTAGCCAATCAAAAAGATTTCTCAGGAAAAAGCAGAATGTTAAGCTATTTTGTGCAATATAAAAATTATAGTAGAATTTGGAAGAACTCGTGAGAGCTCCAAAAACAATTAACTTCCTGTTACTCCAAAAGAAAGCTCTTTTTGGTTTCTCTCCCTTAAGAAACCAAATTCTTTTGTAGCCTGTTGTGAGCTGAAAACTTGATTCATCAATGGAAACTATTTCATAACCCAAATATTTCGATTTGAGTTTTTTTTAAACTCATCTCGAAATTTATCAACTCTTTTTTGATCATGTTTTATGTGTTGAGGTCTAGGTGTTATCAAAGAAAAGCCTATCCTGTGCATAATTCGCTCCACATGACGGATCGAATATAATTCACCAACTTCTTGGTGAATTATTTTTCCTATTTGTTTTGTATTTACTGAGCAAAATTCATTGTTTGCATCTTGAATTTCATTCAAGATTTTTTTCTTGAGTTTGCCTAATGTTTTTTTTGTTAACTTTGTTGGTCTCCCGCTTCTTGGGAGTGTGTCTAAGGTTCTTCCACAAGAATTATGTTTTATCCAACGATGTACAGTTGGTTGGCTACAACCAATTAATTCAGAAATTTCTTCTTGCTTTTTTCCTTTATCATGCAAACTAATAATTAATTCTCTCTCTTTTTTACTTAACATAATATCACCTCAAGATAAGGTGATATTTATTAGTATTTATACTTTACTATTGTCGTTGACTATTGTAGGAATAAATTTTAAAGCTTCTCTTGCAATTTGCTCTAAATCTTGAATTTTAGCATTCATTTTTGATTCACCTTATCTATAGTTATAACAGCAACTATTTAAACTTTTCGGTTATTAACTACTATCAAGATACTACGCCAACCTCTAAACTACGCCCGAACCTCAAACTTTGATTTTTTGCCTTTGGAATCGTTGCACTAAAAATCAACCACTCCAAGTATTCGTGGGCAACTAACAGCAGAAGCTCTCTCACAATTATATTCCAAAAGTAAAACAATTTCTAAAGAACACAAAATATTTTGAATTTTTCATTTCACTCTTCTTATTTTCTTCCATCCTCCTATGAATTTTCTTCAAGTTGTGTGCAATTGAGATCAAATTCATTTCAATTTTAGCTTTTTCTAAACCTCTTAAAAGAAATTCTCTGAATCCTAAGTTTTGCTTCATATTTCCATACACCGGCTCAACAGTAATCTTTCCTAATGAATAAATCTTTCTGCTTTCATCAGTGTTCATTTTCTCTTTCATCCGCAGCCTTTCACGAAAATAGAAAGGGACATCTTTTTTCTTACCGAGTTCATCGTTGTAGTAGCTAAGAATTATTTTTCCATTTTTTTCTTCTATACTGAAACTTGAAATAAAATCTGTGTCTGCCAACAATCAGTTCATTTTTCCTTTCGACGAGAATGAGAAAACAAAGAAACAACCAGTTTTTCATACTGGCTTTACAGTTTTCAGACGTACCTATTAATCATTGCTTACTCTTGGAGCCAGTATTATCTGAAGGCTCAGCCTATCCATTACTTTGTACTCAATCTTCAGGGGATACTCATTCCCAAGCCATATCCGGCACACGTCGCTCAGCTTGCTCCCCTTGATTATCTTCTTCAGGTACTCAAGGGAATATCTTGATCTTACATTATCATTTGATTCAATTGAAAGATTGTCATTTTCTTTGAAAGAAACCCTCGCCGTGCTTAAATTTCCTGCAGCCTGAACGCTGAATATTCTGTCTTTGACTTCAAAAGCCACGGAGTCAGAGACAACATCCATGTCCTCGATGGCCTCATTGAATAAATTGCTTGGAATCTCAATCCGTGATTTAAAATCCAGATTAGGAACTTTCTGCCTTTCATCATCATTCAGGTTGATGAGGCTCAGTGTAAAAACTCTTTCGGAGGTTCCTTTCAGTGTAATTTTTAATTTGCTTTCAAGAAGCTCAAGAGTGATAATATCCGCTGGTTTTGCCCTTCTCAGCACCTGTTTCAGATTGTCAAGATTAACTGCAATCTCAATCTCATCATCAATTTCATATTCCACAAAAGCACTTCCCAGAAGCTTGTAGACAACCATTGCAACATTGGCGGGGTCCATGGCGACAAGCTCAAGCCCGTCCCTATTAATCTTGAAAACAACCTCATTGACAAGCTCAGAAATAATGATTATTGGCTCCTTGAAGAACCTTGGCTCGGAAAGAGTTAATTTCATAATCTTAGGTAATCGGAAAATGTTTTTAACAATTGCTGTAGTCAAATATAGATATTACTAATAAACCCTCCACTGATGGTCGCATTTCACGCATCGGAAAAACTGTGTCTCAGGCTCATCGCTGCTTCTTGTCTGTGCTAACCAGTAATAAGCCATATCATTCCCGCACTTTGGGCATTCCATCTTTGTCTTAGGTAGAACTTCAACGCTCTTGTCGATTATCTCCAGCTTTTCTTTTCCATTTATCTTTTCCCGGACAACTATGTTTTTAGTCTTGGTTTCCTTGTATCCGCAGCTGCACTTGATTCTCTTTGTCTCTGGATCAGGAACCAGCATTGCACCGCACTTAGGGCAAAATATCATCTTATCCTCCTAGCACCTCTGAAAATATTATCTTCACATACCCCAAAATGGGAATTCTTCCAAATGCCTCTCCAATGATCTCTCTATCTTCAACATGATCCTCCCCCAAAGCACTGTAAGAATCTGGATTATTGTCTCCTTTAGTAACATAATAACCATCTCTAACTTCAACGACTCTGTGAATTATGGGATTGGCCGAATTGCCCCTAAAGACAACAACATCCCCTACTTTAATTTCATCAGCCCCCTTCAAAAACATGATATCTCCTCTGTCAAATCCATCCCTGAATATCCACTTCTTCATTTCGTTTTTTTCAAGGTCGTACCAGCTGCCCTTTTCCATATACCACTTGTCAAAGTTGCCGTTATGATTCATACTGCCGCTAACCACCGCAACTACTGGATAACTAGTCCCCAAGGCAAAGCCAAGTCCAGGATAAATCAAGAACTTGACAATGAGAAAAGCAAGAAGGATGTTGACAACCCATGAAATCACGGAATCATCCTTCCACAGAAATTTCCACATCTTCCTTAACATTTCCTCAGACTTAAAAGAAAATGATTTAAAAAAGTTGTTATTTTATGAACCTGCTTATCTGCTCTGGCTTCCATCCATGAGCCAGCAGGTTTCTTGCCACCTGCTCTTTGCTGAAACCCTGCTTCAATGCATTGCTTATGTAATTCCTCAGGTTGTCGTTGTTCATCTCATCAATTGTCTTTACTATCTGCTCGCTGGTGAATCCCTTTTTGCCCAAAAATTCTAAAATCTGCTCTCTTGAATAGCCCTTCCCAAGCAGAGAGCTCACCTGAACTTTCAGCTGATTTGCATTGACTAAAGGCTTTTGGATTTGGGTATTTTCCTGGGGGGCTGAAGTTTCCTGCTTCTTTGAAGGAATTTCCTTGATTGGCTCCTCCTTTTTAGCGCTGACATTCTCAGAGAACAGGCTTTCTATATCTTCGTCCAAAATATCTCCCGAGCTACTCTCAGCTTTTCTGCCGGCGTTTTCCTCGAGAGGGCTGGTAATATTCTTTTGGCCAAGATCGGCCGGACTAGCCCCTGGATTTGGAGGAGCTACAAAATTATGGCTCTTCCTCCTGAACTTTTTAAGAAGGAGTATTACCCCTATCAAGACCACGATTAAAATGACAAAGACAATAATCAGGGTAACTATTGAAATTCCCCCCAATTCAGCCGACCCGACGATTCCATCAAATGTAAACGCCCCTTTGGTTGACTCCTGAGGCCCCAAAAACAGAAACAATATAAACAGGACAATAAATCCTCCAAAAACCAATAAAGATACCTCTCGCTTATTATGCCCTTCCATCACTTATGAAATATCTAGATTATTTAAATAACTTTTGGATTACTTTATTTTTTTATTAAAATCATCCTTCAGCGACTTGAACAGTTTTCTCAGCGACTCAGAAGCCTTAACCAGCTTGCCCCTTGGGTTTTTCCCGGAGACCATCAGGACCGGATCAGAGACAAGAGGATGCTCAATCTTATATGCAGCAGCATCGATCTCAAAGTTCCACAGCTCGCTTCTCAGAGCATTGCAGAGCGTATGATCCTCTCCTTCTATCTCAATCTCCATCATTTCCTTGTTCTCATTCAAAATAGTGATTTCCATAGCAGTCAGATAAAATTTAGTTTTTTAAGCCTTTCTATTCCTCAACTTCAGAATATCTCCTATTGTGAGGCTTGAATCTTTAAGGTTCAGGCTTACATCCTTCCTCTCTTCAAGCTTTTCAATGAGCTTGATGTTGAAAAATTTCTCAAGCTTCCTTGCAAGATTTATCTGGGGCCTTAAATTTCCCCCCTCTATCTTTTGGATAACCGACTCTTTTTCAGCAAGTGTTTTGGCCAGTTCATCCTGTTTCATGCCTTTCTTTTCCCTTGCAGTTTTAACAAGGTTCGCATAATTTTCAACAATGCTCTCGTAAGAATCATTCGTCTTGATGCTTATTGACCTTCTCGGCTCAATAAGAGGCTTCCTTATGGCAACAACCTTTCCATATTTGGAGCATTCGCTGCAAACACCAATCATAACGCCTTCAACTATCGCCTTAATGAGGTTGTCTGACTTTCTCCCGCAGATCTCACAGCTTCCCATAATGATTATTAGGGACAAAAACTTAAATAACTTTTGCTGATTTGCAGAAATCCGCCAGGTTTCCATCAAAAAGGATTCCGCAGTTGCTTATGTCAATTGTTTCGTTGTAAATAATTTGATTATTCTCTCTGTACCTCTCAAGGTAATTGTCAATGAACGGTCTTTTTTCCAGGCAGCCCACAGTATCCCCAAGTATAATATAAGAATCTGTTTCCCTGACAATATGAAATCCTTCTAAAAATTCCCTGTCGTTTACATATGATGGCTCTAAAACATTTTTGTATAATAATATCAGATTCCCCTCTTTTACTTTTCTTTCGGCAAGCTCTTTCCATGGATAGGGCTCCGCTTCCCTCCCAAGATAGTTGATATGCACCCACGCATTGCTCATAAGCCTGCAGCCCCCTAAATAGCCAAGAGGTTCAGTGTAAATACCTTCATCATCAATCTCATAGAGGGGATTGACGAACAGGAAAGAGGCTGCATTGGCCAGAATTATAACAAAAATTAAAATTTCCTTATGCTTGAGTCTAATGATAAATTTATAGGCAAAATAAACAGTTGGAAGAACCAGGGAAAAGAGATATCTCGGGGTTTTAAACGGTGTCTTAATGTAGGAGATGACGGGCAGAGCAAAGGCCAAGAGCATAAGCCAGTCACTCTTATTAAATTTTTTTATGCTGTAAAACAGGCCAAGAACAAAAAAAGGGATTAAGAAGTTCATAACAACAGCCAAATGAGCAATGTCAAAGTTCATGAAGTAATAATCTCTGAACGCAACATTAAGACCATACGAGCTGACAAAGCTGTACATGGCATTTCCCGTCTTGAAATAGTTATAAGCAAACCATGGTGTTACTGCAGCAATGAAGAGTAAGAACGAGATTAAGACACTCTTAATTTTTTTTTGGAACAAGATCAATGGAAGGAGGATTATTGTGTTGTACCTAGTCAAAAAACTCAGTCCAAGAAATATTCCTGAGAAAGATTTGTCCAGATAGGCAACAAACATTTGGATTAAGCCCAAGGCGAGAAGTTCGCTCCCGACATTCATGCCGTTGATCAAAACAAAAGAGCTAAGGCTTAATGCATAAAAATAATTCTCGTTTAGACAAAATTTCTTGGCAAGTTTTCTTGAAGAATAAAAATGAAGGAACCCGGCAAATACTATATACAAGAATTCTGAAGCCTTAAACGTAAAAATGCTGAACATTCCTATCAGGAACGGAACAAGTGGTGGCCTGTACCATTCAAAAAAGCCATATCCTGAAAATATATGCTTTGCATTGAGAACATAGCTCATGAAGTCCCAGCTGACACCGTACAAATGCTGAATCACAAAAAACAGCTCCGCCAGAACAAAAACAGAGTATAGAAATTTCCTGCCGTTTAAAAAATCAAGCTTCATCTTCCAGGATTTTTCTTATTTCATCAAGAGAAACAAAGCCGTCAAGCTTGGCATTGTCATTTATTACAAGCGAGGGCGCAGTAGTTATATTGTAATGGCTTACAAGAAGTTTGACAACATTTGAGTCTTCAATGCTCCTGTCAAAAGAGAACACATGAACGTTGTCATTTGAATTTACGAGGGAATCCAGGACATAGCCCTGATTTCTCGATGAATCATGATCCTGATTGTAGAAATAGAGCACTAGGTCAAAATCAGATCTGCATTCCTTTTTCAGCTCAGTGAACAAGACATAAGATCTCAACTCAACAAGAAAGTACTTTATCTTCAGCAGTTTATAGTCGCTTTGGCTGAACAGGCCCTTATTTTCATACGACGTCAAAGTATCTCCAAGGTCAGCCAGCTCAGGGCTTATGCTTTTTAACAAAGCCTGTGTGGAGCTGCATGATGAATTTTCATCAAACAAATCCAGAAATTCCTTGCTTGAAAGGTAATTTATTGTATTCAGCTCATTTTCATAAATTAGATTGTTGACATCATTTACCCTTAATGAATCAAGCGAGTAGCCCAGATAAAGCCCAAAGCAGAATATCAGGACAGCAAATACCAGGCTGATCAAAAAAACTTTATTTAAATTTTTTACCATTTTCTTTTAGCCCCGAAAATTTCCCCAAATATTGCAGCTATCCAGTGGAACATCGTTAGCAGTGGATAAACTATAAAAAAAACAATCAAAACGAAATTAAAAATCTTTGGTTTTTCTTTAATCATCTCATATGACCTGTACAGAAGGTATAGATTGAGCAGTATTATAACTATGACTGGAAATAAAAATTTGACATCGAAGCTTAGCAGAAGAAACTTGAGGGGGGGAAGGTCCCATCCATAAAATATTTCAAATCTCAGAAGAAGAAATCTTATGACATTATCCCAGAGAATCTTGAACAGCTGGTATGCAAAAATGACAAAAACAAGTGATATCGAAAAAACAGTGAAAAAATTAAGCGGAATCTGGAACAATCCGTAAAACCCATATCTCGGATTGAACAAAACATAATGGTATTTTTTTAAATTGGCCATCATGCCCCTGTACCACCTTACCCTCTGATTCCACAGCTGCCTGAACGTGGAAGGAACATTTGTATATGTGAAAGAATCATGCGCCATAACAAGATCATAATTGTTGGCTTTCAGCCTCATCGCAATTTCAAGGTCTTCAGTAAGATTATTCTCATCAAAATATCCAAGATCTTTTATCAGCCCGGTTCGAAACACGCTAAGAACTCCATGGCTAAAATGCAACGTGCCAAGCCTTGACATCAGCTCCCTCGCAAGGACTGTGAAGGCATACTCTAATTTTTGAAGCCCGGCATAAAACCTTCCCCTGTTGGAGATCTTGATCGCTGAAATCACCCCCCCAACCTTATCGCTGGAAAAATAGCTAAGCACAATCTTAAGTGAATTCTTCGTGACTGTAGAATCCGCGTCGACAACGCCGAAGAATTTGCCTCTGGCAATCCTCAAGCCCGCATTGACAGCGGACGACTTCCCTACTCCCAAATGCTTGTTCCGGATAACTTTAACGCCCCTGAAACCCCTGGCTATCGAATAAGTGCCGTCCCTGCTCCCGTCATCAACAACTATGACCTCAAGTTTGTTCCTTGGATAATCCAATCCTAAAACACTTTCAATTGTTTTTGAGATAGTTTTTTCCTCATTGTAAGCTGCAATTATCACACTAACCAGGGGAAGCTCTTTGAGCCTTATCTTCTTTGATCTCTTAAAAAACATAATGTTGATCCAGAATATTCCGAGAAAAAGCCCAATGAATGACAGTGCCCACAGGATGTAATAAATCATCTAACCCTCCATATTTCAAAGCCATTCTCATTGTATATTCTCCTGAAACTGCCAGGATTATTGCTGAGAAGATACAGGATGCCCTCGTCCCCCCTGCTCCAGACAAGGCCGCTCTTCATCTCTGGCGTTATCAGTATATATTTGATGTTGAATTCATTGAAAAGATCAAGAATCAAGCCCAAGTCCTTCGACTGAAACATCTTCTCCATGAATAAAAGCCTGTCACTAATTCTTGGGGCGTAGGCGTGATTGAAGTCAATGAAATTCTTTCTCTTTGATATTGTATTTACATAAACCCCATAGTCCTCATGCGTCAGGATAACCTCTCTTGGAAAAGTCTTGCCGTTGAGAAAGTTAAGCGCATCTATGAATTGTCCGTCAGGAACCGCCTCGGAGTTTTCATTTATGAACGAAAATCCGGAAAAGATAATCCCTGAAATAAGGATAATCAAAACCAGATTTCTTATCAGAATCGAGCTCCATTTCATTCTGTATATGCATCTAAGCCCATAGGCTGCAATAAAAGAGAATATTAGTGTAACATAGATGATATAATCCTGGTTGAGAGAAAGCATTATGATGTTGATGAGGATAAACAGGTACAGCAAATTATACTTGTATTTTCCGCTCTTCCATACAAATGCGAGGCCCAAAACAACCAGAATAATCATGAATATGCTTAGCCCGTAAAAGCTGCTTATGTGGGATATTAGGTTTTCTACCTCATAGCTGACAACCCCAAATCCAAAATGGGTGATGAACCGGAAGTTCAGGGCAAAAGTGGCAATTGGGACGAATATATACGGAATAAAATTAGAGATTCTTTCAAACCTTTTGAAGTAAAAAAATAGGGCTATAATCCCAAAGAATACATGCATGAATCCGAAAAAAGGCAGCGCCAGATAAATGAGAAGGGACAGAAATCTCAGGAATGTTTTCTTGCTCAGGATAAAATAAAATGCAGCCAGATTCATGAAAAAAGGGATTGTCATGTGGCTGAAGTAGTTGGAGATATACAGGAAAGATGGAGAAAGAAGGACAAAATAACAAACTGCACTCATTACATTGGCGCTAAATTTTAATTTTCTGAGAATGAAATAGAGAATTACCATGCTTGCAAATCCAAAGACAAGTGGTGAGAATATTATCATCTTTTCAATCGACAAGCTGAATGCATAATTAAGAATCACCAAAATGATTGGAGCCCCAAGCGGGTACAGGAATGCCCTTCCCCCAAAACTCAAAAAATCGTAGCTTGGGATGCCGTTGCTCAGTATCATATCTGAAAGTCTTAGATAAAAGTATGGCTCCTGGCCGCTTAGCACAAAGCCCCTGAACAGATAAGAAACAGCGAGCACAGCAAACGAGGCTATAAAGATAAAGTACGGCTTAACAATTAACTGCATATACTGTTTCCTTGATTCTTCCAATACAGTCTCCATCTTCCAGATATTTCAAATCTTCTATCTTATATGTGTTTTTAATGTCTTCATTTATGTAAATATAGTCAACCTTATAATCATCCAGCAGGCTGGCCGCTTTATTTCTTGACCATGTAATATAAATCTGCCTTATATCCTCAATCCTCTGGTTCGTGTCTGGGGCCAGCAGGAAATTAGTATCTGCGACATTTCTAAATCCGTGATAGCTCAGAACATGCCCATATCCCACTGGTGCAACCATCACTGAATTGGGCTTGATGTTCTCCTCCATCCATTCAAAATCACTCAAATCCTGGAACTTATTTTCATACGCAGTGTAGCTTGGAAAAATGGAAAGCAGTCCAAATAAAAGGACAAAAACAAAGACAAATAACCTGGAAAATCTGCTTAACTTCGTCTTTTTAATGTATTCAAAAAGCCCCTTTATCCCCAGCGACGAAAGCAGAACCAGCCCAAGGGACAGGAACAGCAGGCCGGTATTAAACTCTATAAATTTAAGCAGCAGCAGCAGGGAAATTCCCAAAAGAAGTGATGAAACAAATATAACTGACTCCTTCCTCGTTCTTAGCCCTCTGTAAAGCCCCCATATACCAAAGATAAGCGGAATAATTCCAACAACATAGAACCATGAAAAAATATCAAAATTTTGAAAGTAGCCGTCAGTGAGCAGCTGCGGTATGTTCGATCTGATGAAGCCGAAGCCATGCTCAAGAAGGGCCTTCTTGAAGAACAGCATGTTTATCAGGAGTATAAGAAAAAAAGAGAATATAATCAGCTCTATTTTTTTCTGCGCTATTTTGATGTTTTCAGAAGACATAAGGAGAATATAGAAAGTGAATATCAGAATAAGGATGAACGAGGATGAATGAATGATTGGAAGAATAAAACTCAGCACTATGAAAAGGTTGAAGTACCTCTTGTTGTCGATTTTTATGAAACACAGCATCATCATGGCAGTCATTGGGAACACCAGGCTGTAGACCGTCACCTGATTGGCAAGGACTATCGAATAAATCGGGATTATTGACGATAATAAAGAGGTTAACAGGGAGCTTCTCTCATCATTCGCCATTTCTCTAGATATGAAGTAGACTATGATTGGGATGAAGCTTAAAAGAACGGCGGGGATAATCTTGAGCAACACAGGCAGGAATGAGATTACAGCAAATAAATAATAAAAAAGTATTGGAGAGACAAAATATCTCCCTGAATAGCTAAGCTCATCGTAATAAATAGGTTTCCCCGTCTCCTTGATGTGCTCAAAAACTCTCAGGTTGTAATAACTTGTGTCGCCATTGAAATTACTGGATGTCAAGCTCAAAAACAGGTTGAAAGCAAGCCCGGCTACAAATATTAAGAAAAGGTACCTAAGATGCTTCTTCATTTTCAAATTTCGTCTTTAATTCATCACCCACAACATCAAAGTAATCAAAGAATTTCTGGGTCAGCTTAAGAATCCTTGTTCTTCCGGATTTTTCAGAGGCGACAAATTCCATCTCTTTCAGTTTTTTAACATGGTCGTATGCTCCATTCCCTCTTATCTTGATTATGTCCGACTGCAGGCAGGGGTTTTTGTATGCAATAAAAGCCAGAGTCTCCTGCGTCGGCTTGTCAAACTCCGTCTCGCTCAATAATTTTGTAGTGAGATACAGATATTCTTTTTTGATGTTCAATTTGAATTTTCCGCCGTTTTCATTAATCTCCAGGGAGCCTAAGCTTTTTTTGTAATCTTCAGCGAGAGAATTCAATGCGTCTTTCAAAGAGCCCTTGGAGGCAATGCCGGTCAGTTCGGACAATTCATTCACATCAACATATCTACCTGTTGTGAACAAAACCGCCTCAATTCTATTCTTTATGTCCTGCATGAAACTAATGAAGCAGGCTGATTTTTAAATGTTTTTACAAAGGTCTCTGTCGCAATAACGGGTGATGATTCTTAAGTCGAATGCGGGTGATAATGAATTTTTACCTGAAATTATAGTATAAGACATTAATATTTCCTCAAAATTTATACATGGGATAAACTTAAAAAATATTTCTATTTTGTAATCATAGAATGGTAACTTTTAAAAATTAGAGAAAATTTACTAAATCATGGAAATTTATTTACCAACAGCGGGAATTAATTTACCAATGTATCTCGGGACAATGATAGGACCTGTTTTTGGAGATATTTTACTTAGAGGTTTATCATCCAGATTAGAAGAGAAAGTCCGAGGGAGGATGTTATTCAACTGCCATAGCCCTGTTTTTATAAAAGATCACTCTGAAACAGAAATTGGAAACTTGGTAGAAGAAAGGGCTAAAGAAATAAAAAGATTAAGACTTCATAACAACTGGCAGTTTGAAAGAGATGATAAAATAGAAGAGAAATTAGAACCTTATATTGATATGCTATTTTCTGAAGAGATATTCTATATTGATAATGAAGATATTCTCTTTAATATTTCTAAATTAAAGAGGGGGGTAAAAAAGAAAGGTGATAAAATAAAAGTTATTCCAGAATATTACGAAGATGAATTTAGGAAATATCTTAAAAGTAAGACACCGCCTCAATCAATAAGAGGTAAATTGAAATATGGCTTTAATCTTAAAAAATTCGGCGCAAATATCATACTTAATCAGGTTTGGGAGCAAGCAATATTTCCGGCTCTTTCCGAAGATAATAAAATTATATTGTCTGGGCCAAATGTTTTAGGACCTTATAGTTTTAGAGCTGCAATGTTATGTGCCTATTCTGGAGATTCGGATATTTACTTAACCATTCACAGCTTAGCAAAAGTAGCTGATTCTCTTAAATCTAGATTAGGAGAAAGAGGAAGATTGCCTATAGATTACATAATTGAATCTTGTTCTGGTATCGTAGATACTCCTGACTTCCTAAGATATATGGCCACATTACCTATTAACGATAGAAAAATTATAACCCTAGACGAAAACAGTTTAACCAAAGCTAGAAAGGCCCTGGTCAAATATTATAATCTTCGTAAAGTCTTAGACAGGGAAGAACCTGAAAAAAAACAAGGAAGCATTGAGGATTATATTAAAACGATATATTGCATTAGTGACAAGTTCTTTAGAGATGTTCATTTAGTTAGTCAAGCATACTCAAAAAAAGAAGAAATTACTTTGTGGAAAAATTGTGTGAGAGATGCCGAATTAATTATTGGGAGAACAATATGAAATTTATAGAAGAGACATTAAAAGAGAATCCCAAAATAAAGTATATAGGCCTATTTGGTTCCAGATCTAGAGGTAACAATTTTTTGAATTCAGATGTTGATTTAGTCTTATTGGGAACTCTCTCAGAAGATATTAAAGAGATAGAAGATAAAGCTGTATTGGAGTTCAATGCACCAAAAGCAGATATTTACCTTCTTAAAAGAGAATCTATAGAGCATCCTACTGTAAATCCAAAAACAGTTACAATGGGGCTTGATTTAATAGAACTATACAGAGATAAAGATGAGAATGAAGTAAGTCTAAACATAGGAGAGCTTGATTCGAAATGGTTTTGCTCTTTTTTAGAATATGAGAGATTAAGAACGCTCGAAATATTTTATGATAAAGAGGCAACGCCAGATTATATTAAAAAAATGCCCGGGGGGAGGAGATCCTATGATGAAATAATTTGGTTATCAAAATTAGCAAATTGGAATATAGACTTGCCTTTAGAATTAAAAGATCACTTAAGTAGAATAAAATTTGGAGTATTAAACCGAGATTGGAAAGAAGAGATTAGCCGACAAAAAATCTCTTTGGATAGGATAATTTTTGATTTAGAATGCAGTTTGGTAGATGGATTGTATAAATCAATGTCTAGGGGGGACTCGGCGCTAGATTATTTATCCAACGAGCTAGCACGGACACTTCGCTCAACAAATCCAAAAGAATTAGAGAAGATTTACTCCAAGAATATAGATTTAAAAAATCAGAACTCGTGGCTAATACAATATGTGTTAGCATTCAATAGCCTTATCCCTGAAGAAATAGCGGAAGAAATAGCTTCTGCACAAAGAGCAAATTTATTCGATTATGAAATAAAAAAATCTTTGTTACAAAATAGAGCAATAAAAAATAGAAGATTTTCAAAAACGGTAGAAATTTTGAGTGAGGACAAAAATCCAATAGTCAAAACATATGCCAACTTGATTAGAGATCCAAATTATGTCCAAAACTTTCAGATAAATCAAAGAAGATTTTTAAGAGATAACGTCAACCATATTTTATGAATTTTTCTATTTCGTTCCAATATCGTTTTATTAGTTCTTCCGACAGCCCATGCCCTAAATTATGTTCTATTAATCTGCCCTTTTTAATTTTCTTAATTATCTCTCTTGTATGCTCAATTGAAACTGTCTTATCCTCTTGATCATAAAAAACAAGTAAAGGACAGTTTAATTTTTGCAAATAGTATTCTGGTGACAACTCTTTGAATTTGTGTAGCTGATTTATTAGATTATTAAATTTGATTCTGTATAAATTTTGATACGCTCTTTTTACAAAATCTGACAAATGTGACAAATTTTGCTCTTCATATGTTGTATTATGTTTGTCAAAATCCCAGACGGGGGCCGAAAGTATAATTCTAGAAATTAAATGATTTGATTTTGCTACTATGCTACATGCAATCGCCCCACCAAAGCTTCCCGTTAAAAAAATTAAATCTCTATTTTTAAAAGATTTCTCTTCCATATCCCATAAACTGACTATTTTTCCTCTATTTATATATTTAATGCATTGTGTTATGTCGTCTGATGGATTAGATTCTAAAAAATATCCTTTGCTTTGGAATGATCCTCCATATCTTAAATAAAAAACATTAAACCCATTTTCATAAAAGAATTGCATTAATTCATCTTCATTGTTTGAACTCGGAAAACCAGGCAAAATAATTATAGCATCGACAAAATCATCTTTATGAACTAAGAACTCAAAAAATATTTTATTATAATATGCTTTTAAAATTGGTTTTGTCATAATTACTTTATAACCTTGACATTTATAAAAGATTCGTATTTGTTTAGCTGATTTTTGAGAATTCTGTTATTTGGTAACTGTTTAGCTAACCGTATAGATATTCCCTTTAATTAGGTTACTACATCACAATAATATTTATATACTATCTATTCTTAGTTTATATATGAAAAGAGACGATGGTAGAAGTATTTCTAGAGACGCTTTAGAAAATTATCGTTTTCAGGCTTTAAAGTTAAGAAAAAATGGATGGAGGGTAACAAAGATTGCAG
>Ga0209542_10005529_pt1 | contig 25148 bp, 40 predicted proteins | sample RifCSPhighO2_01_FD_184028 | JGI IMG/M metagenome (GOLD analysis project Ga0209542, IMG submission 184028) | Soil microbial communities from Rifle, Colorado - Rifle CSP2_plank highO2_0.1 (SPAdes) (version 2) | ecosystem: Environmental > Terrestrial > Deep subsurface > Rock core/Sediment ...
AACTGGCTATTTGAACAGGGGCGATTTCGTTGATGAAACACGAACGGAAACAACCTACAGCGGTTATGATGAATTATGCATCGTTGTTGATAATCAGGAGCATTGCGGTTTTGGAAGAGTAAGCAGTGATTTAATTGTTGATTACGTAGAAGACAGAAATATGGAAAATGAAATACAAAATCAAGTAAACAAGAAACAAATAAAAAATGAACAGGAATGCAGGGGGGGAAGCAGTGTTTTAAGCGACCCAAGCGTTTCTGAATTAGTTGATGCGTTATATCCAAATATCGGAAGAAATGGTCTGGTCAGGGAATGTAGCAAAGAAAATCCAGGAAAAGGATCAAATGAAAATAATTGGGCGGATGTTGGTACTTGCGGCACAAATGACAAAGGACAGGAATTGGGCAGATGCTGGTTAAGCAAGCAAAGCTACAAGGGTGCATTAAGCGAGTATGATCTTGAAAGAAGACAAGGAGCTGAGGACTTCTTTAAGGATTTAAATATAAATGATAATGTTGAGGAGATAAAAGAGAAGATAGAAAAATTAAGATCAGAAAGAACAAATATTGATAAAAAATCTGATTCTGCAGAAGAGGATTACTTAGATATTGTTGATTCATTTAAAGATTTAGACTCACAAACAATCAATTTTGATTTAAGTGGAGAAATTAATTTTGAAATTGCTGAAACATACTATGAGATTGCTTTATTTTTGAATAAAAAAGAAATTGAAGAAAAACCAAGCGAACCAACCATAGAGACAGAAATTGAAGATTTTGACACTACAATACAATGTGAATTTGAATATCAAGATGGAAATTTAGGAAGAAATATATATTTTAATTATCTTGTAGATAATTGGAATTGGCATTGGAATGATTTAATTCCCTTTTCTTTTACTTCTGAAATATATGCTTATGAACGGATTTCAGAAGATTCTTTAGATTCTGTTAAAGGAATTTACAAAGAAATTTTTAATAATTTTATTAATCAAAAACCTAATTATATTAAAGGTGTTGAGTTGCTTCTTATAACTGTTAGTTTTAGTACTGATGGGATTTTTGATGGAAAAGATTCTTTGAGGGTATATAAAAATGGAGAGGAGTTAGTTGAGTATAAGCAAGGCAAATTCAAACTTAATGAAGCTTTGAATCAAATAAAGATAAGTTGTGGAATTTCTGGTGAAATCACACAAATAATAACAACTGAGACCTCCAATGAGATAGAACAAATAAAAACAGATATAGAACAACATTCTGATCCTACTGATTTAATACAAGACATAACAGCACTTAGGAAAATAAAAAATGAGTTATCTATAAAATATGCTGATGATGTTAGAAGACAAAGTAATTTGGAATACTTAGATTTGGAATTGAGCAATATGTTAAATAATCCTGAATATGAAGCTGATGTTTCTTTAATAAAGAATCAATTAATAGAAATAACTGAAATACTTGAATATTATGATGAGACAAAGATTTCTTCTCAACCACCTTCTCCACCCTCTGTTGATGAAAATTTGAAACTTGTGGAAGAAAGTTTAGAATATGTTCCTTTGACAGGAGCAAAACAAGAAGTTGAGAGTCTTAAACAAGTTACATTATCCCTTAAGGAAGCAAATAATGAAATTTCTCAATCCTTAGCAGATAAAGCAAAGAAAGAAAATAGCCTTTCTTCCATTGAATTACAATTAAATAATTTTTTATCAATTGAAGAAGATATTAATTCTTTTGATATAGAACGAGATTTAGAAAAGCTTAAAAAATTGTCTGAAGAATTAAATTTAGAAACAACCCCAACTCCAATTGTCGAGGTTCCAAAAACCTGCGAAAATATTTATCCAAATCATGAATGTGTTGATACAAATTTATATGAATGTTCAGATATTCATATTGGTCTTTGCCTTGGAGGGAATAATATAAGATGCTGTATTAAGGGTAAAGAAAAAAAGAAGGATATTCCTCCTAATTTTTTAAATGAAGATTTTCTTAAAGATAAAAATAAACAGTTTTGTGATCAGTATACTTGCGATATTTACTCTGGAAATTGTTTGTGGTGGGATTGTTATTCTAAAGAATGTACTCCTTCATTTGATGTAACTAAGATAATTATAGATTTTGGAGAAGAAAAAATAACTGCTTGTGGTAATGAAAATAATAAGAAAGTTTCTCCTATTGCATACGGTGAAGATTCAATCCCTATCGGCACTGTTATGAAAATAGATGAATGGGTTGGAGGCTATAATGATGATTGCTCATTTAAACAAAGCGTTACAACTGATAAATATACTAATACAAGAACCCCTTGGAATATTGATCATTCAAATCCTTATGGGCCTGCCTATGCGAATTTAGTTACTGCTAAAAAACAGAAAGTTTGGGGTATATCTTATAATGAAGGGGTTACGTTGCATAGACAATTACATGGAACCAATGGCCCTGTTATGGGTTATAATTTATTACCTCCGAGAGTAAATATAAATATACAATCAATTCTTGCTTTGGATATTTTGGATAGAGACTATACCCATGGGTGCATCAGAAATTCTAATAGATTTATATTATGGTTAAAAGATCATGCTAAACCAGGAACATTGGTTTATTATATTAACTCCGATGAAGGATATTCTGATGATTGCAGTTCTTATTCTAGTATTATATAAATATATGCGGGAGACAGGGTTCGAACCTGCGTAGGCACTAAGCCACTAGGTTTCTACTACACGGAGTAACCTAAGCCTGTCCGGTCCTTAGCATAGCCAGTTAAAAAACCTCTAGCCCGTTTGACCACTCCGGCACTCCCGCATAAGAATTAATTCAAAGTTGTAACTTAAAAAGCTTACTTTTTTATTGTTGTTGACTTTCTTTTCTTTTTCTGCCATGAATAAGATCTTAATTTAGAACTTTTACCAAAGCCACATGAACTGCATTTTTTCTTTCTTATATGATATGATGGCTTTCCACACCTTCTGCACCTTATCATATTCTTCTTACCGGATTTCTTACCCATAGAAGGTGTTCCTTTTGTCATTTTACTCAGAAGAAATTAAAATTATTGTGTCTCCCCTTATGAAAACTTTTCCCAACTTTCTGTTTAGATTTCCGTCTATATGCTCTTCAGCTTCCTCAAGAACAATGTTTATGTGTATATCAAATGAAACCAATTTTCCTATATACTGCTTGCTGTTTTTAAGCTCTACAATTACCCTCTTATTTCTAGACTCATTCAATGCATCTAAAGGTCTTGTTGGATCCATAATGTTTTCATAACAGTAACCTATATAAAGGTTTTTAATGAGATATTTTTATGGCAATAATACAAAAGAGATCAAAGAGAAAACCAAGCGGTGGAAGGTATAAATACAAACTTACCAAGAGAGTTTCTAATCTTGGAAGTCATCCAAGACATACAAAAGTTGGCGAGAAATCCTTAAGAATTGTCAGAGTGATTGGAGGAAATAAAAAACAATTTTTATTGTCATCAAACATCATTAATGTTTACGATAAAAAAGACAAGAAATATAAAAAAGCAAAGATATTAACAATAATTTCCAATTCTGCCAACAGGCATTTTATCAGAAGAAATATACTGACCAAAGGCGCTGTAGTCAAGACAGAATTGGGAGATGCTAAAATAACATCAAGACCAGGACAAGAAGGAACAATTAATGGTGTTTTAATTTAAACATTCTTATTGCAAAGTTAACAGGATTCTTGAATTTCATTTCCCTTTCCGACACATTTATTCCTATGTCCATGTAATACAATTTATTTGTGAAATTAGGCGGAAGAATTCTTTTTTGCCTTTTATGCCACAACAACTGGGAGTTTACATAACCTTCTTTTAATGGCTCATCATTTTTTTTATTCCATTCCTCAACAATCTTTTTTATTTCATCATAATCATAGTTCAAATATTTCAGGAAATTCAGCAATACAAACAAAAATCTCTTTTTTCCATCCTTTAACCCCTGCAAACCTTTTTTTATTGAATCAGGAAAAAATTCTGATGATATTTTTTCAGAGAAATCATCATGTATTCTTATTTCTTGTTTTTCTTCTTTCTTTATATTCTTCTGATTCCAGTCAAATGCCTGCATAATCAAACTTGATGCCTCCTCTTTTTTGCAGTCTGATAAAAAAGGAACATTGAATTTAACATTTTCAGGTTTTGCACTCTCCTTATTAAAATTTAATATATCCTCTTTTTTTATTGGTATTGAAATCAACCCTGATTTTTCATGATATGAATAAGGAGCCCTGAACATGTGCCTGTTTGAAATTAAAATTGTGTCAATATCAACCAGGGAGAAAGGTTCCTTATTTTTGATCCTTTCAGATAATTCTTTTTTTATAATTTCTTTTAGATAGGCTATTATGATTCTTGGCCCTTCTGGAAACAAATCCTTTGTTTTTATATTATTAATTTTTTTTGGAAATGCCTTGAATGGTATTGCTATATGAAACCCCTTGTTTCCAGAAAATTTTATAGTATAACTCTTAACATCATTGAATTCCAATGCTTCTAATAATAGATATGCAGTAATTTTTGATAATTCTATTGGACCATCTATATCTAATATTAAATCCCATCCAATTCTTAATTCATCAAGCTCCCTTTTGGACATTCCGGGCTTTAATAACAATGGATTTGACCAATGCTCTTCAGACATATGAAAAGAAGTTGCACCTTTTTTTACCATTTCTGATATGTCATTTTCAAACTGTAGCATATCTGGACGTTTTCCAAAACTTTCATTAAACTGGGCTGTAATCTCCCTATTTTTTGATTTTTCCAATAAAATTCTTTGTACTTCTTTGTTGGAATAATATGCTATTAAATTCATATCATCTAATTGAAATTACATTTTATAAAAATTTAGAAATTTTATTGGCTATTTCCCATGCCTTTTAATGGGTTTTCCTCTTGCGTTTGAGGCGCATTATACTGCTCTTTAGGAATTTCTACCTGAAATTTTTCTTTTTTTTTAAAAATCTTTGGAAGAAGCCAAATTAATAAGATTATGAAAATTATTATTATGAAAGGAATTATGATATAATTCATGTTAAAATCTGATTTTTTACAGTCTGGTTCATCATCACAGTCAGGATCACAAACATTATCTGCCTTGTAATCGCATATTCCATCTGCACTTCCTGTAGAACAATCCTCTGGGCAGGTTAAGCTGTTTTCATTTGCATTGCACTGGTTGTTTGAAATACATTTTACCTTGAATGTTATTGGATTGCTTATATAATTCTCAATGGTTAAGCTATCTATCACTTCTGTTGCACCAATTGAATATTCCCCCAATGATAAAGGCCTTATTTTGTAAGTTATTGTCTTTATCGAGTTTGGAGATATTGTTGTTTTCCATTCATAGTATTTTACTTCCAAAGCGTCATTCTTCTTTGTGAAAACTATTGTAGGGTCTATTACTTCTATATCCTGAGGAAGATTTTCGTTTATCAGGAATTCCCTTTCTGTATTGTAAGGGTTTAGAACATGAATATTAATTTCTATCACATCATTTAGATTTATTTCACTTGGAGATTCCTTTACTACCTCTACATTTTGAGCAAATGCCAAGCTCATTGAAATCAATATCATTATCAGATAAATTATTTTTTTCATCTTAATATCTCAAATCTTATCTTGTTGAATAAATCCACAAATATATTTGTTACTTTAAATCCAACATCCTGCGCTTCCCTGCCTAATTTCGGCTTTATTCCCTCACACCCCATTATTTTTTCATTATTTGGGCATTGAACCTGACCTAAATCATTGTAACATCTTAATACATTTTCACAGTATTCATAACCTCCAGGGACTCCCCCTATATTTAATCCGTTGTTATTTCCAGTCATGTCAAATATTAAATATTTCTTGTATAAATCCAGTCTCAATGCATTATATGCATGATCTGCTGCTTCTATTGTCAATACATCTTCAGAAGAAAATCCTATTTTTCTTAACAATGTTGTAGCACTTACAGAATAATCCACACATGTTCCTGTTTTTAATATATTTAATGAGCTATGTGCCGGTGCATCAAATAATGCTATTTCATTTAATTCTAATCTTGTGTCTGATGCCCAGTAGCCATTTGGATTATTGTCAGGAGTATTTGAGCACCTTACCCCCCTTAAATAATCAGGCAATGGGTTTGGAGTGTAAAGATAATCCTCTTTTGGACATAGTGCATCTACACCTTTGCAACACATTTCTGCATCAAAATAATCCTTTAGATAAACTGCCGAGTTTCCAAGACTTTTTATTACATAAAATGCCTGACAATTCCTGAATGTTTCTGAGTTTTCATTGGCAAAACTACATGCTATGGTTTTATCCGGATCTAATAATTCTCCATTACAGCATTTTATAGAATCTTCAATTACATAATCTATATCATCTGAACAAACTTCAAACAAACCGCATGAACCGTCTGTTAGGGAATTTATTTTTATTTCCTCCCCTTCTTTTACAGGCCATTTACTGTTACATATTGTGTCTTCTGGATAATAGAAAGTGTTTGTGTTTTTACATGCTTTTTTCTCTTTTATGATTACATTTAAAGAATCTTCATCAGTTTCCCCCTCTGAATCTGTTACAACTAATTTTACAGCATGAGTTCCCAGAGAGAATATACTTTCTATTGTTTTTCCACTCCCCATAAAATTATTATTCTCATACCATTTGTATGTGTCTGGAATTGAGAGCAAACCTTCATTATCAAATGATTTTGATGCATCTAAAATTATTTTCTGCCCGGGAAATCCAGTTATATCCAGTCCAGCATCTGCTGTTGGAAGAGTATTTCCAAATCCTGCCGCCACCCCTGTTTGCTGTTCAGGCAGGTTATCCAAAACTATCACTTCAACCCTTGTTTCTTTTTCATCTATTCCATCCGAAGTAATTATTGTAATTATTTCTTCACCCACATTAATACCCTCGCATGTTATTATGCTGTTAGATATAGAACAATCAACGAATTCTGTTGGCTCCTCAGATAACCTGTTTGTTATAATATCCCCTTCATTTTCATCTATTGCTATTACAGGGAATTGTATGCTTTCATGAATTTTCACTATTTTTAATCCAATTGGCAATACCTGCGGGAGGATATTCAAATCATTTTCATCATTCCCTTCCTGTCCTCCAGGATCATATGGCTCTTTTTTTATACATTGGTTATTTATGCATTCATTTTCAATTGGACATCCGCACTGATTGCAGTTATTTATCAAAACTCCATTATTACAATACAGAGGTTTGGTTTGACTGCATTGACTATAACCAGTTCCATCTGCGCATACTTTTGAACTGACTGTTTCTTCTGCCGGCGTTAAACCACCAGGAAGTGTTGCTGTTTGAGTTTCTCCTAAATTGCTTGTTCCATTTGTCGTATTTGTTGTTGGCGTTAAATCCAAATTTACTGAAGAAGTATCTGTGGATGCATCAGATAAAGACGATACAGATGCGCTCTGGCTGCTATCAATTGAGGAATCAGTTTTTGTTGCAAGACCAACGAATGAATCTCTGAAATCAGATAAAATATCCCTTATGGAAAATGCATATGCGGATGATGAAATAACCACCAATAAAATAATAAATATCACAACCCTTTTCATGTAATATACCATTATCTTTTTTAATATAAATCTTATTGTTTTTAATGGAAATCTATATATAGAATTATAACTTTTGATAAATGGGTGTTTAATTTGAAAAAAATAAATATAATCATTTTTTCTGTTTTTTTAATATTGATATTTTTTGTACAGGGATGCAGCCAAAGTGAAATTGGCAAAAAATTAAGGGGTGATTTAACCGCTCCTCAATTTGCAGTTCGTGCACCCCGTTTTATTGTTGGTTGTGAAGATAGTGATGGGGGTATAAATTTAACAGAATTTGGGTATGTTAATTGCACATACAGTGATCATTATTCAAGAACTTTTGCAATAGATTTATGCAGCCTTAACAATGAATCAGAAATTCAAGAAGCTTATGTTGAGAATAATGGAATAACATGGAGGCATTCTTATTTTGATTGCCCTGATGGTTATGTTTGTTATGTTGTGGGAAATCAATATACTAATGGGGCTCGTTGTATGCCTGAAGATCAGGTGGAATTTGAATGTGATGATAGTGATAATGGAATTGATTATTACCATTTTGGAATTGTTGAAACCCCAGAAAACACACATTCTGACAGTTGCAGACCTCTTTGGCCAGACGGAGAAGATGAATTTGAATTAATTGAATATTATTGCATAGGAAATTTCCTTATGTCAGTGTATTATGAGTGTCCAAATGGATGTAGAAATGGTCGTTGCATAAGATAATTTATTCTAATTCTTTTTGAAGTTCCTGAATCTTCTCAACATTTTTATTAATTTCTTCCTGAGTTTTTTCCAGTGCCATGGATAATTCCAAAATATTTTTCTTAACCATATCCCTTGTTTCTTTTAGATTCTTTTCAACCATGATATTGGAACCAATATTTGTTATCAGTTCATTTTTATTTTTTATGTTTCCTTTTGTAAATATCCCCTGACCCAGCGGAATTAATATTTCATTTTCTTCCTTCACACTTTCCAGCTCTTCCAAACCATTTTTTAGAATATGAAGCTCCTGAATGCTGTTATCTATATTTTGCAATTGCTGCTGAAGATTTTGAATCTCTTGATTAAGAATTTGGAATTCAATTATTTTATTTTTTTGAGACATTTTTCTTTACTTTCTTTTTAACTTCTTTTTTTTCTGCTGTTCCTTCATTTTTATTTGTTTTTCTCTGTTTTCTTAGCCTTTGTTTTGCTTCTTTTTTTGGCTTTAACTTCATTACTTTAATTCCTGCTTTCTCCATTGCCTTGTGAACTTCTGATGTTGATGCTCCTTTTTTCACATCTAATTTCTGGTTGAGAATTTCTAAATGGGTTATATTGCACTTTTTTCTCCTTACATTTCCATCTATCAGCACATAATTTGAATCTATTCTGTCAACTATCACACATTTCTTTCCAGATTCCCTTCCTGCAATTTTAACACATAACTGACCCATCATTTTCTATTCCTCTTTATTATCTCTCTTCTTGCGCATTTTGAACATAATACCCCCCCAAACATCCTTTCTGGCCTTTTCTGTGATTTTGGCATATTGCTCATCTTGTAAGGTCTTTCCCTTGGGATTCCTTTTAAAACAGCACCGCAATTATTACATTTAGCTGCTTTTGGTTTTCTTTTCTTATAGACCAGTCTAACACCTTTTGTTACTTTTTTGTATACCCTAGCAAGGGTTCTCGATCTTCTGCTTGGTCTTGGCATTTTACTAAATTTAAATCAATAAATTTTTAAAACCTTTCTAATTATCATGCTGAAGATTACAGCACTTATTAGGTATATCCAAAACCAGGATAATCCTAATAAAGGTTTAAATTTATTACCTACCTCTATTCTTTTTAAATCTGAGTTTTTTATATCCTCAGGTTTTGAAGGCATCCATTTTTTTGTTATGGATATATCTTTTGGATATTGCTCGCTTTTATAAACAATTGTGATTCTGTGTTTTCCTTCTTCCCCTTTTATTATCCATCTAGCTTTACCTTCTTTTATTATCTGCTCATTGTTTTCTATATTTAAGGTATCCGATTCTAATTTGACTATTTCATTGTTTGCATTTTCATTAAATGTAATATCAACAGGAAATTCCATGTTTGGCTCTAGAGGTTCATAAGCTAATGTGGAACTCAACCAGCCAAATATTATAATTAAAGGTATGAATGTGAATAACATTGGCTTGAAGTTATGCTTCATCATCTTCATGTTTCTTTCCATCAATATCTTCTGCTTTTCCATCATTTCTTTTGGGCTGTTCTTCAAACTCTTCATTTCCTTCTGCAACTTGCTTATTTCATCTTTGTGCTCTTTCATTTCTTTTTGATTTGTCAAGAATTTATAGGACAATGATATTAATAAGGTCAATAAAAGAGATATAACCAACAGGCTAACCAATGGACTCCAATCTATCAGAAATCCAAAAATTGAGTTGAAAAAGCTATCAAACATTTTATTTACCCATCATTTTTCTTAATCCAGGATACATATCAACCATGTGCTCTTGAGCTATCCTTTCATAGAAATTATAAATTATCATAACTGTTAATAATATTCCCGTTCCTCTAGATAATGCTCCTGTTAAATCAGCAAGTGCTGCCAATAACCCAACAGCTAAACCACCCATTACAGTTAAAGGAAGAATATACCTCTTTAATATCTGTTCCAATACTCTTTCATCTCTTCTAAATCCAGGTATCTGCAATCCAGACCCCATAATTTGTTTTGCAACACTTCTTGCGTCTCCTCCAGATGTTTGCATCCAGAATATAGAGAATATTATTGCACCTGCGGACATCAAAAACAAATATACTAAAGCATGAGCCAAATCAGAAGATACAAATGAACCTTTTATTATATTTCCAATTATATCCGGATGATACACCCATGCTACTATTCCCGATGCTGGGGTATTTCCTGTAAATGTTCCCAACAAAGGGTATCCCCAATTTTCCAACAGCCTTGCCCATAATTGAATATTTGCAAGCAAAGCAGCAACTAAAATAACTGGAATATTTGAAGTATAAATAAATCTTAATGGCCACCTCATTCCATATCCTCTTACTCTTCCAAAAGACAAAGGAATTTCTACCTTCATTGCCTGAGCATAGACGGAGATTGCAAAAACTATTATTGTGAATAATATTGCAGATATTGCAAGTATTGCTTCAGTTGGGTTTCCCTGAACCAGAGAATAGAAGAAAACAAACACTTTTCCTATTGGTGCCTGACCAGTTCCAAATGCTATCAATCCAGTTGTTGTCAAAGGAGAGAATGCTTTTATTATTATTTCTGCCGATACCCCTGCTGCAATAAATAATGACACTCCTGAACCAAATCCCCATTTATGCATTACCTCATCCATGTAAAGTATTAAAATTCCTCCAATGAATAATTGAATTACCAATATCCATGGAGATACCCCTGCTGCCGGAGACAGCCCCCCCATAAAAATGTAAATTATTGCTTCGAAAATTATAAAAAAGATGGTTAGTATCTTTTGTATCCCCTGAAATAAACTTCTTCCTTCATGAGTCAGAGTATTTATCTTTAGAATTCCAGAACCATTCAATAATTGAAGCACAATTGATGATGTTACAATTGGTCCAATACCCAAAGATATTATTGAACCGAACTGAGCCGCTAGTATGATGGATAAGAAATCAAACTGCTCCAATGAATTCTGCCCTAATCCCCATAATGGAATCACTCCAAGAATAAAAAAACTAACAAGAATTATTAAAGTCCACTTTAATTTTTTCTTGAATGACAGATGTTTTATTGCTGGACCTTTTACCTCTGGAAGGAACTTAATTATGCTTTGTATTAAGGACATTTATTTTTCCACCTGATTTTTCTATTTTTTCAATAGCTTTTTTTGATGCATATCTGACTTCTATGTTTAGCTTATTGTTTATTTTTCCTGAACCCAATAATTTATCATACCCCATTTTTTTTAAATCTATGTTGATGGTATCTTTTTCTTTCTTTAACACCCCTTTTTTCAGCCAATTGTATAATCTGCTTTCTATTGTTTCTATATTTATTGTTTTAATTTTCTTTTTATTTACTGAATTAAATCCTTTTTTTCCAAAATAAGTATTTCCGTATAATTTCAAAATTGTTGGTTTTTTCTGATCAGCCCTCTTTCCAGAGCCTGCCATTCCTCTTCCACCCCTATTTCCTGCCCCCCTCCTTTTCTTTTTAGCTCCTCCACCATGTGTGTGAGAACCCCTATACCTTGTTATTTTTTTTCTTTTGATTATCATTTTACAACATTTTTATTATTAAATCATTTATTTTATCTTTTCTATATCCTAATGCTCCACCCATGCTAAATGGAACCTTTATACCTTTTCTCTCAAAACCTCTTACTGGTGGCTTTAATCTAAAAACTAACTTCATTCCGGAAATATCTTTCAAATTTTTCTTGAAATTAAAAAATTCTTTTACAAATTCATCAGAGGATATCCTAGCTTTTTCTTTTATATATTCTTCATCCACATTTTTCTTTCCCACTATCCTTCCCCTATTTAGCAATAATTCCTTGAAGGTTTTTTCATTTATTTCCCCCCAAGTTACATAATCCTTTACTTTTCTTAGCATGCCAATATAATTCGGAGAGTTATTTATTACAACACAATGATTTTTGTTGTGCAACCTAAGCATTTTCATGGTATCTTTTATATCTTTTTTTACCCCCATTAACCCCCTTAATCTTATCACTGCTATCTTCTTCATTTTATTTCACCTTCTACTATACCATATTTCTTAGCGTAGTCTTCATCAACTCTTACTTCAGATAATTTTCTTAATGAATTAAAACAAGCTTTTATCAAATTCAATTTTGTCTTTACATTTTTTGATTTTGAATGAATATCTTTTATTCCAGCCATTCTTAGTATCTTTTTACATTCATTTTCAACACATAATCCAGTGCCTTTTGGTGCGGGTATTAATCTGATTTGTGATGAACCACTTTTTCCTCTTACTTCAAATGGAATTGAATAACTATTTTTTCCGCCAGATTCCCAAGAACCACACCCTCTCTTTATTCTTATCAAATTTACTTTTGCTCTTTTTAATGCCTTTTCACGTGCGGGCATTGTTTCCTTTGATTCTCCTATTCCCATTCCAACATAACCATTTTTATTCCCTACAATAACTAATGTCGAGAATTTCATCTTGTTCCCTTCTTTTGTTTTTTTCTGAGTTTGTTTCCATATGGATCTTTTTCCACCACCAAACTTACCCTTTGATTGACCAATAGACAACAACTCCGATTCCAAATTTGGAACTAAATAATCTGTTATTTCTGATTCTAATATCTTATACCCCTTGTCGAATATCTCATTTATGTCTGTTATTTCCCCTGCTTTTACTTTTCTGCCTAGCTCAGTCTTTGGAATCCATTTTTCTTTTTGAAATTCCTTTTCTCTCTTGATTCCTTCAGGTATTTCTTCTTGTATTTTTTTATCAACCATGTTCTATTTTCTTTTTTATTTCTTCAAATTCTTTTTTCATATCCTTTTTAGTATGAGCTCCTTTTATTCTTTCCTCTTCTGGAAATATCTTTGGATCGTGAGGCACTTTTAATCCAGCGTCTATACAACCTTTTAATGCTGAATAAATTCTTGATTTAACAATTTTTGATTGCAACCCCAAATCCAAAATTGCTTCTTTTATATTTTTTTTAATAGCTTTTCTTCCCAGTAAAAAACCAGTCAGGTAAGATGATGGAATATTTCCTAAATTATATTCCCAGCCCAATTTTTTTAGTTCATTACTATGACATGATATTAATATCTTATCTTTTGAATTCTCACTTTTCACTATCTGCAATAATATATTCTTTAATGATTTTCTTATAACTAATCTTAGCTTGTCGGATTTAAGAAGATCTAATCTTAATTTATAATCTGTTTTTCTCTGTCTTTTTCTCTTTATCTTTACAGTGTATTTTCTATTTCTTGCCATCTTTATTTATTAGTCCCCTTTCGTTAATGTATGTCTTCAAGTGCCTTTGACTTCTGAAAAAACCACCTTTTGCTTTCAAATATAATTCTTTGTAATCTTTATTCTTAATCAGATTTTTTTCTTTTATTTCCTTCAAAAATCTTCTTAAAATTCTTATTTTAGCCATCCAAACTTTTTTTGGTCTTAGCCTTGCTGAAGATTTACCTTTTCTGCTTCCTATTCCTTTTCTTCTACCCTTCCTTCTTTGAATCAATCTTTTTCTTGCTCTTACTCTTGATGAACCTCTTTTTTGCTTAATTTTTATTGTTCCCCTGTTCACTAATCCTTTTATGTCCTTCTTTGTTATTGCTTCTTTTATTTCAGATAACTTCTCAGAATCAAATCTCACCCTTCTCGTACCTACATTATACAATGATTTTACAATTCTTTTCTGAGTTTTTAATTTCATTTTATAATCCCTTTTCTAAAACTTTTCTTTTTTCTTCCTTTAATTTTTTTTCTTTCTCGTCTTTTGACCCTTCACTTTCTATTTTTGCTTCTTCCTTTTTCTTAATTTTTTCTTCCTTCTTTGTTTTCTTCTCTTTTATCTTTTGTTTTTGCTTCTTCTTTTCTTCTAGTTTTTTCTTTACATCCTCAATAAATTTATCAGCATCTTTTATGTTCAATATTTCTAATTTTAGCTCTTTTGCTTTGGTTACTATTTCTAATTTTTTCCTTAAACCAACTTTTGATGATATAATTATCGGATTTTTTATATTTTCCAAATCATTCATGTTTTTTATCAAAACCACCTTTTTATTTTTTATCAAATATTTTTTGTCTTTTGGAGTCCCATAACCTATTCTTGGAATTTTTCCTTTGCCTTTTTTTCTTAGTCTTAATTTACTTTGGATTCCTTTTGGTCTTATCCATTTATCCTTTAATTTCTTTAATATCGAATCCTGTCTTTTGAAATTTGGTTTTTTTCTCATTTTGCTTTTTTGATTATCCATATTCCATCCTGATATATCCTTCTATCATAACCTGTTCTTCTTGTCGCCAACTCTATTTTTGATGCTGTTTGACTTACATAATCTATATCAACGCCATTTACTTTTATTATATCCCCATCAATTTTTATCTCAACATCTTTCCTTAATTTTACCTTTCTTGGCTTTTTCTCACCAAAAAAATTTTTGATGATTAATTCATTATTCTGAATAGATACACTCATTGGAAAATGACCGGAGCATATTTTTAGCTGATACTCATAACCTTCTTTTACACCCTTTAACATGTTTCTTATATGCGCTTTTAATGTATTCAGAATTGTTTTTTCTCTTTTTGTTGCTTTTTTTGTAGTTATAACAATTTCATTGTCTTTCTTTTCTATTTTTATCTTTGGATGAAATAATTTCTTCTCATTTGATCCTTTTGGACCTTTTACTTTTATTTTATCCTTCCCAATATCAATTGTTACTTCTTCAGGAATCTTCACTTTTTCTGTTATGTCTATCTTCATTTTAGTAGATATAAGCTATCAATCTTCCTCCAATTCCTTTTTCTTTAGCCTGATAATGAGTTATTAATCCTTTATTTGTTGAGATTATTATTATTCCAAAATCTTTTGCTGGCAGATATCTTTTTTCGTATTTCTCTATTTGATCTTTTTTGATAGATAATCTTGGTTTTATTACTCCACATTTGTTTATCCTTTCAAAAAGATTTATTTTTATGTAGGTCCCTCTTTCAACATATTCTTTGAAATCACTAATGTACTTATTTTCTTTCATAATATTCAGTATTTTTTTAATAATATTTGAACTCGGTCTAACTACACATTCCTTTTTTCCTGCTTTCTCACAATTAAGAATGTGAGATAATACATTGCTTATTGGGTCATTTAGTGCCATTTTACATATATTTTTTAAAACCAATTTTTTTTGCATTAAGCCTGAAACATTGTCTACATATACCTAAATTATATTTTGATATATGTGCGTGTGTTCTTCCACATAATTTGCATTTCTTTGAACTTTGTCCAAATTTTCTATCTTTTGGTTTATTGTGTTTTATAAATTTGATTAGTTTAGCTGGTTTCATTTCCAGTTGTTTGTACATCTTTTTATGATCACTAGTAGTCATCTTCCTCCTCCTTTTCAGTTATTTTTATGTTGAATTTGCTTTTTATGAATTCCATTGCCTGCTCTTTTGTTATCCTATGCTTTATTCCCACCTTACTCTTTTTTAATCTCCTTTTTTTAATTCTGAATCCGGGACGCTCCAACGTTACTGCAACTTCAAGACCTATGATTCCTATTTCTGGTTTGTACTCTATTTCAGGAATATTAATATACTCTTTTATTCCGAATGAAATATTTCCATTCCTGTCAAATTTTTTCATTGCTATTTTGTTCCTTCCTGCCTCAAATAGCTTTTTTAATAATGCTTCTGCTTTTTTTCCTCTTAAAGTTACTTTTGCTCCTATTGCAAGTTTAGGACGAATATTCCATGTTGGAATTCTCTGCATTGTTTTTGTTTTTACTGGTTTTATCCCACTGATATATTTTAATAGTAATACTGCCTTTTCAAGCCTATCTCCAGACTCACCAATCCCAATATTAAGGGTTATTTTCTCTATTCTTATTTCCTGCATCTTATTCATTTTATAATGTCCTTATCAACCACGAAAGCGAATTTTCTCAATGTTTTTATTGGTTTTTTATCTATTTCTATGTCCAGCATATCCTTTCTTGTTTTGTCAGATGAAGATAATTCTTTTATTGTTCCAAATAATCCGACATATTTTCCTCCAGTTAAATAAACCGTTGCTCCTTTTTCAAGCTTTAAATGTCTAAGAATTTTTTTATCTTTTAGGTTAAGCAATAAACTATCTCCAATCCTGTAATCTTTATTTTCTATGATAACGTTGTTTCCGTTATAGAAATTTATTTGTAATTTGTTTTTCTTTAATACTTTTTTACCAATAATCTTTAGACATCTGCTTTCTGACTGTTTTTCATTTATTTTTTTTAGAAAGAATTTTCCTCTGTTGTTCAATAAAAATAAGAAATATTCTTTTATTTTTGGAATCTCTATTATATCAAAAATTCCAACAGGAAATTTAACATCTTTTCTTATTATCTTATCAACTAATATCCCATTATCATTAAGAATTTTCTTTACTTCTCTTGTTGTTTTTGAATATTTAAGCAGATCTTTTAATATTATATTTAATGGCATCGACTCTTCTAACTTATGTGGACCTGGATTTGATTTTGTTATCCATTTAGATTTTTTTCTACTTATGGGCCATTTTCTTGGTGCATTCAATCTTTTCAGATGATTTTTACTCATTTTTTACCTACCTTTCTCTTTTTATCTGTTAAATTCAATTCTGTTATTATAATATTTGATGGTTCAATTGGATAATTTGTCTTTGTCCCATCATTTTTTATGTTTTGAATATTTTCTATAAATACCTTTGATTTTTTTGTTAAGACTTTTGATATAATCCCTGTTTTTCCCTTGAATTGTCCCCTTGCTATTTTTACTTTGTCTCCTTTCCTTATTCTTGTGTTCCTTGTTAAATATTTTTTTTTCAACTCTTTTGATAAATGAACACTTAGAAATTTTCTTTTTATATTCAATGGAGCATTAGCTCTGTATTTCTTCTGTTTTCTAGGGTTTTTGCTTGATCCCCACAATTTTGAAAATTTATTCTTCATTTTTAAACAACTATTGAAGCGACTTTACTTATTCCAGGCCATTTTTCTGCTGCTTCTTTTGCTATTGGGCCTTTGAATATTGTTCCTTTTGGATTACCTTTGTCATCCTTTAAAACAACTGCCGCATTATCCTCAAATTTTATTCTTGTTCCGTCTTTCCTCATATACTCTTTTTTTTGTCTTACAATTACTGCCAACACAGTTTGCTTTTTCGTTCCTGGCTTTCCCTTTACTACTGATGCATTTACCAAATCTCCAACTCCTGCTGCGGGATATCTTCCCTTTACTGTTTTACTCCCTTTTACAGAGAATATTTTTATTACTTTGGCTCCTGAATTATCACAAGTTGAAATCCTTGTTCCTACAGGCAATGCCTTTGTTACTCTTGCGTTTATTGGTTTCATTTTTTTATTATCTCAGTTATTATGAAATGTTTTGTTTTTGATATTGGTCTTGTTTCCTGAATTCTTACTATGTCTCCTATTTGAGCATTTATGCTTTCAGGATTATGAACTCTGATTTTTGACATTCTTTTTTCATACCTTTCATATTTTTTTATAAAATGGGCATGCTCCACTTTAACAGTTGCTGTTTTGGATATATCCTTCTTTATTAATTCTCCAATTAGGATACGCCCCCTTGGTGTTATTTTTTTTATTTTTTTCATTTTATTTTTATGTGCGATAATATTATTTTTTTTATTCCCTTGCTTGTCTCCAATGTGATTGTGCTTTTTGTTTGATATATAACCTTTCCTTTAACTCCAACCAGTGTTTTATTTTTTGATTCTTTTATTTCTATATTTGAGCCTATTCTCAGGCTTTTGATTTTCTTCAAATTCATCTTTGTGTGCTTATAGAGTCTTTTGGAAAGCCGTATTTTATCAGTTCTTCTTTGACTTTTTCCACATGATTTCCCTGCAATTCTATTATACTATCCTTTACTGTTCCACCGCATGCCAAAGCTGATTTTAGTTTTTTGGAAATATCCTTTATATTGACTTCCTTGTCAAACCCCTGAATTAATGTCGTCAATTTTCCATACCTACGCTTTACAGTCCTTACTGTTATCCTTTGGCTTTCTTTTGTTATTGACTCCCCTATACCAAGTTCTTTTGGCAGTCCGGTCAATGAATCTATTTCAGTCACGTTTTTGGATTTTCCTCCTTGTTATTTTTTATGTAAGTTTTAATTCTTGCAATTGTTTTTTTTATGTGTTTTATCCTTCCTGGATTTTCTATTGAAGCTCCAGAAGATCTTTGAGCATTTATTTTCATTAAGTCTCTCTTCAATTCTTCAAGCTTTGATTTCAAACCTTTTTTATCAAGCTGTTTTAGTTCTTTTTTCTTTACCATCTTCCTTTAATTTTTTGATAATTTTTGTTTCATCCTTTTCAACTACTTTTACTTCCTTTTCCTCGTCTCTTATCTTGACATCATCAGGCAATTTTACATCTGGGGTTAATATATGAACTTTTATCCCAATTGCGCCTGATTTTAATTCTGCAACCACCAATTCTTTTTTTATGTAATTTTCAGATATATCACCTGATTTTTTCAAGTGACCAGAATAGAATTTCCATGTCCTTGATCTTTTTGATGGAACCCCTCTTCCTGAAATTATAATCTCTGCACCTCTTGCGCCTGCATCCATTATATCCTGCAGTGCGGAATAACCTATTGATTTGAATCTTTTTGGTCCAAATCTTTCAAATGAGGATAATATTCTCTCTGCGACGGATTTTGCATCTAAATTTGGATTTTCAATCTCTGCTATTTCTACTTGTGGATTTTCCATATTAAATTTTTTCTTTAATGTTTCATTTATCTTTTGAATGTTTGCTCCTTTTTTTCCAACCACCAAACCAGGACGTGATGTATGAATTATTATCTTTTCACCTAGGGGGGTTTTTCTAAGTTCTATTTTTGAATAACATGCTTTAGGTAATTCTTTTGAAATATACTCCTGAATTATATATTCCCTTAAATTCTTTGCAACAATTTGTTTTTCAATCATTTTTTCTCTTTTACAATTATTTTTATGTGGGTTCTTTTTGCCTTCTTGCCTACTTTTCTTCCATATCTTGATTGTGTACTCCCTTTATGGGCTGATATGTGATCAATTATCAAATCTGATGACATTCCTTTGTCATGGGCGTTTGACTCAACACTCTTTATCAAATCCAATATTGTTTTTGATGCTTTCAACGGATAACGCCCAGTTGCCATTTTTCCTTTTCTATGAGGAATTTCTTTTTTATATCTTAAATATGGAATTGCCTGTTTTTTCTCAATTACCCTTTGCAATATCTTTTTTGCAGCATCTGTTTTTTTATTCCTTAAAAACCTGCATATTTCAACCGACACTTTTGTTGATATTCCCAAATTTTTTCCGTTGATTAATGCTTCCATTTTATCTTGTTGACATAGCGGCACTTGACCTTGTTGCTCCAACACCTGGAGCTGAATGCTCTACTCTTTTTCTTGTTAGTGTTAATTGTCCGAATCTTAATCCAATCATTTCTGGCTGGATTTTTATAGCTTCAAAACTGTTTCCTTTATGAATGTAAATTGTTAAACCGACCATTTTAGGAAGAACCAACATATCCCTGCAATGTGTTTTTACTGGTTTTTTGTATTTCCCTTCCAAAGCTAAATCTATTTTTTTCAGAAGTTTTTTCTGGCTTTCTGTGAATCCTTTTTTCAAAGATCTTTTCTGCCTGAATGGAACTAATTCTATAAATTCCTTTAAATCCATCCCTTTTAATTCTTCCAATGTTTTTCCTTTATATTTAAAATCTGCCATTATCTTTTTCTTCCTGTTCTCCTAGCTCTTATTAATCCTACATTTCTTCCAGGTGGTGCATTTCTTGGAGGTGTCTTTGGTTTACCTATATGACGCCCCCTTCCTGAACCAAAAGGATGGTCTACTGCATTCATTGCAACGCCCGAGGTTTTAGGATATAATTTATTTTTTGCTTTCATCATATGATATTTCTTTCCTGCCTTTAGTATTGGTTTTTCTCTTTGTCCTGATCCTGCTATTGTCCCTATTGTTGCTCTGCAATCAGGGTTGAATTTCTTTTTCTTCTTTGATGGAAGCTGAACCAAGACGAATTCATCGGCTTTCATCAGTATTTTTGCTGTGTTTCCTGCTGTTCTACAGAATTTTCCATTACTTCCAGGAAGACTTTCTATGTTATATATTGATGAACCCTCATCAATTTCAGATAATTTTGAAATAGAACCAGGAGTTTTTTTATCATTGTAATAAACTGAACTTCCCTCTTTTACATCCATTGGTGCGGGAATGTTTATTTTTTCCTTATTTTCATATTCAATAATTGCTATTGGCGAATTTCTTGCGCTATCATGCAATAGCCTTATTATTGTTCCATTTAACTTGTTATTTGTTTTTGGATAATTTAGTGAATATCTATATCTGTGAGAAGGAGCCTTGTATGTGGTTGTTCCTCTTCCACGCCTTTGTGTTATTATTCTCTTTCCCATTTTATATTAATCCCAATTGTGTTGCAATGTCAATTGCTGGTGTTTCAGGTGAAAGCTTAACATAAGCTTTTTTCTTTCCTGATGGCAATATCAATGTGTTTATTTTTATAATCTTTATTTTGAATAATTCTTCCAATGCTTTTTTTATATCACCTTTTTTTGATTTTCTGTCAACTATAAAAGTTAACTTGTTTTCTGACTCCATCAATCTAACCGCCTTTTCAGTTGATATCGGATTTTTGATTATTTTGTATGGATCCATCTTTTTATATGAATAATTTGTCTTTCTCCAATTTGTTTATTGATGATTCTGTATAAATTGTTAATCTTCCGGCATGGGTTCCTGGAGCAAGAAGTTCCGCATTGATATTTCTTATATTCACAACTTCCAAGCCTGGAATATTAATTGCTGATTTTAATAATTTACAATTTTTTGAGACTACTATTAATGGACCTGTCTTTTTCTTATATTTCCTTCCCCTTGATTTACCCTTTCCTGCTCTTACCTTCTTTTTTTCACATCTTTCCAACTCTTTTTCAAATCCTAATTTCATCAATGTATTTTTCACGTCTTTTGTTTTTTCAAGTAATTCTATTTTATCCTCTATTATGAAAGGAAAATCTTTTATTATTACGTGGTTTCTTTTTTTAATTAACTCGAGATTAAATGTAGCTGCCAAAGCTGATCTTATTGCTTTTTTTCTTTCCTTTATGTTTATTTTTTTCTTCCAATCCTTTTCTGCTTTTGGAGGATGTGCTTTTCTTCCTCCCCTTGTTCCTGGTGCTGTTGCACCAACATATCCAAACTGAGTTCCCCTTCTCCACATAACTTTTCTTGGAGTTCTTGACATACCTCTTCCATATACCCCTTTGTAATCCTTTCTTCTTTTTGATAATTCTGAAGAATATCTCAATCCTGCCCTTGGTTTTGCACCATAAGGCTGTCTTTTGTTACTTTGTATTACTAATACAGCCCTTTTAATCAAATTAGGATGATAAGGCTCATTAAACTGTTTAGGCAATTTAATTTCCTTTACTTTTTTTCCTTCTAAATCCATTACTTTCATTTTTTAATTGATGTTATATTTGCTGGAAATACTTTTTTATTTCTTATTGGTTCAGTCATTATTATTGCTCTTTTCTTTGAACCTGCTATTGAACCTTTCAATAATACATAATCATTCTTTACATTTCCATATTTGTGAAATCCCCCTTTTTGGTTAATTTCATTATTATCATTTCCTATTTTGAATATTAATTTATTGTATTCTGTCCTTTTGGAGTAACCCATTTGTCCTGCGTGTGCTACTCTCCATGTTTTTGCTGTCCAGTTTCCCAATGAACCAACCCTTCTTGTTCCCTTTTCTGATTTATGCTGCTTTAATGAAATCCCAAATCTTTTTACTGGACCTTGATTTCCCTTTCCTTTTGTTATTGCATGAATATCAACATACTGGTTTTCCTTGAATACCTCATCAATCTTTATTTCCTTTTTATTCAACAGAGATTTAGCAAATTCCAAATCTCCGGACATTCCCAACTCAATAATCTCAGGCTTCTTTTTTCCTATTCCTGTTGATTTTGGCTGAGTGTAAACTAATAATTTAAGATAATCAAATTTTTCCGGAATCTGTTCTTTTTGCTTTTTTGGCAAGGTTATTTTTCTTGATAATTCCTTCTCAAGATTTTTTGATAAAATTTCAGTTATTACTTCTGAGCCATATCCAGACTTTTTATAGAAACGCAGAGAAAAGGGTTTTAGTGGCGGACATTCAATAACAGTCACAGGAGAAACGGTCTCAATCTTTTGTTTGATATGGGGATTCTGAGAAATATAATGCAAATGAGTCATGCCAACTTTATAACCAATAAAACCGAGGAGTTTATTATCCTTATCCCCCCTCCAGAATTTAACATTAGCATAAATCCTTTTAGATTTCTTTCTAGGCCAAAACTGCAAACTTCCTGCTCTTGGTTTTGATGTTGTTGGCATTTTACAATTCTTTCCTTGATTTTTGTTTATAAAACTTACTATCCAGAATCAGCGACTGATTTTACAGTAGGGTAATAATCTTCTGAGGTATTAATTTATAAGCCTTTTTGTTTCGCAATATTTAAATAAATCAAAATTATTCTATTTAGTGTTATGAAACATTCTTTATCCTTGGCCGGAATGGAGAAATTACTGAAAAAATCAGGCGCATTGAGAATATCTGATAAAGCTAAAGAAGCTTTTCGAGAAGTTCTGGAAGAGATAGGAGAAGATTTAGGAAAGAAAGCAATCAAATTTGCTGAGCATTCCAAAAGAAAAACCATTAAATCTGAAGATATTAGGTTAGCTCATAGACATTGAAATTTGATTATTTTTACTTTTGTATTTTCATTTACGTTTATATTGTAATATTTTGAATATATTTTATACATCTCTTCTTTTGATGAGTAATTTTCATGCCCTTTAAAATCATTCTCAGTCAAATCCTTGAATTTTGTTTCTTTTACTAAAATTACTTTGGCTTTTGCAAACTTCTCTCCATTTAAATAACATAAACATAATTCATCATTTTTTTTAATATCCTTATCATCATTTATTCTCCAAGTTGATGTTTTTTCTCCTTTTAGAATCAGGTTTGGCAATGGTTCTGAGAATTTCAATGATTTCATTTCATGTTTTTTGTTATTTCAATTCTTTTCCCACATTTAGAACAATCGAATATCATTGCTTCTACAGATTCCTTCTTCTGCTTTTCTTCATTGAATCTTGTAACCTTCTTTCTTTCAAATGAAACTCGAGTTTCATCTTCGTTTTTGCAGTATGGACATTTATACTTTACATTACATGTTAATTTGTCTTCGTAAGAACCTTTTTCTTCCTTATATCCACATGATTCACAAACATATTCATCAGCCCTTATTTTTGGTCTTCCTGTCTTTGGATCTCTGGGCTTTGACATCAATGATTTTTTACATTTAGGGCATAATTCCTTGAATACCCAAGCTTTTACGTAACCATCATTATTCAGAAATCTGTTAGTGAAATATATACATTCATCCATTGATTGCGGTTCTTTTAATGTCATTCATCAACACCTTCCATTCATTTAAATTTAATTCCCTTATCCTTTTATTTTTGAATTCTAAATCAGTATTTATAATATTTTTTAATTTCTTGTCTGATTGCATATAAATTTTTTTGATTATTTTTTGCTGTTTATTTAAACTTTTCTTTTTTATTGAAATAACCTTTGAATTTACTTTTGGCTTTGGGCTGAATTCTTTTTTATCTATCACTTTTAATGTTTTTATTTCCAGCAAATCCGGAATGATTAAAGATAATAAGCCTTTTGTAAGGAATTTCTCTGGAACTGTTAAAACTACAAGCTTGAAGTCTGATTTTAGCAATTTATTAATCAAAGGCTCTGATATTGAATAAGGGATGTTTCCTATTATCTTGTCATAGTTTAATTTTATCTTTAGAATATTCTTGTTGATTATCTTATGTTTTGGAAATTTTTTCTTTAATTCTTCGCATAAATTATTATCTAATTCAACCAATGTTGCTTTTTGAAGAAACTTTGTAAGTATTCCCTTTCCTGGACCTATTTCCAATACAGATTCATTTGGTTTTATCTTTAGATAGGAAACTATCTCTTCTGCCAATTCTTCATTTATCAAAAAATGCTGGTCAAATTTCATTTCTATCCAAAATGTTATTTAATATTACAACAACATGAGATGCAAAGTACACTTTAGGTCCAATGCTTATTGGATTCACATCTTTATTTTTTAAAATGTATCTCTTTACTTTTTTTGGAATTCCTTCATGATCCCCAATTATGAATACTGGATTCTCCTTTATTTTTATTTTGGAAATATCTTCTCCTTTTTTATCCAATAGATATATATTTCTGTCTTTTAATTCATCAATGACTTTTACAAAACTTTTTTTCTCTATGAAAATTCCTTTGTATGGTTCTGATTTTTTTCCTTTTTTATACTTATATAAAATTATTTTTATCAAACCTGCGATGTCTTTCTTGCTTATATCAACGCTTCCAACTTCTTTTCCTGTTTCTGGCATTCCTTCTTTAGTACTTGCTGTTATTTCAATATGCTTTGGAGGGTCAGGGGGCCCGTTAAGGATTAAGTGAAGTTTTACATCATCCCTCATTTTTTGAGATAAAAAGAATGAATTGATTACTATATGACAAATTATATCCATTCTCCCCGCTTTCATTAAATCTGTGAAATTGCCTGAGGTTCTTCCTTTGTTTGAATAATAAATAAATTCTCTCATTTTTGAATTTTTACAAATTATCTCTGCTGGAGACAGCGAACCC
>Ga0209542_10005531_pt1 | contig 25141 bp, 31 predicted proteins | sample RifCSPhighO2_01_FD_184028 | JGI IMG/M metagenome (GOLD analysis project Ga0209542, IMG submission 184028) | Soil microbial communities from Rifle, Colorado - Rifle CSP2_plank highO2_0.1 (SPAdes) (version 2) | ecosystem: Environmental > Terrestrial > Deep subsurface > Rock core/Sediment ...
CTATTTTCCTTGCTTGATAACTTGTCTTACCCTCTGTTTTAGCTCTCAAGGTATCCATTAAACTCTTTTTAGTGAATTTCATGAATTCATTATTATTGTCCTTGAGAACTATTTTTCGGATAACACAGATAATTGGAGTGCACATAAGTCTTATAACATAAAAATATGGAGTACATTTCATCCAAGGATGCATTTGGTCTATCTTCCAAGTGGTGCAAGTTTTTTAAATAAGATTGAAAGAGTTTTTTGTTTTGTATACAGAGATGTTTTACAGAATAGTAATTTTCAAACAGTGAGAGAGGCTATGGATAGAATTTCAAACTATTTTGAAAAGGAGGGATGTATTATGACGTAGTGTAATTAACTCATGAGTTAAATTTTTTTTAGCAACAGATACTGCTATTGTTAAAGGATTTGATGTAAGTTGAAAAACTGTATTTGCAATAAACGAATTATCTTTCCCATCATATGAGGAACTTACTGTATACATACCACTTGTCAATTTATGAAATATTTTTTTATTGATATCTATTTTATTAATTTCTATACCTAGCATTTTAGGCATGTCTTCTTCAACAATAGTATTATTTTTTAATGAAAAGTTCTTAATAATAAGATCTAAAACATTTTTTGATAAGAATGCAGGAAGTTTAGGACCGAGAGTTATATCTTTTATACCTGAATTTAACAAGGTTAACAAGATAAGTACTGCTTTTTGTTCATACCATGAAATATTAAAGACAATTGGAAGTTCATTTATATCATCCATCTGAAATGCATCTTTTAGTTTTAAAGCTACTTTTATCAGAGAATAACAATCATTGCATTGACCTGCATCAAGAATTCTTGGAATTCCTTCAATATATCCAAGATCAAGTTTATTGTATCTAAATTTAGCACAACCTGCAGTCAAGATAATCGTATCAGGGGGAAGATTTTTTGCAAACTTGGTATAGTAATCTCTTTCGCTTTGTCTGCCATCACATCCAGCCATAACAAAAAACTTTTTTATCTTTCCATCTTTAACAAGATTAATAACTTTATTAGCATTCATAAGTAAGAAATTATGTGCAAAACCAGAATTAACAAATCCTTCTTCTAATTGTTGAGGGGATTTACATTTTTTAGCATGCTCTATTATTTCTGAAAAATCTTTTATCCCCTTTTTTATAGAAATTTGTTTAAGTTCAGGAAAACCTACAATACCTGTAGTATAAATCTTATCTTTATAGCTTTCTTTAGGAGGCACAAGACAATTTGTAGTAAGAATAATAGGTCCATTAAATGATTCAAATTCATTAATTTGATGCCACCATGAACCACCATAATTTCCAACGAGATTTTTATATTTTTTAAAATAAGGATAAGCATTTGCTGGAAGCATTTCTCCATGAGTATAAACATCCACACCTTTATCTTGAGTTTGTTTAAGCAGCTCTTCTAAATCTGATAAGTCATGACCACTAATAAGTATTGAAGGATTATTTTTCACACCTATATTTATTTTTGTTGGTTCAGGATGGCCATATTTCTCAGTATTGGCTTTGTCAAGAAGCTCCATTACTTTAAATCCATACTCTCCGCATTTCATTAATAGGCTAACATAGTCCTTTAAATTAAGGGAAGGATCTTCGGAATCACATAATCCTTCTTCAATAAATTTAAAGATATTATCATCTTTGTATCCTAATACATATGCATGATAGGCATATGCAGACATCCCTTTAAGAGCATAAATTAGAGTCCATTTTAATGATCTTATATCTTCATTTTCTGTTGAAAGAATTCCAACTGACAAGGCTTTTTTCTCATAATCAGAAATAACGCAAGTTGCACATTCTGGAAGAGTGGCTTCAAACTCTTTAGACTCATGTTTTTTATATTCTTCAAAAAATTTTATTTTTAACGAGTCTCTTATTTTGATTGCTTCATCTATTTTAGAGATAAAATATTCTTTGTCAAAATTTGCATTAGTTATTGTTGCAAAAAGCCCTTTGATAATCATTAAATCTGATTTTTCGTCATTAATATTATATTTGCGAAGTGATTCTAAAAAAAAGCTTGCGCCTTTGAGCACATATATTAATAGATCTTGAAGATTGGCAACATCTGAACTTTTTCCGCACATACCTCTTCTTTCACAACTTATATTATTTGCTGTTTCTTGACATTGATAACAATACATAACCATTAATTCACCTTTAAGATACAGTTTAAATAGAGGTTTAAATATTAGTCAGTTTCAAAAAATATACTAGATATTTCTTGAAATTTTAACTTAGAAGATTAGAATTCACAATCTTTACAATCTCTCTCATCGCATTTTTCGTTCTTTTCCTTCCACTTTAAACTCCATTTTTTAATATTCTTTATAATATTTATAAAATCTTTTCCTGCTTCTGTTAGTTTATATTCTGATTTTATTGGAAATCTCTCTACATTAACTCTTTTTTCTATTAATTTTTCTCTTTCCAATTCTTTCAATCTTGCAGAAAGAATTTTAGGAGTTATATTATTAAGACTTTTTTTAACCTGCGAGAATCTCTTCCATTTTGACTTTCCTTTATATAACTCTAATAAAATTAGTAATGTCCATCTTTTACCTAAAAAATTTGCAACTTTTCTTATACTGCAATTTTCCTTCATAATATACATTTAGAAACTCTTAGATTTATAAAGATATTGTTTTTATACTTAGTATAAAAAAGATACTATTTAAAAAATGATAAATGTTGAACAAAGAACTGTTGAAAGAAAAGAAATTCCATTAAGAATCTGGGGTTCATTAAAAGGGTTAGAACCCAGGGTTGATTTTGTTATAGATAGAGAAGATAATAGGGAATTGATCCTTGCTATTGAAGAAGGGAGTCTGGAAACAATTACCAGGATTAATGGCACAAATGATATAAATTATAATGAAAGGATTTTAATTAACTATGAGTTGCACCAAATGAAGCCAAAAAAAGTTACAAGATATTCTGAAAGATCTTATGATGCTAAATTAAAAGCAATATATGATTGTTATAATCAAATGTTAGCTGGCGCAGAGACTTAAAATGAACAGAGATATCAAAAACCTTGACTTAAGAGAACTACAGCCATTTGAAAGGCATGAAAAAATATTTAGAATGCTTGAAGAACTAAAAGACCAAGAAATTCTAAGAATAACTAATGATCATGAACCAAAACCTCTTTTTTATATGCTTCAAGGAGAATATCCTGGTAAATTTAAATGGGAGTATGAAAAACAAGGCCCAAAAGACTGGATATTTAAAATAACAAAAATATCTCAAGACAATAAAAGAGAAAAAATAAAAGAAATGTTAAAAAATCTTCAAAAAGAGAATGTTTCCAATAAATTAAAAGAAGAAGCAAAAATTATGCTAAAGAATATTTCTCCAACAGAGCTGGCATTAATCGAACAAGAGATAATCAAAGAAGGTATAACAAGAAAAGAAATGAGAAAATTATGCGATATTCATTTAGAGATAATGAAAGAAGATTTTAAAAATAAAGATTTAAAGTTGAAACCAGGGCATCCAATTCATACTTTAATGGAAGAGCACAAAGAGATACTTGATTTTGTTGATAAATTAAAGATAACTGTAAAAAAACTTGAATCTGCAAAAGATTTTAAAGATGTAAAAATGGAAATTGAAATGTTGAGATTTGCTGCAAAACACTTGGTTGAGGCTGATAAACATCATCAAAGGGAGGAGGAAGTTTTGTTTCCTGAGATGGAAAAGTCAGGCATTATTGAACCTCCTGAAATTATGAGAGAAGAGCATAAGGATATAAAACCAAAAAAGAAAGAATTATATAAAATTATAGATGAATGTGAAAAATTATCTTATCAAGATTTTGTAAAAAAAGTTAAAGAAATTATTGAGTTTTTAATTAAAGAACTTCCTGACCATATCTACAAAGAGAATAATATACTATATCCTATGGCTGTTGAAGTCATTAAAGAAAAAAAGAGATGGGAAAAGATAAAAAAAGAATGCGATAAAATAGGATATTGTTGCTTCACTCCTAAGTGTTAAAATGTCAGATAAAAATCCAACAGATATATTAAGAAAAGAGCATGATATAGTTCTTAAAATACTGGATAGTTTGGAAAAAAATCTGCAAGCAAAAAATATAAATCAAGCAAAAAAGAGCATGATATTGTTAAAAAAAGAATTTAACAGGCACTCTTTAAATAAAGAAGAACAAGTACTTTTTCCTGAAATAGAGAAATTTATGCCAAGAGACGGAGGTCCAACAGGAATGATGATTATCGAACACAAAGATTTAACAGAATCTATAAAAATATTTGAGAATGAAAAAGACATCAATAATTTAATAGAAATAGGTAACCACATAATCAATTTGTTAAGAGAGCACATAGATAAAGAAAATAATATGTTATTTATGATGGCAGATATGCATCTTGACAATAATCAAAAAAAGATAATTCTGAAAAAATTTAAAGAAATTGATTTAAAAAAGAAATAAAATGCCGTCAATTAATGAACATCTTAAACTGAGTTTGAAAAGGACTGGGAAAAATTACAAAGAACTGCATGAATGGATTGAAGGAGTGAATGCGACTCCAAAAGACCATAAAGAAAGGCATGATATTCTTAAAATTCCACAATTTCTGCCAATAATTGAAGAAAGATTTGAAAAAGAAGGTACTTTAGAATATTTACAACACATAAAGGATGATTATGAACAAACAAAAATACTTAACCTAATTAGAAAACTAAAGAAATTTAAGTTCTAATAATGTAGTAATAAAACAAATATGATTATCTCTAAAGTATCTATTGTAAAGGGAGAAGACAGAAAAGAAAATATAATAAATGCTATTTCACTTATTAAAGCAGATATAGCGGAAACCATAAAAACAAAAAAATCAAAAAAGCTTTTTATAAAAATAAATGCTATAGATTCTAATTTTCCATTAGCATGCACACACATAGATGCTTTAGAAGCTGTTCTTAGTATCTTCTATAGCAAGTTTAATGAGATTATAGTTGGAGATAATACTTTCGTTTTTACAAAATACAAAGGTGGGATTTATAAGAATATTTTAAAAAAATTTCCAAAGATAATACTTTCTGATTTAACTGAGTTTGAATCTGATAACATAGAATTTAAAACATTAACTGGAAAATGTACTGGAAAAGTTTCATTATTGCCAAGAAACGCTTTTACTATCTCTCTAGCTCTGCCAAAAACACATGACACTTTTGTATACACGGGCTGCCTCAAAAATATGTTTGGCTGTGTCGTAGAAAACAGAGGAAGTTTGCATGCAATGAATCTTTATAATAGGATGTTTCTGAATAAATATGCAAAAAGCAATCTGCTAAAATGGCAAAATTTAATTGAAGTTATCGAAAAAACAAAGCCTGATTTATGTATCTTGGATGGTTATGAAGGAATGGAAGGAAATGGTCCTATGTTTGGAACAAAAGTTGATTTAGGCTTAGCTATATGTAGTTTAGATGGCATAAATTTGGATAAAATTGCTGCAAAAATTTGCGGATTTGATTATGTTCCTTATCTCTCGCTTCTATCAGATAAAAATCAAAGAGATGCAGAAATAATAATAAAAGGCTTTAACAACCTTGATGAAATATCCAAAAAATTTAAGCCTCATTATAATTACAAATACCAAATAACCACAAAAACAGATTTCTTTCCTCTCTTAGATGTAAAATTGTTTCTTTCATTATTAAAAAGGTCATACAGGCTTAGAGATAAAATACTGTCAAAAATTATAAAAACAAACTCTACTCCATTATGTCTTCCAAATTCGAAAGATTTAAATACTTGAACAATTGCTCAACTATTATGAAAATAAGCAAACAACTGCAAATTCAAGAATCTGAAAGAAAAGTTTTGGATTTTTTTGCCAGCCTGGCAGATCCAACACGTATGAGCATACTCTTAAGCATTGCAACAAAACCAAAAACCGTAAATGAAATCTATGATTTTGTTGGAAGGGATAAAATGACCCTGTCTGCAATTTCCCATCAGCTTAAACAATTGTATGATTTGGGAATTGTAATCTATGAAAAAAATGGCAAGAAAAAATCCTTTGAATTATCGGATAAATTCTGCTGGTGCATTTTAAAAGATGCATTCAAGCAATTCAACAATAACATTCAAATTAAATGCAAAAAATGTGAAAAAAGAGGTAGGAGTAATAAGTGAAATCAGGAAAGTTTTCAACAAATCCATTAAGCAAAAAAATCTATGCAATAATTTTAACAACTGTAATTTTAATTGCAGGAAGTTTCTTTTATTTTATTTCCCTGAATAATTTAGATAGTTCTGCACAGATGGAAGAAAAACTTTCAGGAGGAATGAACACCGATGTGTCTGAAAAACAAATGAATGCAGAAGATAATTATGAAAAATCAATTGAAACCCAAAATATAAATAATGCAAATAAAAAACAAGCCAGCATTCCATATATTTTTAAATATGAATTAAAGGGAATTCAGGAAAATAATTTTTATATTAAAACCAGTTCAGATGGCGCACAAAAATTATTCTACTATCATCCTGTTGATGAAGATATCAATGTTCAATTATCAGAAGGGGATATTGAAGAATATCAGATTCATTCAATTGGAGGGCAGAATTACTATCCTTTAATTTTAGGTTATGAAGAAGCTGAAATAATGAGGAAAGAAGGGCTTTTTTCAAATATAGGAGATTCTATAAAAAATTTCTTTGGAAAAAATGTAGTAGTTATAGGGATAATGCAGAAAACAGAAGGAGCGTTAGATAGGGCTTATTTTATTCCATTAAACAAGGAGGAATTGAATTAATATGCAAAAACTTAATCTTTCAGTAAATGGAATGCATTGTCAAAGTTGCGTAACATTGCTAACTAAAGGAATACAAAAAGATCCTGGTGTTAAAAATGTAAATGTTAATTATGCAACAGAAAAAGCATTTGTAGAATTCGATGAATCAAAAACAAACCAGGATAAAATTATTCAAATAGTTTCTGGATTAGGATATAGTGCAAAACCAGTTACTAGTGAATCAAACCCTGAATATGAAGCTCAAAAGAAAAGAGCTGAAATAAAGAAACTAAAAAATACCTTTCTCTTAAGCTTGGTTTTTGCAATTCCTTCTGCAATAATAGGAATGATATTAATGCCATTAGGTATTGAAATTCCATATGGTATTCTTATATTATTCTTGCTTGGAACTCCGGTTCAATTTGTAATTGGATGGGATATTTACAAGAGTGCATTTGGTGCTTTGAAAAATAAATCCGCTAATATGGATACTTTAATTGCAATTGGAACTAGTGCAGCATATTTCTATAGTACATATGTAATGATGTTTGATCCTATGGGCGACCAATATTTTGAAGCTGCAGCAGTCTTAATAACCTTTTTAATGCTTGGAAGATATCTAGAAGCAGTAGCAAAGGGAAAAACCAGTGAAGCAATAAAAAAACTAATGAATCTTTCTCCAAAAATAGCAACAGTTATCAAAAATGGGCAAGAAATCAAGATTCCTGTTGATGAAGTTGTTGTTGATGATGTTTTAATAGTAAGACCTGGTGAAAAAGTTCCTGTTGATGGAGTAATTATAGATGGGGAAAGTGCTATTGATGAATCAATGATAACAGGAGAAAGCATGCCAATTGAAAAAAAGAAAAGAGATACTGTTATAGGTGCAACAATAAACAAACATGGAAGTTTTAAATTCAAGGCTACAAAAGTTGGGGCAAACTCAACTTTAGCTCAAATTATTAAATTAATTGAAGATGCTCAAGGAAAAAAAGCTCCTATTCAAAGATTTGCAGATAAAATTTCAGCATACTTTGTTCCTGCAGTAATAGTAATTGCTATAATAGCTTTTTCAGTTTGGTATTTTGTAGTAGGTCAGACTTTTGAATTTTCATTGATTATAGCAGTGGCGGTTTTGGTTATCGCCTGCCCCTGTGCTCTAGGATTAGCAACTCCAACTGCAATAATGGTAGGAACAGGAAAAGGAGCTGAAAAAGGAATATTAATCAAAGGCGGAGATGCCTTAGAAACAGCTCATAAACTTTATGCAGTTGTATTTGATAAAACCGGAACCCTGACTCAGGGAAAACCAGAAGTTACAGATATAATTCCTGCTCATAATCCAATGACTGAAGATGAAGTGTTAAAACTGGCAGCAAGTGTTGAACAATTTAGCGAACATCCTTTAGCTCAGGCAATTGTAAATAAGGCAAAAGAAAAAAATATCAAGTTAGAGGATATAAAAAATTTCAGGGCAATTCCAGGGCACGGAGTTGAAGGAATATCTAAAAAGAAAAAAATAATAGTTGGAAAGCCTGAATATGTAAAAAACCTTCTTAAAAAAGGTTTTTTATCACCTCGAAAATCTGAAGACAATGAAGATTTTCTCAGTATAAGAAAAATAGCAGGCTTGGCTGGAATAGAAAACAGCATAGCAGAATTAGAAGAAAATGGAAAAACCGTTGTTGTAGTTTGCACAGATAAAAAGGTTGAAGGATTTATTGCAATAGCAGACACTCCTAGAAAAGATTCCATAGAAGCAGTTAAACTGCTGCAAAAACAAAAAATCTTTGTTTATATGATTACAGGAGATAACAAAAGAACAGCTAATGCAATTGCAAAACAATTGGGAATTAAACATGTTATATCTGAAGTTCTTCCAGAAGACAAGGCAAAACATATCAAAGAACTGCAAAAAAAAGGAAAAGTAGCAATGGTTGGGGATGGAATAAATGATGCTCCTGCATTAGCTCAGGCAGATATTGGAATTGCAATAGGAAGCGGAACAGATGTTGCAATGGAAACTGGAAATGTTGTTCTTATGAATAATAAAACAACAGATGTTGTCAAAGCAATTAAATTAAGCAAAGTGACAATCAAAAAAATAAAACAAAATATGTTCTGGGCATTGTTCTATAATGCGCTTGGAATTCCTGTTGCAGCAGGGTTATTATACCCTTTAACAGGCTGGCTATTATCACCAATAATTGCAGGAGGAGCAATGGCTCTTTCATCTGTAAGTGTTGTTGTTAATACCCTTTTGATGAAAAGGACTAAGATATAAAATAGATTGCTGTAGTTTTTTGATTCAAGATATAAAAAAACAATGTGTCACCCACACTTAAAAATGGTTAAAATAATTACAAGAAACAAAGAAATTTATTTCCAGTGTAAGATTTGCAGACTTTTATATCATGATGAATATTATGCAAAAAAATGCGGAGAATAGTGCAAGAAATATAAATCATGCAATCTTGAGATTACAAAATATGCAATAAACAAAAACAGATTTAAAAAGAATTAAAACTATATAAAAATTTAAAGGAGGTGAAAAATGAAAACAATTTGGAAAGTATTTACATGGATTTTTGTAATTTGCGGGCTGCTTGCATATGGATTTGGATGGATTGCATTATTTAGCAATAGTAAATTATGGAATATCCCTACGGAATTTTGGTTTTATGATGCAATAGCTGCCGGAATTTTTGCGTTATTTTTTATAATATATAGCGCACATAATAAAAAATAAAAATGCAGAAATCATAGCGAACATTTAAAGATAGCAGGGAACAGAATAAAGGTCTTATTAGAAATATAATTATCCTTTATTACCCAATATTTTTATAATCTACATGTTTTATATTTCAATGAAAAAATCAAAACTGATTATCTTAATGATAATAATTTTTAGTCTTAACATTATCTGGGAATTTTCACATTATAAGTTATATGCAGATTTAACAGGTATTCCTTCAACAATCCATCTCCTTGTTGCAAGTTTAGCAGATTTATTCTTAATATTTTTTATATTTTTAATTATCTCTATTTTCAGAAAAAATATAAATTGGGTTGAAAATACAAAAAAGTCTGACTATGTTATTATAATTGTCTTAGGCATCTTGATTGCAACAATAATAGAAATCTATTCTCTGTCAAATGGAAGATGGGCTTATAGAGAATTAATGCCGACAATATTTGGAATTGGAATTAGCCCATTAATACAGCTCTTTACTACATCAATTATTAGTATCAAACTACTAAATTTATTTAAAAAATATAGATTCGAAAAAATTAAATAAAAATAATTAATTTGATAATCATAAAAAAGAAGTAAGATTCGCAAACTTTATATATTAGAATATTCTAATATATTCATGGAAAAAGAAATATATAATCTCCATGCAGAAATATGTAAGGTGTTCTCTAATCCAATAAGGTTAGAAATTCTCAATCTTCTTAGGGATAAGGAAATGTCTGTAACAGAACTAATTAATACATCTAAACTAAGCCAAGCAAATATCTCTCAACATTTATCAATAATGAAAAATAAAGGCATTGTTAATTCAAAAAGAGATGGTAAAATGATTTATTATAAACTATCCAATCCTAAAATTATAAAAGCTTTTGATATTATCAAAGAAGTTCTAACTGAAAGATTAGAAAAAAATAGAAAAATATTAGTAGAGGCAAAAGCATGAAAAAAATAATATCCTTAATTGTTTTATTTTTAATCTTGTTATTTAGTATAATGCCTGTTTATGCAGTTAGCCAAGATGAATTAAATCAGGCAAAAGTGTTGATAGATTCAAATATCAGCTGTAATCAACTCGCAAATGACCAACTTGAGATAATGGGAGAATATTACATGGAACAAATGATGCCGGGAGATGCGCATGAAAGAGCGCATGAAATGATGGGGCTAACTGAGGGTTCTGAAGCTGAAGAACAATTTCATATTAATATGGCAAAAAGAATATATTGTGGTGAGAATGTTGCTAGTGGTATGATGGCTGGAAGAGGAATGATGGGAAATTATTATTCATCTTCTAAAAATTATCAAAATCCGCAAAATTCTTATCAAAATAACCTTGCAGTATTTCAAATATTCTTTTATGTTCTATTTATTCTTGTTATAATTATATTAATTTTAATAATCTTATTAATAAATAGATCAAAGAAACAAGGAGGTAAAAAATGAAAGATAATAATAATTTACTCATCTGGATAATAATAACTGTAGCAGTATTTTTGCTTTTAGGAATGTTTGGTTTTGGCGGAATGATGGGAGGATATGGCATGATGGGAAATTTTGGCTATGGTTTCGGAGGAATGTGGATTTTTGGATTCTTATTTATGGCTCTAATTTTAGTAGCTCTTGTTTTATTTATTTTATGGCTAGTTAAACAATTGCAAGATCCTGAGAATAGTAGGATGAGTAAAAAATGAGTCTTAATGTAAAAGAGCATTGGGAGAATATTTATCAAACAAAAAATCCTATTGAGATGAGCTGGCATCAAGAAAAACCTAATACATCATTAGGTTTAATTATTGAGATAGGTCTAAATAAAGATGCAAAAATTATTGATGTCGGTGGAGGAGATTCAAAACTAGTTGATAATCTTCTTGATATGGGTTTTACAAACATATCAGTATTAGATATTTCTTCAAATGCATTAGAAAGGGCAAAGAAAAGGTTAAGAGATAAAGCAGATTCTGTTAAATGGATAGTTTCTGATATAAGGGAATTTGAAACAAAGGATAAATACGATCTCTGGCATGATAGAGCTGTTCTTCACTTCTTAACCGCAGATGAAGATATTAATAAATATATGAGTAATATAAGGCTATTATTAAAATACAATGGTTACTTAATTGTTTCAATATTCTCATTGAACGGACCAAAAAGATGTAGTGGGTTAGATATAAAACAATACTCTGAAGATTCTATAAAAAAGTTATTTTACGATTTTGAGCATATAAAAAGTTTTGAAGAAAAACACTTAACTCCTTGGGGAGATAGTCAAATTTTTATATGCAGTGTATTTAAAAATAAGGATAAAAAACAATGAAAATAGAAGATTTTGCATATGTTGTTGAAACAAAAAAAAACTTTGATGAAGCAGTCATTTCTGTAAGAAAAGCTGTAGAAAATAAAGAATGGGCTATATTCCATGTGTATGATTATAAGGAGATATTGGATGTAAAAGGATTTAAGCAAAAACCATTAAAAATTATTGAAATTTGCTCTGGAAAATATGCTAATCAATTCTTAAACAAGAACAGGCTAGCTTCTCTTTGCATGCCTTGTAAAATTAATGTTTTGGAGGAAGATAACAAAGTAAAAATTGTTGGAATGAAACCAACAATAATTTCTCAGTTCTTTCCAGAAATAAGCAAACAAGAAGCTGAAGAAGCAGAAAAAGATATCAAAGAAATTATTGATAATGCTAAATGAGAAAATACAAAGTATTCAAAATTAGCTTGTGGAACATGCTTAAAAGAAAAAATAAAAAGGTAAGTTATTGATTCCTATTGTTTATATTAAACCAGTTATGCAACAAACATTTTCCAACAAAGCTTTCAATTAAAGAAATTATTCCTATTATAATAATTATCCAGTTTAGCCATTCTAATTGAAATCGCGGAGCAAATGGGCCTAGCAACCAAAATCCAAGCAAAAACCTGAATATCCTATCCAACCAAGATTTTGTTTTACCATTATCTCGCAAATTTGTTATAAACAATTGCAAAAATCCATCCGCCTACATAAGCTGCTATAACTGATATTATAAATCCTAAGATGCCTGTTGTAATATTTGGATTTGTAGCAAGGCTTGATAAATCAATCCCATGTACGAATAAATTAAAAAATGTCAAAGATGCTGATCCGAATATAAAAACAATTGCAAAGCAGATTATATAAACAATCGCAGTTATGATTGCTGATGCTATTCCAATTCCATTAACGCTAAGTTTATTTACCATTTTTACCTCCCTTTTGAATAAATATTAATAAAAGACAGCATTTGATATTTATATATATTATGGAAAATAAAAAAAATCTTGAATCAATAAACAAAAAATTTTTTAATGAAATAGCAGGATATTATGATAATTTTATTCTCAAGTCTTTATTTGTTAAAGCCCTGAAAAAATTAATAAAAACAATGGGCATAAAGAAAAATTCCAAAATCTTGGATTTAGGATGCGGAACAGGAAATCTATTACATTTACTAGAAAAAGAAAATAAGAATTTAAAACTTTATGGAATTGACATTTCAGAGGAAATGTTGAAAATAGCAAAAGATAGATTAAATAAAAAAACAGAATTAAAATTAATTAGCGCTGAAAAAATAGATTTTAAAAATAAGTTTGATTATGTCTTCTCAACAGAAGCCTTTCACCATTATTCAGATTACCATTTAATTATGAATAATATTTATAAATCACTTAAAAATAACGGAAAATTAATAGTCCTTGATGTTGATTTTGGATACTTTTTAAATAAAATATTTCACTTAATTGAGCCTGGGAATAACAAGATGCACTCTCCATTGGAATTTAAAAAATTATTTGAAGCTCATGGTTTTAAAAACATCAGGCAAAAAAGAATTAATTTTTTATTTATTTTAACAGCAGGAGAAAAAATAATGTCAAATTCACAAAATATATAAGGCTGATTTAATTATAATGTATAAATGAGGTAATATAAAAGAAATGAAACAAACAAAAAATTTAATTCTAGTAATTTTAACAAGCATATTAATAATATCTAGCTTAGCTATGATTTCAGCCCAAACAGAACAATATAACTGCCCAATGGGTGGTGGAATGATGTATGGTTTATATGGCGGCTATGGCTCAGGAATGATGTTTTTAAGCTGGATAACCTATATATTATTTATTGTATTGATAATAGCAGGAATTTACTGGCTATTTAAAAATACAAATAGGAGAAAATAAATGAAAAGCATAAAACAAATGAAAAAAAATTTAAGTGCAGGAAATTTTTTAGGATGTTCAAAAGAAAAACCTCCTAAAGAGGGCAGTTTCCAACTTTTGAACATGATTGAATATCCCAAAGAGGGTGTTCTAAGCAAGGATATTTTTAAAAACAAAAAATCCAATGTTACCTTGTTCTGCATGGCAAAAGATACAGATATTTCAGAGCATACTTCAACCAGGGAAGGTTTTGTTTATGTAATTGAAGGAAAAGGAATTTTTAATTTAAAGGGAAAACCAATTGAAATGAAAGAGGGAGTTTTTATTTCAATGGAAGAAAATGCAATACATTCATTAAAAGCAGAGGAAAACACTTCTTTTCTTCTTTTTTTATTCAGTTAATATTATAAAGCTAAAAGATTTTCTTGTTTTAACAATTTTAATATGAAAAAAATATACAAAATAACTGGAATGCATTGCGCAAGCTGTGCAAAAAATATTGAAAAAGCAGTTAAAAAAATCAAAGATGTAAATTCTGTTTCAGTAAATTTTGCAACAAACAAGCTTTATTTTGACTATGATAAAAATATCAATGATGAATATATTGAAAAGGCTGTTTCTAGTGTTGGAGATTATCATATAATGAAAGAGGGTGAAAATAAGCCTTCTAAAAATGAAGAAACAAAAACTTTTGTTGTTAAAGGTCTTGACAATCCGCATTGTGCAATGACTATTGAAAATGCCCTGAAAAAAATAGGAATTGAAAAAATAAAACTAAATACAAATACTCACAAGGCAACAATAACCTCTTTTATTTCAAGAGAAAAAATAATTCAGGCAATTAATGATGCTGGCTACGAAGTTCTGGGAGAAGAAGAAACCGAGGAAGAATCTGAAATTCAGGAGATGAACAAGGCAAAGAAAAAAATGTTCTATTCTTGGTTATTTGCAATTCCAATAGCAGTCATAGGAATTTTGTTTGAAAGAATACTGAACATTAATAATTATATTATTATGATTCTTCCTTTGTTATTGTCTATCCCCATCCTTTTTATTTTAGGATTTCCAACTATAAAATCAGCCCTAAAATCAATAAAATATCTTTCTTTTAATATGGATGTTTTAATAAGCTTAGGCACCATCATTGCATTTTTAACAGGAATTTTAAGATTTTTCATGCCAATAGAGGATTATTCTGGAATTGGAGGGATGATTATGGCTTTTTTCCTGACAGGAAGATATGTTGAAGCAAAAGCAAGAGGAAGAGCAAGCTTGGCTATTAAAGAACTATTAAAATTAGAGGCAAAAAACGCAAACATTATTGTAAATGGAAAAGAAAAACAAATTAAGATAGAAGAAGTTAAAATCAGCGATATTATGATTGTAAAACCTGGAGAGAAAATTCCTACAGATGGGATTGTTATAAAAGGAGAAAGTTCTATTGATGAATCAATGATAACAGGAGAATCTATGCCCATTGACAAAGCAAAAAATGACAAGGTTATTGGAGCAACAATAAACCAGGATGGAGTATTATATGTAAAAGCAACTAAAATAGGAAAAGATACTTTTTTAAGTCAGATAATAAAGCTTGTTGAAGAAGCCCAGGGAAGCAAGATACCAATACAGGAATTTGCAGATAAAGTTACAGGTTATTTTGTTCCAGCAGTTCTTTTAATATCAATTTTAACTTTTATTTTCTGGTTTTTATTTCCTGATTTCATGAAAAACATTGCTGAATTTTTTTCATTCCTGCCTTGGATTAATTTAAGCTTGAATAATACTGCATTAGCTTTGTTTGCTGCAATTGCTGTTTTGGTCATTGCATGCCCTTGTGCCCTGGGCCTTGCAACTCCAACTGCACTAATGGTAAGTTCTGGAATTGGAGCTGAAAAAGGTATATTAATAAGAAAAGGGGAAGCAATCCAGACTATGAAAGACATTAAATTCATTGTTTTTGATAAAACAGGAACTTTGACAAAAGGACTTCCTGAATTAACTGACATAATTCCAATAAATTCAAATGAAAAAGAGATTTTGAAAATAGCTGCATCTGTTGAATCAGTTTCAGAACATCCGATTTCAAAGGCGATTGTAAATAAGGCAAAACATGAAAACCTGAGATTAACAGAGCCAAAAAATTTTAAAGTTGAAAAAGGAAAAGGCATCAAAGCTAATTTAGAAGAAAAAAGAATTTTAATAGGAAACAGGATTTTAATGGATGAAAATAATATAGATTATAAAAAATATGACCATAAAGTAAAAGAGCTTGAGAATAACGGAAAAACTGTTGTCATTGTCTCTGTTAATAGGAAAATCTATGGCCTAATAGCAGTTGCAGATAGTTTAAAGCCAGAATCAGAACAGGCAATAAAAGAACTTCATTCTTTGGGATTCAAAACAATAATGATTACAGGAGATAATAAAAGAACTGCAAGTGCAATTGCAAAACAATTAGCCATTGATGAAATTTTGGCAGAAGTTCTGCCTGAAGAAAAAGAGAGAAAGATAAAAGAACTTCAAAACCAAGGATTTGTTGCTTTTGTAGGAGACGGTATTAATGATGCTCCTGCATTAAAACAGGCAAATGTCGGAATTGCAATAGGAACAGGAACAGACATTGCAATTGAAGCAGGAGATATTGTTCTTGCAAATGGAAATTTAACAGGAGTTGTTCAATCAATTAATCTTTCCAGAGCAACTTTCAGAAAAATAAAGCAAAATTTGTTCTGGGCTTTTGCATACAATACCGTAGCAATTCCTCTTGCAATTCTGGGAATTTTGCATCCAATTATTGCAGAAATAGCAATGGCCCTTTCATCAATAACAGTTGTTACAAATGCAAATTTATTAAAAAGGGAAAAAATATAAAATTAGAGAAAATGAATCTAAGAAAAAATACAATCATTCCAATAGAAATTTCAGCAAGACATATCCACTTGTCTCAAAAGGATTTGGAAGAGCTTTTTGGGATTGGTTATAAACTAAAAAAATTCAGGGAGCTCTCTCAATTTGGAGAATTTGCATCAGAAGAAAAAGTGACTATAAAAAATGGCTTAAAAAAAATAGAAAATGTAAGAATCATAGGGCCTGTAAGAAAAGAAACTCAAGTTGAAATATCTCACGCAGATGCTAGATTCCTGGGAATAAATCCTCCAATAAGAATTTCAGGTAATATTGAAAATACGCCGGGAATAGATGTAATAAGTAAAAAAGAAATTACTCTTAAAAAAGGGGTTATTATCCCAATGAGGCATATACATTGCAATCCAAAAGAGGCAAAAGAACTTGGAATTGAAGAGAGAACAATTGTTTCTGTTAAAACCAATAGCCCAAGAACTGTAACTTTTCATAATATTCCAGTAAAAATTAAGGAAACTTATAAACTTTCCTTGCATCTTGATATTGATGAGGGCAATAGTGCCGGAATAATTCAAAAAGGAGAAGGTACAATCATTAACATAGAAAATAAATAATTATCTTTTATTTCACAGCTTTCTTAAACTCATCGCCATATTTTTCCAAATCTTTCTGCAGTTTAGAAATAGCATCTGAAAGGACTTTTTTTGCTGATTTACCTTCGGTTTCTATTTTGAATGACAAGGGTTTGCTGTAATGTTCTTTTCTCCATGCAACCATCTTGACACTATCCTCTTCATTTAAGTAAATCCTGAGTATTTCGGCAACAGTAGGATTGTCTATCTTGAATTCCAGTTCATTTTTTTCGTCCCTTGTAATATTAATTTCCATTTTGCTTCCTTAAAAATCATAGAAAAAGTAGGTTTTTAAGCTTTTTGAATTGACAAAAAATTAGTCTTTAGCCATTTTCTAAATGCTTCTTCAACTAATTTATCTTTCTTTTTTTTCTCCTCTCCTTTTATTTCAAAATCATCTGAACCTTCAAATCTTGCTAATGCTGATACCGCAGTGTATAAAGGGTCATTATAAAAACAAAAATATCTTCCAACATGCTTATATGATTGAAAAACAGGAACTTCTATTTTACCTAAACTATCTTCAAAATCCCCTGATGCAGCTCTATCCCCATGACCTTAAGGAATAATTAATCCAAGAGGACTATTTGTTCTGAAAAATTCAAATGCAGCAGGAATATTAAATTCAAAATGAACTCCTGCATTTTCTCCTAAAATTTCTTCAACACATCTTGGAATATAACTATTATCAATTTCTTCATGATCCCCCCTCAAACCATATTCATCCTTTAAACTTCCAACTGCTAAAAACAAAGAACTAGCTTCCATATCAATCCCCACTTTTCTCAAAACCATTCAGGACTTCTTTTTTTAATAATTCAGCTCCGCCCAATAAATTATCAATGTCTTTCGAATCTTTCTCCTTAATCATCCTCAACTCTTCTCTTCTTGCCTCGATTAATTTCGCCCTTTCCTCAATTTTTTTTTGCTCTTCAACTCTCTCATTTTTTGTTGATTCAATTCTTCGTCTATGCCATTCCTTTAAATCACCGATTTTTACTTTATCTTTATCTGCCTTCTCTAAATCAAAATCCTCAATTGCTTTATTCTTTTCCCCAGAAATTTCCGAGTCTTCTTCAAATCTTGAATCATTATCATCAAAAGAGAACAAGCTTACCCTCTCCGAGTTCCCTTCAGAAAATAATGAGTTAGTTGTATTTTTCTTGAATTTACTCAAAAAATTATTGAAAAATCCGTTATTTTCTTTTTTTTCTTCTGTTTTTTCAAACTCTTCATCTAAATCTTCATTTAAAAATAAATCTTCTTTTTTTATTTTTACTGCAGGCTCTGGAATTGTTTCTAAAACATTTCCATCTTCATCCAAAAGAACAGGAGTTTTTCTTTCATCTTTTTTCATCAAATCAAGAGAGCTCAATTTTATCAACCGAATATTAAAAAAATTTTCTAATTTTTTAATCAATATTTCAGCATTTTCTCCAAGATTTCCTTTCTCAATCATATCAATGCTGAACCCCGGCTCTCCAATAGCTTCTCCAAGCTGGTTGTGAGAAAGCCCTTTTCTTCTCCTGCATTTCATAATCTCCCAATGAAAATGATCTATAAGTTCAGGAGTTTTTTTCTGTGGTGTTTCTAAGTGGGGATTTTTTCTAAGCTCTTCCAATCGATTTTTTCTCTCCTCTGATTCTTTTTTCTCAGGAACCATGCCAGTTAACCTTTTCATTCTTTCATAAACATTAACCATTCTGTTAGATTCCAAAATTTTATCAGAATCAGGCCTTTCTAAAATAGAAACATTCTCAATTATTGAACATCTCTCGCAAATGCAGTTTGCTTTGCCATCATAAATAGTATCAAAAAGTCTAATCTGATCTTCTTTTGCCCCGCATCTAACACATTTTTCAACCATGTTTCAGTTATGGATTTTAAGTAGTAAATTTATATAAAAAAATATACTAAAAAGCTCTTTTTAATCTTTTTTATTCTAAGAAATATATATATTTATTACTATGAAAGGATAAATTATTTTACATATTTCTCTATTTCCTCTAATTTTTGAAACCCTTTCAAAACAATTTTTTCATCAATTATTACTGAAGGAAAATAAGTTACATTATAGATTTGCATTTGCATTTCAACTGCATCTAATCCCAAATCACCTGCAATCGGAATAAGAATTATCTTATTTCCATTTTCTTCTTTTATTTTCTTTAAAACATTGGATATCGCACCCTGCTCTGCATCTTTTTTTGTATCTGTTTTTTGGGTATAAACATAAACAACTGTATGAAAAGGATTATTGCATTTTTTCTTTAGCAATATGCTATTCAACCATAACTCTGTTTTCAAAAGAACATACCTCTTTTTTTCAAGCAAAATATCCTTTGTTAACTCGTTGACATTTTCATATCTCTCTAAATCCAATCCTGTTTTATAAATATTATCTGCAAAAATAAAATTCTGCTCAATAGCTTGTTTGCATGAAGCATCATCCATTATCTGGTAATAATAATTCTGTAATTTTAAATCAAGAGCGCTTATTTCAAAATTTTTGTAATTTTCAACAATGCTGTTTGTTCTTAAATATTCAATATAATAGCCAATAAAAAAACCTATGATTAATATCAGTATTGTGATTATTAATGAATCTAAAAAAACCCTAAATCTTGGATAATTTTTGATTATTTGGTATACCATCTTAAATCCTTTTTATGAATTCTATAAATAGCTCCTAATAATGGAATTATATAAAGCGGCCTGTATATAAATGTATAGACAATTATTGTTATAATGCCTTTTGACTTTAAATTAGTATCTTTTAAAATTAACAGATAATAAACAAGGCTGAGTATTAAAAATGAAGTGCTGAATATGAATAAAATAGAAGTTAAAAAATTAAATTTTAAAAATTCAAAGGGATTATAGCCTTTGATTAAAAAAGGCATGGTCCATAAATAAAAATAAATTTTTAAAAAAACCCATCTAAATAAAAGAAAAAAGCCAACTAATGCAAGAAAAAAAGCTAGGCCAACATAGCTTAATACAAAATATCCAAACGCATTTTTGCCTTTAAAACAAAATTTCTTGTATTTATTCAAAGTTTGCAGACCTCCAAGATTCCACCTTATTCTTTGATTTACCCATTGTTTTAGATTATCCGGAACAATAGTATAAACAATTGAAGAATAAGACATTTTTGTTTTGTATCCTTTGCTTAACAGATTCCAGGTTATTTCAATATCTTCAGTCAAATTTTTTTCATCAAAACAGCCGGAATCAATAAAAACTTTTGTCCTGTATATGCTCAATGGACCGTTTGTAACATAAACTGAATCAATAAAATCCAGTATTTTTCTCCCCCAAGCAATTACTGCATAATCAAAATCCTGAAACCTCTCTAAAAAATTTTTTGAATTTTTAACCAAAACTCTTGAAGTAACAGCAGCAACTTTGGGATTATCAAAATAACCAATCATTTTGCTTATTGCATCAGGATTTGGAAAAGAGTCTGAATCAGAAAAACCTATAAGTTCTGTTTTAACAAATTGAACGCCATAATTTTTAGCACCGGCTGCATTGCCTGTATTTTTTGGAGTCTGAACAGCCAGAATTTTAGGATTTTTTTTTGCATATTCTTTAATAATTTTATAAGAATTATCCTTGCTGCAGTCATCAACAATAATTATTTTCTTAAGATTTTTATAATCAGAATTTAAAAGTGACTCAATTGTCGCACCTATATTTTTTTCTTCATTATAACAGGGAATAATAATGCTCAAAGAATAGTCTTTATCTGCAGGAGGATAAGAATATATATCTTTCCTATTTCTAGAATATAAAATTAAAAATATCAATAAAAAATATATTCCAAAGAAAAACATTATTGTGTAAACAATAGTAATTGTCTGCATTTTTATTAAAGATTTTCATTTATTTTTTCTTCAACTTCATGCTCTTTATTTTCCTCGTCACTTTCATCATCCTCTTCTTTTATTTCTACTGCAATTATCTTTCCGCCATCTTCTTTCTTCCCCAGATGGAAATAATCAAAAAATTCATTGCTTAATCTTAACTCGATAGTATGTCCTGCTTTTTTTGCAATAACCAGCCCAATTTCCCTGAAATGTTTTATATGCTCATAAGCCTTGTTCCCTCTTATTTTTATTACAACTGATTGTTTGACTGGCTGTTTATAAGCTAGAACAGCCAAAGTCTCTTGCTCAGCTTTTGTAAATTCCGAACTTCCAGTAGCCAGTTTATTAACCATATAGATATATTCCTGCCTGACATCCATTTTCCACATGTCCTTCTTGGCTATTATCTCGATGGCGGATTCATCTTTATTATACTTTTCTATCAATTTGCTGACTATCTCTCTTATCATTAATGGATTAATATCAGTAAGCATTACCAATTCCTGCAAGCTCAAAAATCTTGCTGATAAAAACAAAGCAGCTTCTACTTTCTTTAAATTTTCAGTCTCACTGCTTTCCTCAAGCTCTTTTTCTGTTTCAGAGGAGATAATAGCTGAACTATATTCAGTAAATTTCACTTTCTCTGAATCCTCAGATTCAGAACTTACTTCCACTTTTTCCATATTCCTTTAAAAGATAATAGAAATAGTATTTTAAAAGGTTGTTGATAATTAATTAGTAGTGTATTTTCCAAAACCACAATTCCTTCTTATAGCTTCATCACATTGTTCCAAAGCAACATCAACAATCTCAGCTAATTTGGCTCTTGGAGAATATTTTCTTGGAACTCCAGTAGCTTGTAAAACAATAGGAGCTATATGCGACGGATATGCTTTTCCATTAACCGCAGAAATTTGAACAAAATTTCCATCCTGATAAAGTCCTATTTCCAATCCATTTACCGATTCTTTGATCCTAGCAAAATCTTCTCTAAGTTTTCTTACTGTTGCATTATCAACATCATCCCCTTCCATTTCTAAGTATTGATGAAAAGTTGGAAATCTGCTACTTTTTACTCCTGATTCTAACTCATGAATAACACTATCTCTTAAAACTTCTAGCATTTGTTGTTCTGTTACTTCCATTTTTTCATTATGAAATTAACCTTTTTAAATATATAATATATTTAGTAATATATTTTTATTATCTACGATATCTTAAATCTCAGAATAGCTCCAATTCCGCTTAGATTCCAGAATTGAATTCCCTCATCTAAATCAGTTGAAATCAGCTCGACTTTTGTTGAGGTTTCAGCTGCTTTTTTCTCAAGTTCTTTTATCTCTGTTTTTTTTAGTTTTCTTGATAATAATAGAATATCCACAGCCCCATAAGAAAGCGCCTTTTCAACATCATCTCTTCCATAAGCTGTCTTGCCTCTTTCTTTTCCAAGCATATTAAAAAATTTCTCCAATATTTTCTGTTCATGAACAATTTCCTGCCCAGCTAAAACATCCTGAGAAGTTTCAACTAATAATTCCAAGCCATGCTCATCAGCATAGCCAATATCTTTAACAGCCAAAACCTTGTCCTGCAAAGCAGTTATCAATTGCCCTTCTTTTAAAAAATCCTCTTTTGTCGGTCCAGGTCCTCCAACTAAAATTCCTTTTAAATTTTTTAAATTAAAAAATTCACTCTTGACAATATCTGCAATTTTCCTGTAAAAATCCTTTGCCAATCCTTCTGTAATTCTATGGTAACGCTGAGAAGAATTATGAACAATTAATCCATTTGCAATAAAATTATGATTTTTGGTTTCTATATCTATAGTTTTTTCAAAACCAATAGAATCTATTTTAAATATTTTAACTGCAATTAAATTTGAAAGATAAAACATAGAAAATCTTCTTTTTAGTTCTTCATTTTCAGTTTTATCTAAAATTTTTCTCTTAAATACTTCCTTAGAAAGTTGCCTTTTATTAATAAAAAAACTAGGACATTTAAATTGCCTTGTATTTAATCCAGAATTTCTTATAATTCTTGCAACCTCGCTTCCATTAACTACCAACTGCCTTACTTTATTTCTATTACTTCTTTTTTCAATTAATATTTTTACTTTTTCTTGTTTTTCTTTAGAAGAAAAACAAATCAAATCCTTAAATATTTTTAATGATTCTAAATCATCAATAGCTAAAGTATATCTAATATTATCAGAATAAGGATTTCTTCGGTTATCATATTCATTCATTGAAGTTATTACACCAATTCTAAGTAAAGCAAATTGTAATTGTTTAGCTAGAATAGAATTATTTATTCCTAGCGCAACCCTTGTTTTAGATACATAACCTTCTGCATCAAAAAATCCAGAGATAAAAGATGCTAAAACATAATCTGGAGATTTTAAAACAATTGAGGGAATTTTATCATTAAGAGTCTTTCCTTCTATTAAGAAATGTTCCTTAAATAATTGAGAGATTAACCGACTATATATCCTTATTTGATAATAATTTTTACTTTCTCTAAATCGTAAATCAACATTGATTCCAAAAGTTTCTTCTAATAATTTTTTATAATATCTTGCAACTTCTTTTCTCTGCTCAAAAAAAGTCAGTCTATCTATTTCATAACTTCCATCTCCAAGATAATAACCAAATATTTTAGCTAAATTTTTATCTAAAAATTTAGGAATATTAACATACTTAATATTAAATCCTTGTTTGATTATTGGATTAAAATCAATTTGTTGTTCTGGAAGATTTAAGTTTATTTTTTCAGGCATTATTAAATAATCTCCTTCTTTTATCTCAGAAAGAGGTTTCTCCTCTATTCCTTTTTCAGTTCTTATAAAAAAGGTATGTTCCTTAGAAGCTTTTATTTCTAATTTAGGATAAGCAGTAGTAATCTTAAATATCTCTTTATTATTCTCCCATTTAGCAATTACTGGGGTTTTTTCAGTTTCTTCTGAATTAAAATTTTCGGATAATACAATTAAGGGATTATGAGAATCTTTAATTTCAATTAATTCACCATTATCCTTCATAATCAAAGTATCAGGTGAAAGACATTGCCCTCCTGCCCTTACCTTTCCAGGAACAAAACTGTCAATATGCTTTAACATCTTAATTTTTTTGCCAACCAATAAGCCAATTGTTGCTTCTTTTCTTTCAATTACAACCAGCCCATATAATTCCTTTATTTCCAGCATTTCCTCCAAAGGATCAACAACAAAAGTCTGGTCGCATCTGTATAGTCTTATATTAAGCTCTTCAGGAGGCTCAAAAACTTCTGTTATAAAATCTGCCTGCCCTTCAACTTGAGAAACATTTCCAGCAAAAAGCGCAACTCCATTTTTAGGAGCTCTTTTCATCTGCTTGCAAACCCTAATCAGGCTTTCTAAAGCATCCTGCACATTTTTCCTTGTTGATGTTGATTTAATATTTGCTGCAGTGGATTTCTCACTTTCAAGCTGTTTAGTAATAATATTAATATCCAAACCACTAGGTACATAGACAGTTATAAGTTCAGTATGCCTTGCCCTGTAATCTTTTATTCTTTCCACAAAATCTTCAAGCTTGAATTTTTCCTGTTCTTCCATTTTCACAAGAACCTAGGGTTCTTCCAAGTAATTTCCTCAGATTGATGATATTAACATATCATTTAACCCAAGTTTTTTAAAAGAATCCTTAGGATTGATAATTAATAAACAACTAAAGGTTTTATAAGTATTTCTAATACAGATAATTTATAAATATAATCAACTTATAATAAATATGAAAAAAGAAAAAAACTAAAGATATAATCGCATGGATTTTACTTATTTTAGGAATGATTGTTTTTGGAATGATTATAATAGCCTTCATTAAAACAATTCTTAGTTTATTATTTTAAAGATTAATTAACTACACTACGTCATAATACATCCCTCCTTTTCAAAATAGTTTGAAATTCTATCCATAGCCTCTCTCACTGTTTGAAAATTACTATTCTGTAAAACATCTCTGTATACAAAACAAAAAACTCTTTCAAT
>Ga0209542_10005533_pt1 | contig 25136 bp, 33 predicted proteins | sample RifCSPhighO2_01_FD_184028 | JGI IMG/M metagenome (GOLD analysis project Ga0209542, IMG submission 184028) | Soil microbial communities from Rifle, Colorado - Rifle CSP2_plank highO2_0.1 (SPAdes) (version 2) | ecosystem: Environmental > Terrestrial > Deep subsurface > Rock core/Sediment ...
GTCAAATATATTTTTGATATGCATCGTAATATTTGGACGGGATGTATTAAACAATTCGGCAAGTTGCGCTTGCGTAAGCCAAACGGTTTCATTTTCAATCTGCACCTCAATTTTAGGTGTGCCATCTGCGGACTGATAAATGATAATTTCGCTTTTTGGCTTGATGTTTTTCACCTATACACATTTTATCATCAACAATCTAAAAAAAAACCCATCACCTTAATGCATTACAATTTCTGCCATAATAAATAGCACGTATAGAATCAGCAGCACAAATCCTTCTGCTCTTGATATTTCATGTTTTGTTTTTGCAAAGAGGTAAAATAAAATGAGTCCTACTATAAGAAATAGCAAACTTACCACATAACTATTTTGAAGCAAAACAGGCTTTCCATAGGCAAAGGTTAATCCCCCAAGCAGAAAAGTATTAAATGAAGCCGACCCCATATAATTTCCAAAAGCCACTTGTTTATTCCGCATGAAAATTGATCTTATAACAAGCGAAATTTCTGGGATATTTGTGCCAATTGAAATTACCAAAAGGCTTATTAAAAACGGAGAAATATTAAAAAGGTTAGAAAAGTATATAGTTTGCTCAACAACAAAACGACTTCCTATAAAAATAATTGCAACACCAAAAATAATTCTAATTAAATCTTTGCTAGCCTTGATACCAGCATCATTTGAAATCCTAATGTGGTGCTCAACCAAGCCTCTTTTACCATGAAGACTAAAAAGCATTATCGCAAACAAAATAAAAACAATTAAACTATCATTTCGACCAAGCCTACCATCAAGCGACAAAAGCACAGGTAAAGCAATAACAACCAAGGTTGCTGGCAGATTAAAACCTCTAAATTCTGGAGCTATTCTTATAGATCTTCCAGTAATTGCAAGTATTGGAATAATAAACAAGAAAATAACCATCGAAGCGCCAATAAGATTTCCAACATAAATTTCTGGATCATCTATTATAATTGAGTTAATTCCAACAGAAAGCTCACCTATTGAAGTAAAAACCCCAAGTACAATAAAAGAAACAATAAAAGAAGACATCTTTAAGGTCTTTGACAATCGCTCAACAGACTTAATGGTAAATCCTGATCCGACCCAGATGCCAGCAAATGCAAGTATAGAAATAACAAAGTTAACAAACATTAATAAACATGTTATCAGACTTTAGATAACCCAACCAACTTTTCCATAAGCATCGAGTACATGCGCAAGTTATGGATTGTTGCAAGCCTAAATGCCAAGGTATCTTCTATTGTAAATAAATGCTGAATGTATCCACGTGAATAATTCTTACATGCATGACAATCACAAAATTCGCTGATTGGTGAATTATCTCGTACATATTTTTCGCGAGATATATACAAATAGCTATACCAATTTTTTTCTGTAAAAATATCTTTAATATCATCAGGATTTTTATCCCAGACATAGAGCCTTTTATGCCTTGCGTCCCTTGTTGGAAGAACGCAATCAAATATTCCCCACCCTAAACGAACGCAGTCAACAATCCCTTGAGGATTTCCAACACCAAGGCCATATCTTGGTTTACTTGCCGGCGTAACATTTGAAATATGTTCAATAATTTCTAAATCCAGCTCCCCCTCGCTATTAAAAACCCAACCACCAAGGCCATATCCATCAAATTCTATTTTTTCTAATTCGGTAGCACACCTTTCACGTTCAGATTTACTGTGAGCACCTTGAACAACTCCAAAAAGTAAAGGTCTTGTTTCTTCTGTTAACTTTCTAGCTTTTACTTGCTTTTCGAATTCAATTTTGCATCTTTTTGCCCATTCGATTGTTAAATCAACGCTTAATTTAATTTCCTCATCTTTTGCATTAAAGGGAGTGAAATAATCAAGGCAAATCATAATATCAGAATTTATATCAAATTGAATTTGAATACATTTTTCTGGAGAAATTTGATACTTTTTACGACCACCCTTTGAATGCAAATGAAACGTAACACCGTTTTTTGTAATACTGCCCAAAGATTTATTTTTTTGAATTAAAGAAAACATCTGAAACCCACCCGAATCAGAAATAATAAAGCCATCCCAACTCATAAAATTTTTAACTCCACCTACCTGCTTTAATACACTTGGGCCAGGCTGCGAAAGCAAATGATACGTATTAACAATAAGGCCTTTTGTACCAGCACTTTTTAAATCCTGTGAATCAACACTACGTATAACTCCACGTGTTGCGTCAGGGAAAAATACAGGTAACTGCATTTCTTTTCCTTTAATTTTATAACTTTTCAACATATCCATGCGGACATTGTAAGTGAGGGGTGGCCTAAAGACAAATAGGCCACCCCTCGCAAGACAGAATCAAACATCAGTCACTAGAAACGATAGGCAAATACAAAGTCGAATTATTCGACGCACTGTCGAAATAAAACTCGATATAGCCTATTGCTTCAACTTCATGCAGTGTTTCTTCGCCAGAAGCATTACCGCTTGCAATATATAGCTTCGCATTAGTAATATTTTCTGACTCATCAAAAACAACTACATACTTTCCGGACACAGGCGAATCAATTTCGATATTCCTTGATTCATCACCTGACGTATAAAAAGACTCACCAGATGGCGACACAACATGAAAATCAGATTCCGCATCGGAATCGATAATCAGATAGCCACTTTGCATGCGACCACGAGAATCTTTTTCTTGTGTCGAAAATCTTCTCGTCGATTTATACCAATTGCCGTAGTACTGGCTTAAAATCGAGCTTCTGCCCAAAGGATCGTTGATGGTAAAAGAACCATTCTTAATTCCCTTTGCGACAACAAAATGCCCAGTTAGCTCAAGTATTATCGGCTCACCAGAACACAACCTAAACGACAGTAAGTCGTTATTGAAAGACTCACGCCCTCGGTACCAAAGACCAACTCCCATAACCTCCCTTGCATATTTCGCAACCGAGAACCAGTTCACACTACCACCTACATAGCCTGCTGGCTGACTTCTAAGCCACGCATTAAGTGTAGATGGGCTAACACCAATTCCACTTTCTTTACTTCCATAATACGAAAGCACCATAGAAGCAGACGAAACAGCACATCCTTCATATTCAATTGTCCTACTCGAACCCCTTTCACTCCACCAGACGTTTCCGTACTTGTCGTTTTTCCATAGAGGATCAGTTTGAAGATACAAAGGCACATCGAGTTTGCAAATTTCTTTTTGTGATATAAAAAAGAAATCGTCAATCGACAGCCTCGAATAACGGATCTCTCTAGAAAACAAAACCAGATAAATCGGAACCGAGGTTGATTCAACATACAGCTTCTGATTCAGAACAAAATCACAACAAGCTGTTTTTGACTCACTCAAAACGTTTCCGTTTTTATCAAATGCCGTTAGCACACCTCCAATACCAGAGAAAAAGGCACCTGTCGCGTAGACCTCTCCGGTTATGTTTTGATCAAAGTACGCATAAATCCCAAACCTGCCATTACTCAAAAGCATTCGATCACCAGATCTTGTCAAAAATCCGGTATCCGAAAGCACGTCCTGTGTAGCTACATGGGCGTCAAAGAAATCTGCCCCTTCAGGGAAAGTCAAAATACCAAAAGACTTCTGGTAACTTCCTTCAAAATCAACAACAGTCGCAGAATTCGGTATCTCACTTTCAGCTAAAGTAGACATACACTGGAAGAAAACCAAAACCGCAAGCACGGACACAAACAAAACACTTTTCACAAAACCCATCAAACACCTTCCTTTTCTGTGAGACCCATTGACCTATCTTGGTTAGTTAGCTAACCTGAATTCAGTGTACAAAATAGAATTTAAAAATTTCTAAAATAAAAATGAAATTTACAAAACCAAATCAAATATTATTAATAACAGCATTATTAATCGTGCCAGTTACCGTGGCTTATCTGGCTGATAACTATTTCAGAAATTCTTCAAAAGATGTAATTAGTCAAAATATAGAAGAAAAAGAAATTGGCGCTGTCGCAGGTATGTCCGATGACAAAGTAGAAGACATAACTGATAAATTTCCGCTGATGCCAGGTTCAGAAATAATTAGCGTTGATACATCAAACGAGAATACATATATAACATTGGAATCAAGTAAGTCAGAGCAAGAAATAAAGGACTTTTATAAAAATCAAACCGATACAAATAATAATAAATTAGAAATTAGCATATCTGGAAATATCATAAAAATAACACTAAAAGATTAAATCCCAACTTTATAAACAGCACCCCATGCCCTGTAATTGCTTTTAAAAGTATTTTGATAAAGGATTTCCCCATCTTTAGATTTAACTGTTCGGTCAAATTTTACAGAAGCTCCCCAAACTGAATGTTCAATTTGCTTTTTTACACCACTTGGCAAACTTGAATCTGCCTCATATATTGAGGCAGGCGGAGGCGTTCTAGACAATACTACAGGTTCCGTCATATCAACAATACGCCCATCTTTTGTTCCATAAATTTTAAAGCTTAAGGATGAATCTTTTTCATTAAATTCTGAAGAAATCAGAATATATTCAAGTGTATCATTTTTAAATTTCAAATCGACTGAAGGACTATATATTGTTGCATCAATCCCAGGCGGCGAATCTTGCTCATAGTAATTTACTCTATACGAATGTGCATTTCTTTCTATAATTGGTAAACCTGCCGCTATGGCAGCTCGAAAAAGAGTCGTCGAAACCTGACAAACACCACCGCCATCACCTAAAACCGTGCGCCCTTTACTTATGACATATGCAGTTGAATAGCCAGTCTCACGACTTATTTCACCAATAGCCTCATTGAAAGAAAATACTTCCCCTGGAGCCACCAAAACCCCACTCACCCGAGAAGCTGCCAACTCAATATTTTTGACTCTTCCTGATATCGACCCTTTAAACTTAGAATTTCCAATACCAATAATTTCTTTAACTCCAAAAGAATTTTCATTTTCTAAAGGAGCCGTAACTTCAACCGCAAGCTGAATCTTATGGTTTTTGGAAAGTATCGAAAGTCTTATAACTTCTTTTGATTCATCGATTTTTAGCTTTTGACCATTTTGAGGGGCAACAAATTCGATCGCCCTACCTTCTTTCACGTTTAAAATCTGAACTCTTGGACTTCTATCAATATCTAAAGCAACCAAATGTATTAATTCTGATAAATAAATCTCATCGACATCAATACTTAAACCATTCGTGTTCTTAATTGGTTTTAATAAACTCAAAATTTCTAGTCTTGAAAGTTTTTTAGAATATAAATCAAAGTAAAACTCATAATCAAGGTCCAACATTTCCGAAACTGTTGGTTTTAAAAACGCAAGATCGGAATCAGAAAAAAAAGGATCAGACCGCTTTGCAAATATATCAATCAAAACAGAACCGTTATACGACATGCCACTAATAATCAATGATGCCAAATCATCATCAACTTTTTTGCCAGTTTTGCCAGAAATTATAATTAAATTTTGTTTATTATCTAAGCCGTACTTCGGCTCGAAAGCAGGCTCAAACTTTGAAGCATATAAAGCATCAATATAGTTTCTTAACTTGAAAGAAGAGTAATCATATGAATATTTGATATCAATTTTCTTGTAAAATAATGCCACTTTGCTTGATAAATCTTTAAACAAATTACCTGAACGTCCTATATTAAAGGCTTCCTTTGCAGTTTTTACATATAAAAACTTAAAATCAATTTCAGAAGATTTAACAAAAATCGGTTTATCATCACCAGTATTCCCAAACTTAATTGAAACCGTTTGATCTTCTGAAGGATTTTTATCTGACATTAATTTAACGGCATCAGAAACTGTCAGTCCTCCAATATATAAATCAGATACGTAAACGCCAGGAATTATCCTTTTTGCAAAATAAATGTGATACAAAATAAAAACAGTCATTGAAGTAATATAGATAATCGCTAAAGCGACTAGAATCGGGTTATTATTTTTACGAATTTTCTTGTGCATTATTTGATTTTACCGAATTTTAAATACTTGTGAGCATTGAGTTTTATCCATTTGTGATGATCTTTATACAGTGAATCTAATTTTTCAACTTCTATCCAAAATTCTTTCTTATGATTCTGATGGACTAAGTGAGCCAACTCGTGCTTAATAATATACTCCATGACTCCCCTTGGAAACTTACAAATTTGCCAATTAAAATTTAAATTCTTATTAGACGAACAACTTCCAAGCCTTGTTTTTTGGTTTTTGATAAAAACACGATTGAATTTATAACCATGTATATCTGCGATTTTAGAGACTGTTTCTTTTATTAAGATACTATAATTTGCCCGAAGTTCTTGCTCTTTTCCAAACATAATCACTAGAATAGCAAAATTCAAAAAATCAAGGTATGATAAATCCTAGTTTATGAAATATTCATTTACGTGTGACCTTCACGGACATTCATATTATAGTGATGGAAAGTGCAGTCCTTCCGAGATATCAAATATAGCTTTTGAACTTGGAATTAATATTGTTGCACTAACCGATCACGATTTAACATATGGACTTGATGAATTTGAAACAAGTATTCAGAAACTAAACGAAAATGGTAAAGATATAATTGGAATACCAGGAATAGAAGTCACAACAGAAGATGGCCATATCATTTTATTGTTCTCAAACACAAAAGACGCAAAAGAATTCAGCGAAACTGTACACATCGAAGAAAAAAACGACTTAAAAACTGTTATAAAAAATTCATCAAAATATAATAAATACATAATAATTCCACATGTTGAAATTCCATACATAGGATCTTTTTCTTTTGAAACATTGGCAAAATTTTTTAAAGACTTTCCGAAAGAAATGCTTCATACAGGACTTGAAGTTATTAACGGAGAATCTTTAGTTATGCCAAGATTTTTGCTAAAAAAACACAGAACCTTAGAAGATCTAAATGAGAATCATGGTTGGAATAGAAGCCTATTTGCAAATAGCGATCATCACTCAAAACACGGAATTGGAGTTGGCGTAACAGAAATAAAATCTGACAAAGAAGTTAAAAACGCAAAAGAATTTATTGAACTTTTAAAAACTAGTAGTGGCGGAGAAGCAAAAACACAGAAAATACTCTCAAAGACGGAACTTCTAATCGAATATTTCTATATTATTTCGGGAGTTATCCGAAAAAGGGTAGCCCTTTTATTTCCGGGGCTACCCCGTTTTCGAAAAAGGCAGACAATTACTGTCTAACTATGCTAAAAAGCTTGTCATGATATTCAAAATACTTTGAATCTCCACCTAAACTTTTTGCACAGTTTGCCGCAACAGCCATATCCATAGCTTTAGGATGTATATTTGTTAATGGAAAGTCTCTAAAAACAAGCTTAACTTGGCCACTATCAATATAATTCGATTTTATTGATGGATAAGTCTGCGTAAAAGCTCTTTGACAAAATGGACACTCGTAATCAGAGAATTCAACAATAGTAAGAGGCGCGTTTGCATCCCCTAGTATTGGATCATCGTCAACTGAAACTTCTCTTGATATAGCATCAATACTTGTCGGAGCTGGCTGACTTGGATCTGCTTCACCCAATTTTGTTAATATTTTTTGGTCATCGTTTTGCAATATACCATCTATAGTAGACTGAAAAAACTCGAAAGGATAAGCACCAGCTAACCAAACGCCCTTAATTTTTCCATCAGCAGAACTTCTACCAATAAAAAACGAAGGGGTACCCTGAACGCCAATTGCTTGTCCATCCTGCAGATCTTTTTCAATTTCAGATTTATCGTATGTATCAAGACATGCCTTAAAATCTTTTTCTTTTATACCGACTTCCTTGGCAATATTTACATACTCTTGAAGTTTATAACCAGTTGATTCTGCTGTCTTTGGGGCTTTAGGTCCAAATAAGCCAGCGTTTGTAGCAATAACCGAAGCTGCGATTATTACTCCTGCGATTATTATCGCAACAGGAGTAGTTACCACAGATTTTGGACTATATTTACTTTCTTTTTCTTCTTCTTTTTCTGACATAAATTAATTCACCCCCAATTCAGAGAAGATACCAAACATATCAAAAAGACTCAATTTTGCTTTTTAAAAAAAACGTAACTTTTGCAGGTTCTATTTTTAGGCTATGAAAATCTTTTAAATATACAGAAATTAATTTGGGCTGCAACACATTAAATGCACTTTTTATAAGCGAATTTTTTATACCCGCAAAATAACTATCATCATTCATGTCGATATCTATTATTTCTAAGCGCTTACCGTTTTCTATAGTTTTTAAGTTAACCTTTGCTTTTGTGTTATTTATCGAAATATCTGCATTAACTTGATCTTGAAGTAAATGAACTCGAACATCATCGAGCGTGAACTGTTCATATCTTTGTCCTCTTGCATATTTTGAAAGCATTAAATTTAAATCTTTTTCAGATACTTCGATTTTAGTAAGATCGAGAGACTCACCTGGAGTCGCGACCAACACTTTAGGAGTTTCCTCTTTTGCTTTTACTGGACTGTATTTATTCGTGAAACTTGTAATCGTTGTTTTAACATCATCAAAACTTGTAGGAACCTGAAATCCCCAAATATTTTTGTAAGCATGCGCATGTGAGTGAAAAAAAAGCCCTGTTATTAAAATTATCGGAAGAATTATTTTTAGGTATTTCACAAACAAAGAATATCATGAGCAAAGTTTTATTGTTTTCTCTTATTTGCTTTAGCTCTTTGTACAGGATCTAGTATCTTTTTTCGCATTCTAATATTTTTAGGCGTGATTTCCAAAAGCTCATCGTCCTCGATAAACCCAAAACATTGCTCTAGATTCATTTTAATTACAGCGTTTAAAACAATTGGATCTTCACCTTTTGACCTCATATTTGTTAAATGTTTTGTTTTGCAAACATTAACTTCAATATCATCGTCCCTGCTATTTGCGCCTATTATCATTCCTGCATAAACATCAGTTTGCGGAATTATAAAAACCTCGCCCTTTGAATGTGCAGCTTGTAATCCATATGCGACAGCCTTACCTGTTTCAAAAGCAATAACTACACCTTTTCTTGTAGTTCTACTGTCTGTACTGGCCTTATCATATCTTAGAAAATTTGAATTTGCACTTGCAGTCCCTTTTGATAAAGTTAAAAGTGTGCTTCTTAAACCAAGTGCATTTCTTGTTGAAATTTCAAATAATAACCTAGTAACTCCAGTTATTGGCTCTTCTTGTGATAAAAGGATTGCTTTTCTTTTTCCCATTTCGCCGTTTATTGCACCAACATATTCGGTTGAAACGTCAATCATAACTTCTTCATATGGTTCCATTTCAACACCATCAACAATCTTTTTAATAACTTTGGGCTTTCCAACTTCTAGCTCAAAGCCTTCCCTACTTAAAGTTTCTAAAAATACGCAAAGATGAAGTTCACCTCGGCCAGAAACTATATATTGGCCATTTTCGGAAATAAAAAATTTCATTGCAACATTTGTTTGAAGTTCATCTTCTATTCTTTCTAAAATTTGCCTGCTTGTTAATAATGTGCCTTCTTTTCCCATAAATGGTGAAGTATTTGGCCCTATTGAAATACTTAAAGTTGGCTCACCTATCTTTGTAGCTTCAAGCTTTTCTTGAGTAATAAAGTCAGAAACTGTATCACCAATATCAGATTCTTTAATTCCAGTAAGTGCAATTACATCGCCAGAAAAAGCTTCGGTTACTTCAACTCTTTTCAAACCTGAATTTACATAAATTTTATCGACAATTTGAGAAACAACACTTCCATCTGTTTTCATAAGCGCAACTTTTGATCCTTGTGAAATTTTTCCACGCTTAACACGACCAATTGCATATTTGCCTTTATATGTATCCCAATCTAAAGAAGAAATAAGCATTTGAAACGGTGCATCATAATCAACTTTAGGTTGAGGGACATATTTCAAAATTGCTTCGAATATTGGTTCTAAATTGGAAGGCGAGTCTTTTGATTCTGGGAGTTGATTCCATGCTTTTCCATCACGCCCAATTGCATATAAAACTGGAAATTCTAATTGTGCATCATTTATAGCAAGTTCCAAAAATAAATCATCAATTTTCTTTAAAATAACTTCTGAACGTGCGTCTTTCTTATCGATCTTATTTATTAAAACAATTATTTTTAAACCAAGCTCTAGTGCTTTTCGTAAAACAAACTTTGTTTGTGGCATTGGGCCTTCCTGTGCATCAACCAACAAAATTGCACCATCTGCCATATTTAAGGTTCTTTCCACTTCTCCGCTAAAATCGGCATGACCTGGAGTATCAACAATATTTATTTTGATACCTTTATATTCAACAGATGCGTTTTTCGCGAAAATTGTAATGCCTCTTTCGCGCTCTTGGTCATTTGAATCAAGGATCAAATCCTGACTCATATAAGCTTCATTTTCGCGAAAAACATGAGATTGCTTAAGAAGTCCATCAACCAAAGTAGTCTTACCATGGTCAACATGGGCGATAATCGCAACATTTCGTAGTTCCATAAAAGGAGGATTATACAGTGGTGGAAGAATTTAGGCAAAAAGGCGAAATGAATCAATTTAGTTTGCCTGCACACCAGATATACAAAGACCAGATTCGGCAGTTACACGTAAGCAAACAACCCACGGACGGGATTCCTGGGCAATATCAAATGGCTTAGTCTCATTTGGTACATCAGTAGTGTGCACAACATACAATTGCCCATTTTGAAAATATGCACTCCATGAATCCCCGTTTTCATCGGGAATACTTATTACGGCCACACACTTATGCAAGTCAAGTTTAATTCGCTCATCGCAATCCAAGGTAAACATATCTGGGTGAGATACGTACTCCCAATGTCCATCTGAAGCAATCCGCACTTCACGAGTTGCATGCCCCAAAATAGGCAAATCATCTAAGCTTATAGCCCATGGTGGACATTCTGACATATTGGATTCATTTTACATCATAATTTACTTTTTATTAAGACAATTTGTACTAACATTCTGGCATACTGATTTTATGTATCGCCCACTCAGTGGCCACTGAATGTGTCAACGATGGGCGAACAAAAAAAAGGCATGTGGGAAAGGTTGCAAGCCTATAATAAACAAAACTCCTTAAGCTTTTTGAAGCTTTATGTGTTAGACTACCGCAAGAATTTAGAGTGGCGATGCCACTGGATATAGATTAAAACCACAGGAATCTGAATGATTTAAACTGCATCTCCTTTGTTTTTACTCAATATAAACTAAAATTTAATAAATTATGTTTAAAAAACCATACGGTAGATTTAATCGCAGTAATCCTGGTAGAAGGCCATTTGGTGGTGGTTTTGGAGGAAGAGGCCGTGGTGGTCAAAGAAGTTTTAGCGATTATTCAAAATATATAAACAAAAATCCGGAAGAAATTGTTGAGGAAATTTTTCTCCCAACAGTAAGAATCACAGAACTTAATATTATTGAAAAATTAAAAACTAATATACTCCAAAAGGGATATAAAGATTTAACACCAATTCAAGATAAAACAATTCCTCTTATTTTAGAAGGAAAAGATATTATAGGTGTTGCAAATACTGGAACTGGTAAGACTGGTGCCTTTTTAATCCCAATGATTAATAAAGCATATTCAGATATTAAAGAAAAAGTTTTGATAATTGCTCCAACAAGGGAATTAGCACAGCAAATAAATACAGAGTTTAGAAGTTTTTCAGCAGGCTTAAATTTATTTTCAACTTTATGCATTGGTGGAACAAGTATGTTCGCTCAAAGAAAAGATTTAAGTAGAGTCCACAACTTTTTAATTTGCACACCAGGTAGAGTTAAAGATTTGGCCCAAAGAGGTTGGGTAAATTTATCTGAATACAACAATATAGTCATCGATGAGGTTGACCGTATGTTTGATATGGGGTTTCAAAAAGACATTAATTTTATTCTTGGGCTTTTGCCAAGAACTAGACAGGCGCTTTTTTTCTCGGCAACTGTTTCAAACGATATAGAAATATTAATCAATAAATATTTAGTCAGCCCAATTAAAATATCCATAAACGAAAAAAAAAGCGCCAAAAATATTATGCAAGATATTATTCGCACCAGCTCACCTTCTGAAAAGATTTCTGTGCTTCATGACATGCTCATTAAACCTGAATTTGCAAAAGTTATTATTTTCATAAAAACAAAGTGGAATTTAAACGAAATTGAAAAAGAACTTAAAGACAGAGGCTTTTTAGTAACTTCTATTCACGGAAACAAAACTCAAATAGCAAGACAAAAATCACTTTCACATTTTAAAGAAAATAGAACGAAAATTCTTTTAGCAACAGATGTTGCAGCACGTGGTCTTGATATCGACAACGTTTCTCATGTAATTAATTTTGATAAGCCTGCAACATACGATGACTACGTGCACAGAATCGGAAGAACAGGCCGTGGTAACAACAAAGGTATTGCGCTAACATTCGTTTAAAATCATTCAAAAAGCTTTCGCTTGCCTTCCCTATTTAATGTTTTCAAATAGTTTTCATACTTTAAAGCTTCAGAAAGCGTTTCGAAACTCTTGGAATACTTAAGAACAACAGGCCTTCTTCCACGAGTATACTTCGCACCAAGATTGAAGGAGTTATGTTCTAAAATCCTGCGATCAATATCAGTTGTGTATCCGGTATAAAAAGTAGAATCCGCGCATTCTAAAAGATATACAAAATACTTCATAAGCACTTATTTTACATCTAATCGATATTCTTTTTTATAATCCTCTTCAAACATCAAACCAAGTCGCCTAATTCTCCTGAATTGTGCTATCGATAAAGGCCTTTAACCTTTTCGCTTTAAACAACCTGCCAAATCTCCAATTCTAATTTTCGTTTTTTTCATAATAAAATATTACTAAAAGTAATTTATATATCAACCCAAATAACTTTCTCCTCTTACAAAATGACACGTGTAGCCTTGTGGATTTTTTTGCAGGTAATCTTGATGGTATTTTTCGGCGTTTGTAAAAAAAGTGAATTTTTCAAGTTTTGTTATAACAGGGCTTTCCCATCTGCCAGATTTATTTACGATGTCTATAAATTTTAAAGCCTCGCTTTTTTCGTTCTCATCGTTATAGAAAATTGCAGAGCGGTATGAATCACCTGTATCGTTGCCTTGCCTATTTAGCGTTGTTGGATTATGAATTCTAAAAAAGAAATCTAACAAATTAGTAAAAGAAGTTTTTTGTGTATCGTAATCAATTTTTATTACTTCAGCATGGCCTTTATGGTTTTCGTAGGTTGGATTTAAGACTTCTCCGCCAGAATAGCCAGCAGTTGTTTTTACAACTCCTGTTTGCGAACGAAAAAGTTCTTGCATTCCCCAAAAGCAGCCTCCGCCTAAAGCAATTGACTTAGTCACTGGAAATCTCCTTTGCTATGAATTTCATCGAAACCGAATTTACACAGTGTCTGATATTTTTTGGTGTAAAGCCTTCGCCTTCAAATAAATGGCCCAGGTGTCCGCCACATTTTGCACATGTTATTTCTGTACGGACTCCATCTTTATCTAAAGTTCTTTTTACAGCATCTTTAATTTCATCGTCAAAACTTGGCCATCCACAAAAAGATTCAAATTTATCCTTCGAATTATAAAGTAGAGAATCACATTGCCTGCAAACATAAACGCCATGGGCCTTATTATTTAAATACTCACCTGTAAAAGGAGCCTCTGTAGACTTATCTAAAATAACACGCTTTTCATCTGGGGATAGAGTGTTCATAAAAAAAGTATACACAATGACAACCGAGGCTCAAGCTACGGGATTTGTACCATACTTTTAACACGCCCCTCTAATAAGAGTAAATACATATTTAGCAAATACCCAACGGTTACATCTGGGTTTCCTGATGTAATTCCACGTGCGACAGTTGTAGAAGAAACCTCGCCAACATTGTACGGACCGACCTCCCCTGACTTTCTTATACGATTATAAAACGGAAATGTAAGACGATATACGTCTCTATATAAGAATGAATTTTCACAATCACAAACTGTTCCTTCGATCCCTTTTAAGCTGTATCCTACTGGTATTCTCTTTGCAAGTTTTACAAAATCTGATGGATCGTGCTTGCAATCTAGTTCACGCCTGTAGTCAGCAACACTAAGCCAAAACCCTTCTAAAGCAAACATTATCCATGGAAACTCTTGTGGTATGTCCCAACGAACGGCCCTCTTAAGATAGTGATCATAAGGTGCGAAAGTACTATTTCTGATAATTTCAGTAATAGATGGCTCACTCTCACATCTATAACCTGGCGAATAAATTTGACAAAGAGTTTCAACAGCAGGGATTGGGTCAAGTTCAAAAAGTGTCACATCAGGCTTGGGAAGTGAACCCTTCTCAAAACGTGGCATTGATTCATCTAGTATCCTAGTAAAGTTAAGTTGTTTGTGTACGTCGAACATACTTATAAATCAATCTTCTCTACCCCTTTACTTTCCGTGTCAAATATTACAAAGCTAGCTGTTCCCGTTTTGTAGCCTTGGATTTCTCCAGGATTTACCAAAATGGTATTTTCAATTTTTGATTCGACGTATTCGTGAGTGTGTCCGAATATGCAAAGGTCAAATTCTTTAGATTTAGCAGCGAGTTCTGCGATTCTTGGATAATGGTTCATAAATATTTTAATTCCACCAAGTTCGCCTTCGAATATGTCTCCATTTAGCTCAATTTTTACAGAGGCAGCCATCATTTTTGTTAAAACAACTCTTTCACCTTCATTGTTTCCCCAAACAAGTTTAACTTTTCCTATAAATTTTTCTAAAATCTCAAGTTGAGGAGGCGCTATCAAATCACCAGCAAATAACAAATATTCACAACTATTTTCATTTGAAATTTGCACAGCCTTTTCCAAATTAACCCAATTATCATGGCTATCTGACATTATTGAAATTTTCATAAAGCGATTATACATTATGCTAATATCAGAATATGAATATCACAACTAAAAAATTAATTTGTGGTTTTGAAATGCCAGTTTATGGATTAGGCACTTGGGAAATGGGCGGTCGCAAAGAGGTAGACCCAAATAATGACGATCAAGCAGATATTGATGCAATAAAATATGCAATAGATTCTGGAATTACACATATTGATACCGCAGAAAATTATGCAAACGGCCATTCTGAAGAGCTTGTTGGAGAAGCAATCAAAGGATATGATCGAAAAAAACTTTTTATAGTTTCAAAGGTAGGCAGAACAAAACTTAAACACGACGATTTAATAAAATCAGCAAAAGAAAGTTTACAAAGAATTGGCACAAATTATTTAGATCTTTTTTTGATTCACACTCCAAGCTTAGAAATTCCGATTGAAGAAAGTATGCAAGCAATGAATGAGCTTTACGACGAAGGCCTAATTAAAAATATTGGCGTAAGCAATTTTACTGTTGAGAGATTTACAGAAGCTCAAAAATATTCGAAAGCTAAAATTGTTGCAAATCAATTGCACCTAAATCTTAAATACAGAGAAACAGAAAAAAAGGGTCTCGTAAAATTTTGCCAAGAGAATGATGTTGTGTTTATCGCTTGGAGGCCTGTTCAAAAAGGGATAATCCTAGATACAAATATCCAAATAGTAAAAGATATGTGTGAAAAATACAGTAAAACTCCAAGTCAAATTGCTATTAATTGGTTAATCAGTCAAAAGAATATTATTACTCTTTCAAAAACTAGAAATAAATTACACCTTGATGAAAATCTAGGATCAATCGGTTGGAATATGGAAAACGCCGATATCGAAAAATTGCGAAACGAATTTCCAGATCAAGAGGAAATATCTGATGCAGTGCCGTTGGTTTAGCGATGCTTTGAATCTTCTACAAACCCTACCACTTCCCCTATTATCTCTTTTTCAAATCCATCATACGAGTGGTCGGCGCCTTCGAATATTTTTGTTTTTACATTTGGTGATTTTATTAATTGCGATTTTAAAATTTCTATCGAATTCTCTACAGTATTTCCAACTTGCAATGCATCGTCTTTGGTCCCACCAATTATTAAAACTGGAACTTTTATATTGTTCACAAATTTCCAATTGTGATCTCGTTTCGTATAACAAAACACATTACAATTTGAATCTTTATCAAAAAAATTAACGTACGTATTTGCCGATAAAACATATTCGTTATCTAAAACTTCAGAAAGAAGTTGCGCACCCTTGCCTTCTTTAATCATGCTTTTTGCCTCTGATAAAACTTTATTATGCAAGTCTTCTTTTGCACATCGGCCGTGCATACATATCAGCAGGACTAATAAGAACTAATCCCTTTATAAAATCATGACTTTTCTGATTCATGTAATAGACAACTTTTGACGGCGCAAGACTATGAGCCTGAATATAAATTTCTTTGTAACCAAGACTTTTTGCAAATAAAACCCATGCATCAATATCAAAAACACTTTCTTCAAATATTTCTAAAGCATTACCATAACAAGGATATTGATCTGGGTCTTTTACAAATTGGGTTATGATACCAGTTCCCCGATGCTGGACAGATAAAAAAGCAAAATCATTTTTAGGAAAAAATTCATGGAAACCTGAATACCAACCATTCGTATACGGATCCCCAGCCATACCATGAATATGCAAAATTAATTTCGACTTAGAATCTGTCTGGCTCAAAAGCCCAGAAAGATGAAGTCCGTCTGAAGTTTTGGTTTTCACTAAAGAAATTGGCATTTGACAACATTATACCCCAAAACACGCAAATGAGTGTTGCCATAAAATATACATAAGTGTATATTTTAAAGGAACATGGATAAATACGAGGTTTTGCTAAACCAAAACAGAAAAATTTTTCATGCACAAGATTTAGCACTTTTATGGGAAATAGATAATCAAGACACATTAAATGTAACTCTTAAAAGGTTCGTTGATAGAGGGATCTTAAAGCGAATACATAAAGGGTTTTATGCAACAGTTGACATAAAAGACATTGACCCGCTTGACTTAGGATTTTCTTACATCAACACTTATAGTTATGTTTCACTCGAAACTGTATTAGCAAAAGAAGGGGTAATATTTCAAGAATTAAAATATATAACTTTTGTTAGTTCTAAATCAAATACATTTGAAATCAACAATCAAAGGTACAAAGTTAGACAGCTAAAAGACGAATTCTTAAACAATACGGCAGGAATATTTAAAAAAGGCGAACACTACGAAGCATCAATTGAAAGGGCAATTGCGGATATCCTTTACTATAATCCTAAATATCACCTAGATAATGCTGGTTCAATCGACTTTGAAAAAGTATTAAAATTACAGAAAGAAATCGGCTATGCTTCCAGCAAATAAAGAAAATGCACTACACAAATCAATAATGATAAGGGTTTTGATAAACATACTCGATGATCCGTTCTTATCAAAGAGCTTATACTTCAAAGGCGGAACCTGTGCAAGTATGCTTGGATATCTTGATAGATTTAGCGTTGATCTAGATTTTGATATTAAATCTAAAAAAGATCAATCAACCGTTAGGACTAAGTTAGAGAGTCTTTTTGATAATTTGCAATTAACAATCAATGATAAAAGTGAAAAGGTTATTCAATATTATCTTAAATATGATGCTTTAGGAAAATCACGAAATACATTAAAAATTGATGCAGTCGACTCGCCATTTGTTAACAATATGTACGAAAAGCTAATTCTTCCAGAGATAAATCGTTATGCTATTTGCCAAACAAAAGAAACATTATTTACAAATAAGCTAGTGGCCCTAGTCGATCGATATGAAAAAAACAAATCTATTGCTGGCAGAGATTTATATGACATACATAGTTTTCTGCAACAGGGTTTTAACTACAATGAAAAGCTGATAGTCGAAAGAAGGGGCGTAAATGCGAATAGCTATTTAAAATTCTTAATTGATTTTATAGATAAAAACATTACCCAAACAATTATAAATCAAGATCTAAATTACCTTTTGGATTACGAAAAATTCAACGCCATAAGAAAAACACTAAAACAAGAAACAATAACAATGCTACAAACAAGGATAATCTAAAAACTTTACTTTATCGACTAAACCTCCGGCCCGATTTTTTCAATATAAATTATTCCATCAATACGACTTATCATTTCATCAACGGCTTTTCTTTCCAAATCAAACTTTTTTCCGATGTCATTTAACATACTCTCAACTATCATTTGAGTATCTTTTAAATATTTTTCTTCTTTCATTGCTAGGGCTTTCATCAAAAGCAAATTCTTTTTAGATATGACAAAAAATTCATCAGTTTGGATAGATTCTTCCAATAAGTCTTCGTATTTGAGATAACAAATTGTACGCCAAATTTCAAACTCAAACGGACAAACACCAAAATCAGCCCATAAATCTTTTACTCTGTTTGGATATATCTTTACTAAATTTCTGATATCTTCTTCGCAAACAATAAAATCAATGTCATCGCCGGATTTACGGAGTTCGTAATATTCCATAGCCTTTCCGCCAACCAAAATCGGCTTTTTAACAAAACTATAATTAAGTTTTGATAGATCAATACCTAAATGGTTCATGTTTTAAAATCCATCAATTTGCTAAATATTTAATAAATATATGATAATACAAATACGATAAAACCAGTATTGTTTCTTTATTTCAAACCTTTTATTTTTTTCTGGATCAATGGTGAAAAATGATCTTTGTATAATTCTTGAACATTTTTTTTCTGATAATCTTTACCAGTTATTTTAGCTCTGCAATTTTGTGCTCCGCATTTACATTCCCAGTTTGAAATATAGTTTTCATCTGATTCCCACAAAACATAATCAGCAGTAATTTCTTCGCCATTTTTTATATCTCTTTTTGCAACAAGAGTAAATGCATCAATCATCCAAGTATTTGAATCACATGAGTGATTAAGAAAATAACCATCATCATCACCACGGTCTTCGTATGAATATAAATCCTCGTCCCACTGCATTATTAACTTTTCGGCTTTTAAAGCTTCATCTGCACCAGCTTTATTTGTGTAATTTCCGCCAAATTGCAGAACAACTTCACCTTTAGGAATGTAGTCATCGGCAAACAATCCCTTCCCTTCAACTAGTGAACTTTTTATTTTTGCCTTTGGTGAAATATAAGCCTTTCTTGGAATTGGATCTTTACAAACAAAATTCATAATTAAATTGTATACCACTTGAGTTCATGAGAGTAATAAATATCTTATTAGAGTATCTGGTATAATAGCGGTGGTGAAGAGTGTAGAATCTACTGTATAGTATATTCCTAGCAATTCGCTTAATGAGACGTGCGAAGTTCGCACTTCCGTCAAGCGGATAGTTGAAGCGGGTTGCTACGAGTGTAGTATTTTTTATTACAAATATCTTGTATCTTACCTATTTTATTTTGAATAATTGACAAGTAAGTCGACCTACTAAATTCGAATTCTTGAAAAACGGCATAAGTTCCCAGTATAACAAAAGTTAAGATACCTCTTTAGATCCTCCCATACTCATCAAGTTTTTTATATGCGGGCTGACTATACTTCCAATTAGAAAAACTACGATGTATTTAAATCCTTCTAATACTGTGTCTATTTGACCTACCCACACAAGCCTAATACCAATTATTATTGCAATAATAGGAATACCATATATCGTAGTTACAACAAGCCAAGTTATTGCGCCTGATATTCTTTTTCTATTTTGATAATTATCTTTTTTTTGATTGTCTTCTAATTGTTTATCGAGTGTGACTTCTTCGCCAAGTGTATTCGGATTTATATCGGAAAGCAGTGGTGGCCTAACTTCTTGTAATTCAGGCATAAGAAATATAAGGCACGTTATAATTTAAATTACGCAACCTTATTATTGCAACCATTTTAGAAACTTTAAACGCTTCAGCAATTTTTTGAATTATCGTACTACTTATTTCGGCGTTTTTGTTTAATCCTTCTTCTTTAATAAACCGATTTAAAGATTTTTCTGGCATAAGAATTTCTTCGGCTAGCTTATTTGCTTCAATCTCAACATTACTAGAGTCGTTTTTGCTTCTATTTACAATTTTTTTACTATCAACAAGATCTTTATGAAGTACTGCATGGGCTAATTCATGAGCAATAGAAAACCTTTGTCTTTCAATAGAATCTTTAGCACTAATATAAATGCTTATTTCTCCATTTTCATTTTTTTGAACAGCACCACTAACCCCTTCACCAAAAGGATACTCAAAAACTTTTATCCCCAAATTATTAGCAAGTTTAACAACATCAATAGAATTCCCATCTTTAGTGTAATCTTCGGCTAATTTAATAAGATCTTCTTTTGTCAAGACTGTATTCTTATCCATAAACCGATTATACCAAAATAAAAAAACAACGCACATCGATATCTGTCTATATACAAGCACTTGAAGTAGGCGTAGTATTTGAAGCATGACAACCACTACTGTTAAATACACAAATAAACAAAGAGTCACTCTTTTTATGAATCCATCAATTGTGTTACAAGCTCGTGCTCAAGCCGTAATAGAAAAAACAACACTAACAGTGCTAATAGAAAAAGCGCTCTTAAACTACTTACCAACAGAAACAATAATTAAAAAGGTCGACATTAAAAACCTTTAAGCGGTTACTTTTAGTAAAAGACATAGATATATCATAGTTCAATTTATTTTCGAATCGAAAGAAGGTGTTAAAAATGACAATAGAAAATGGTGACACAGAAACCGTGTTAAATAATCCAACAGGAAATCAACACAAACCGCTTATGGCGACTCAAGTTAAAACAGCAGCTACAAGTTCTCAAACAACCGAATATTTAATTTACTTTATATTCGGATTTCTTGAATCAATGTTAGCTCTAAGATTACTCTTTAAATTAGCAGGAGCAAGCCTTTCAAGTGCATTTGTAGGATTCATATATGGAATTACTGGATTATTTATACTGCCTTTTGAAGGAATATTTAGAAGAGGAATCTCTGAAGGATTAGAAACTGCATCAATTCTAGAGCCAGCAACCGTTGTAGCGATAGTTATATATGCGTTAATTGCTGTTGGAGTTGTAAAGCTAGTTCACATTTTATCAGGAGAAAGACAAGAAGTTAATTAATATAAGAAAGGAAACAAAAATGACAATATTATATTGGATCATATTTGGATTAATAGCAGGAAGCATAGCGAATTTTCTTACACCAAGTACACAAGGAGGTATTGTAGGATCAATAATTCTTGGAATTATTGGAGCAGTTGTAGGCGGATATATCGGAGAAAGATTCTTTAATGTAGGCGTAACTGGCTTTAACGTTATGTCTTTTATAGTTGCAGTTTGCGGATCATTACTTGTGATCTTCATTGGAAGATTATTAATGAGAGCATAAATCCACAATCACATGCCTAGCCTTTCATGGCTAGGCACTGTGGATGTAGCTAGAACCTTAGTTCTGACAGTTTAGTGGTTCGCCATCACAGGCGATTCCGTCTTTATCACCATCGCGAGCAGTACAACCACATTCATTGAGTAAATATTGGGCTTCATTGCATGAAGAAATGTTTGGACAAGTTTTCTTACAATCACATTTATATTTAGTTTTACCGGAAGTATTTGTTTCTTTTAAAGGAATTACAACAGGTATTGGATTTGTTATGGTGTTAGTCTTACAAGAACTCCAAAGTCCACGATTATTATCTCTGGCCTCTTTTTCTGCTTCCAAAAATACATCCTGATATTTTATATCTGGTGGATAGCTTGAAGCATTCGCATAACCTTGTCTTACTAGGTAATCGTTAATAAACACATCTCCAACATAAACATATCGCAATAAACGGCCGTATCGGTCTGTTTCTGATATATCTTTTTCTAATCTCACATCTTTACCTTCGACCAATTCCTTATTTTTTTTAGTAGATTCGTTTCCATAACACTCGACATCAGTATTAGGATTAACTGTTTCAGGAGTATCTATGCCTATATAACGAACCTTAATACCACCATCAAGTTCTATGGTATCGCCGTCTATAACTCTTACGACATGAAAAGTATCCGAATCTTTCGTATCAGCAATTACTTCCTCTACACTTTTTGTTTCAGTAGAATCGGCAGTAACGCCTACCAAGATAAATGATATTACTGCAAAGAAAAAGGATAACAATCCAGCACTCTTCCTCGTAAATTTGTGTCTAAATAGTTTCTCTAAAATTGAAGGCTTAATTACCGCAACAGGTATAAAAATAATTGAAAGGAAAAATAATAGGGCAAACAACCCTGAATTCATTGGTCAAACTATATCATATATCTCGTGCCTTTTTCAGTGTTGCATTAAAACTACAACATAGATATAATGAGCTTATGATATTCGGAGAATTTTTCAAAAACAAAAGAATGCAGACAGGATTAAGCCTAAGGCAATTTTGTGACCAAAAAGGTCTAGACTCTGCATATATAAGCCGAATTGAGAATAGCATTATTCCAGCACCTGCTAAAGATATTCTCCTTAAAGGCTTGGCGAAAGCACTTGGTATTGAAGTAAACTCACCTGAATGGATTGAATTTTTTGACCTCGCTTCTTTAAGCAAAGGACAAATTCCTGACGATATACAAGAAGAGTTTCCTGAAGTGTTAAATTACCTGCCCTCTTTCCTAAGGTCAACAAAAAAGGAGAAAGTGACTAAGGAAGATATAACTAAGTTGCTCTCATTAATAAAAGGCGGGTATGAACAAAGCGAACCAAACCAATAAAATCAAATACCTGAAAGACTCAGAAATTAAGGCCATCGCAAACGAATTTCTTATTAAAAACAACCCAAAGAATGAAGTACCTGTGCCAATTGAGTATATTGCTGAATACAATCTAGGCCTATCCATTATCCCAACAAAAGACTTAAAGAGAGTTCACGGCATAGAAGCATTCATTAATAGCACTCAAGACAAGATATTTCTTGATCAATACTGCTACGAAAACTATGAAGAACGGACAAGGTTCACCATTGCTCACGAAATAGCACATATTGTGCTACACAAAGATTTTTACCAAAGCTTGAAAATTCAGACAGAAGAAGAGTACTTAAGTTTTCAAGATAACGAAAACATTGAAACTAAAAAAAGAGTCGAGGCCCAAGCATATGTATTCACAGGATATCTTTTGTTGCCTGAAACTCTCTTTAATCCAGAGTTTCAAAAGCTTGTTAAAGATGTTCATTCAATAGATGTCGAACAGCTTCAACAGATTATGGCGAAACTTTCAGAACAATTTTGCGTCTCCGGCATTTGCATTTATAAACAACTCCAAAAAGAATATCCTGAATTTATGAAGGAGATTGAGAAACTTGTTTAGCTAAACTGCTAGGGACACATGCCCCCACCACTCACTATATTTTAAAAATATTTAATAAACCAATAATCCTCTTCTACAACTCCTCATTCACATAAACAGTCATTTCGTCTATTTGGTTTTTGTATCCATTAAATAGTCCAGTGATTATGTCGACACTTTCTTTTGATGAGAGTTCTACATTGCGTCTTTGATATCCAATCCATGATAACCATTTTTGGGGCCTGCTTTTTACAATTGTTTCAGTAGTTTTTAATGGAAATGGAACGATAGCGATTTTCTTTAATCCATACAAAACCGCTAAATCAAAGGCATTTCTAATTGCCTCGTGTAATTCTGTAAAGGTTACTACTTCTGTTTCAGATCTATCAATATATGGAACATGAATTATATTTTTTACCTGTAGATTATATCCTTTTGTAATTATCACGTTACCGATATTGCAATAACCTATTGCACAAAGTTCCTTAAGTAAATCATTACCAACCATCTTTGAGATAGATTTCAAAAGTTCGCTTCGGTCTATAAAAGTTAATTCTGTACAGCACGGACATATAATTGCATCACCTTTAAAATCAAGGACATTACCTCTTAAAAAGATAATATTTGCGGATTCGGAAGGATCATCGGTCATTTTCATATAGATTCACTATAGCAAAGTTTAACTATAATAATTCCATATTTTCTGGCTGAACATCGTGCACAACGTTAGAACTATTGTGCAGGAACAGAATGAGTTTATTTACATTCCGGACGTAAATTTACCTTGAGTATATGTCTCCTTGTATATATCATCCAATGATTTCGTGAAAATATCTAAAAGAGATATTCGAGTTATTTGGGTATCTTCATTTAGAATTACATCTCCTACAACTAACCCCTTCGCTTTGGGATATTTTCTAAGGAAAAACTCAAGTGACTCAAAGTCGTTCTCTCCCTTTCCAGACTTTACTTCTACCGCCAAAAGGTTATTGCCTATTTTAACTATAAAATCAACTTCTCGGTCTCTTTCTCTCCAATAAAAAATCTCCCCTCCAATTTTTTGGGCCTCAACCCAAAGCCTTGCACCAACCGCATTTTCTGTTATTCTACCTTTCCATGTCGAATCTTTTAAAAATTCCGTTTTCGAAATATTGTTATTAGAAGAAATTAAAGAGCTATCAAGCGTGATTACCTTAGGCTGCGATCCTCTTTGCCTTATAACAGAGCCACTATACCTTTCAAGCGGAATAACCAAAAATGATGATGCAAGAAGTTTTAGATAGGAAGCTATTGTAGTCACATTACCTGCATCCGTAAGGGATCCTAACATTTTTTGATAAGATATTATCTGGGCAGGATGGGCAACCGCGAGTAAAAAAGTCTGTCTTAAAAGTGCGGGTTTTGATATCGGAGACATAAGAAGAATATCCTTTGCCAACACTGATTCTATAAGGGAATCTCTAATGTATCTAGCCCAACGTTGTATATCATTTCTCAACTCCAATCCACCAGGATAACCACCAAAGTAAAGATAATCCGATAATGTTAGACCAAAATATTCTTGGCATTCTTTAAACGACCATTGATAGTGTTTGTGTAGCTCAAAACGACCAGCTAAACTTTCTTGCAAACCTTTTTGCATCATAAGTGATGACGATCCAAGAAGAATCACCCTCATATCTCTTTTATTTATTTTATCTTCGTCAAATAACTTTTTTACTAAACCACTCCATTGCGGAATCTTTTGTACTTCATCTATAACAAGTAATGTAGGTAATTTTCCTTTCTTAGGCAGATTGCGAGCCTTATTCCACGCATTTTCAAACCATGAAATCGAAGGAGTTCCTGGTTGATCGGCTGTTTCATATAAAGTAGATCCTTCCCAGTGTTTTATTAT